>Ga0209390_10009671_pt1 | contig 11499 bp, 11 predicted proteins | sample BON01_FD_187212 | JGI IMG/M metagenome (GOLD analysis project Ga0209390, IMG submission 187212) | Freshwater microbial communities from Lake Bonney liftoff mats and glacier meltwater in Antarctica - BON-01 (SPAdes) (version 2) | ecosystem: Environmental > Aquatic > Freshwater > Ice > Glacier... | reverse complement strand
CTGCAAATCCTTGATCCGTCCGGTGTAACGTTCCGCGCCGCTATCATCGAAAGAATAGGCGATATATTGGCCATTCTTGCTGACCGAAAACGCCCCCAAGCGGAAGTATTCCTTGCCATCCGCCAACTGGTTTTCATCCAGCATCAACTGCTTGTCTGCTTCGGTAACTGAGCCAGCAACCGGCTGGCGGTACCACTGGCGGTACTCCTTACCCTCGGTAAACTCGGTCCAGTACAGCCAATCACCATCCTTCTGCGGGACGGAGCTGTCGTCTTCCTTCACCCGGCCTTTCAGTTCCTCGAACAAAGTATCGACCAGCTTTTGACGCGGAGCCATTTGCTGCTCGAAATAAGCGTTTTCGGCCTTGAGATATTCAAGCACATCAACGTCATCGACCACCGGATAGGATTGATCTTTCAGCCAGTGATAGGGATCGGAAATAGTGATCCCGTGATGGCTGTAGGAATGGTCACGCTGGTCGGCCGCCGGGGCCGAAAGTGGAGTTGCTTCAGTCAAACTCTTGGAATCCTCGATTGGGCGGACATCCTGCGCGGCGCAGCCAGCGGCGCGCCAGCAAGGGCTGCCGCCAGAGCAAGCGCAGCGGTATTGGCGAAATACATGCAGGATGTTCCTGTTGAAAAATCGTGCCGGGTGGTAACCGGGTGCTGTTGAAACTATGTTGTCTATCAGTAGCCGTAAAATCGCAAAAGCCAAATCAGGACCGCACTTATGCTTATGCTCACTCACGAAGCCCGCCTCTCCGCCTTGCGCGAGGAATTAAAACGGCAGGGGCTGGACGGCTTTGTGGTCCCGATTTCGGATGAGCATATGTCCGAATATGTCGGCGCATATGCCCAGCGGCTGGCGTGGCTGACCGGTTTTGGCGGATCCGCCGGCAGCGCGGCCGTACTGGGCCATAAGGCCGCGATGTTCGTGGATGGGCGCTATACGGTTCAGGTCCGCGATCAGGTGGACGGCCAGCTATACGACTATTGCCAGATCCCGCACGAAAGCATCGGCGCGTGGATCGCCGCCAATGCCCAGCCCGGTGCGCGGATCGGCTATGACGCTTGGCTGCATACCCGCAGCTGGGCCAACAACGTTTCCGCCGCTCTAGCGAAAATTGGCGCGGAACTTGTCGCAGTCTCAGCCAATCCGGTTGATGCAGTTTGGGAAGATCAGCCTGAACCCTCTGATGCTGCAGTCATGGTCCATGATGACCAGCATGCCGGACAATCCAGCGCCGAAAAGCGCGAATTGGTGGCGGACTGGCTGAAATCCGAAGGGCTGGACGGCGCGGTGATCGGCGCGCTCGATTCCATCTCATGGATGCTGAACATCCGTGGCGCTGATGTGGACCGCACACCGGTCGCGCTGTCCTATGTATTGGCCCATGCAGACGGCACGGCGGAATTGTTCATTGCGCCGGAGAAGATCACTCCGGAGGTCGCGCAGCATCTGGGCAACGCCGTCACTATCCGCCCTCGCAGTGAATTCGAAGATGCGTTGAAGCATTTGTCCGGTAAGAAGATCGCGGTCGATCCCGACAGCGGTGTGGCGGCAATTTTCCAGACTCTAGACGACGCCGGAGCCAGCGTGATTGCTGCACGCGATCCCGCCTTACTGCCCAAGGCAGTGAAAAACCCGGTCGAGCAACAGGGCCACCGCGATGCGCAGGCGCGCGACGGTGTGGCGGTGTCCAAATTCCTTCACTGGTTGTCGGAAGCGGCCCCCAAAGGCGGCGTGACCGAGCTGTCCGCCGCCGCCAAATTGCGCGAATTTCGGGAGCAGACCGGTTTGCTGAAGGAATTATCCTTCGACACTATCTCTGCCGCCGGTCCCCATGCCGCTTTGCCGCATTACCGGGTGGATGAAGACAGCAATATCCCGATTGCGCCGGGCAGCGTCTATCTGTGCGATTCGGGCGGGCAATATCTCGACGGGACCACCGATATTACCCGCACCGTCTGGATCAATCCGGGCGAGCCATCTGCCGAGATAAAGGACCGTTATACCCGCGTTCTGAAAGGCCATATCGCCATTGCGCTGGCGGTGTTCCCGGAAAATACCGCAGGCAGCCAGCTGGACGCCTTTGCCCGCCAATTCCTGTGGCAGGCTGGTGTCGATTATGCCCACGGAACGGGCCACGGCGTTGGCAGTTTTCTGATGGTCCACGAGGGGCCTCAGCGGATTGCCAAATCGGGCGGCGGGCAGGCCGGGACGGGCGAACCGCTGCAGGCAGGCATGTTCCTGTCCAACGAGCCAGGGTATTACAAGGCCGGTGAATTCGGCATCAGGATCGAAAATCTGGTGCTGGTCGAACCGCGCGAGATCGCGGGCGCGGAAGGCGATTATTTCGGCTTCGAAACGCTTACCTTTGTGCCAATCGATAGCAGCATGGTCGATGTCAGCTTGCTGACACCGGAAGAGATCGCATGGTGGAATAGCTATCACGCTCAGGTCCGCGAAGTTCTGCTGCCGCAATTGGGCGGGACGGAAAATGACGGTGTGCGCGAATGGGTGGAAGCGGGCTGCCAACCGCTCTAGTTCTCAAACTTGTCGATCAATTTATGTTCTGGTAATGTTCCGCCATGGGCGAGTCGTTTTGGGCTCGCAATTGGAGGGATAGAACTATGATCGGATATGTAACTGTCGGCAGCAATGATCTGCCGCGCTCAGCCAAATTCTACGATGCCATCGCCGCTGAAATGGGCGTGGGCCGGATGATGGAATTCGACACATTCATCGCCTGGGGCAAGGCAGGCGGCGCGGCCGGTATTGCCGCGACCAAGGCATTCGACGGAGAGGCCGCGACGGTCGGCAATGGCGTGATGGTGGCCTTGCAAGCGGACAGCGAAGAGCAGGTTCAGCGCCTGTATGACATTGCGTTGGCCAATGGCGGCAGTGATGAAGGCGCGCCGGGTGCGCGGGGGGACGGGTTCTATGCTGGTTATTTCCGCGATCCAGATGGCAACAAACTGAACGCCTTCGTGATGACCGGAGGATGATGGACGGCGCGCCCGATCTGCATGACAATTGGATACATCTGGGTTTGGGCGCCAGCGGCGAAATGGCCCTGGTGCAGGAAGTGGATGGCAAGGAGGTTCGCGTCACCATCGGCCCCGGCCAATATGTGATCAATCCTCCGGGTGTCTGGCATACTGCCGATGTAGCCGATCAAGCGGAGGCGGTCTTCATTACCGCTGGCGAGGGTACCCAGCACCGACCCCGGTAAATTTACGCCCCGATGAACGGACGTTCGATCCTGCGACATTCTGCGACAAATATGCGCTGGCCCGGGATAATGCTGCGACAATCGGCCCTTAGAAGGGTATTCATGAGCTGCGGCGGTGCCACCAAGGTCTCCCTCCCCCCTGATCGGGCACCCCGCAGCTCTTTGTATTCTCTTTAAGGAGCACATTATTATGCGTAAGTTGACCCTCACCTTCACTCTTTCGGCAGCAGCTCTGGCGCTTGGCGCTGGCAGCGTAGCCTATGCTGTTCAGGGCAAAAACGGCCCGGATGCTGACGGCAACGGCGTTGTCACCAAGGCAGAAGCAACCACCCATGCCGCGGCACGCTTCGCCAAAATGGATGTCAATCAGGACGGTGTAATCAATGCCGCCGACCGCGAGGCCAAACGCGCTGAGAAGTTTGCTGAAATGGATACTGACGGCAGCGGCGAAATTTCACAGTCCGAAATGACGGCTGCTCATGAAGCCCGCATGGGAAAGCGCGGCGAGCGCCGAGAAATGCGCGGTGAACGCGGTGAGCGCGGCGGCGAACGTGGCGGCCACGGCATGAAGGGCGGCAAGCGCGGCGGAATGGACCGGATGATGCAGGCAGATACCAATGGTGACCAGGCCATCAGCCGCGCTGAATTCGACGCAGCCACTCAGGCCCGTTTCGCCAAAGCAGACACCGACAATGATGGAAGCATCACCGAAACCGAACGCAAGGCAGCCCGTGACGCGCACCGCGCTGAACGCAGGGAACGCCGGGGTGCCAAACGTGACGCGGCACAGGCCCCAAACTGAGCACGGCTTGATTGCCCAACCAACAAGCGGGTAGGCTCCCATCGATTAGGTCAGGACATGAAGTGATCGAAGACACGCCTACCCGGATTTTGCTGGTTGATGACGAAACCATCCTGCGCGAACCCTTGGCTGAGTATCTCACTCGTCAGGGGTTCGTCGTGCGGGAAGCCGAAAGCGCGGCGGCAGCGCGCAGCAAGCTGATCACCTTCACCCCCGATCTGGTGTTACTGGACATCATGATGCCGGGCGAAGACGGTCTGTCGCTATGCCGCCATTTGATCGAAAGCCGCGATCTTCCAGTGATCCTGCTGACCGCCAAGACCGAACCAACAGACCGGATCGTCGGGTTGGAAATTGGCGCGGATGATTATGTCATCAAACCCTTTGAACCGCGCGAATTGGTGGCCCGTATCCGCTCGGTCCTGCGCCGCGCCCAACGCGCGCCGGCGCCCGCCGAAGAAACCGCTCTATATACATTCGAAGGTTGGACGCTGGACCCCCTGAAACGCAAACTGATCGATTCCGAAGGCGCGATGATCGCTATTTCAACCGCGGAATTCCGATTGCTGCGCGCGTTCCTCGATCATCCCCGTCAGGTGCTCGACCGCGACCGTTTGCTCGACTTGGTACAGGGGCGCGAGGCACATATGTTTGACCGCGCAGTCGACAATCAGGTCAGCCGCCTGCGCCGCAAGATCGAGGCAGATACGCGCAACCCTGAAATCATCCAGACCGTGCGCGGGGGCGGCTACCGTCTGGCCGCGGACGTCCGCCGCAGCGCCGCCGAAGCGTCCTGATCATGACCCTCCCGAAAATTCGTTTATGGCCAGGAAGCCTGCTCGGCCAGATGTTGCTCGCATTGGCACTGGGGCTGCTGGTTGCGCAGTCTATTTCTGCAATCCTGTTGTATCAGGCATCAGAAAACCGGCGCGAAGAAGCTTTGCTCAACGCAGCGGCTTTTCGCTTGCTCGGGCCGCCGCCGCGCGTAGGCGACAGGACTGTCCGCAGGGCTGAAAATCCGTTCCAAAACAGAGCCGAGAACACAGATCGGCAAGGCAATGGCGGCAGGCGGGCGGAACGTATCGCCCGCGCCGAAAGCCAGACTAGAGGCCTCTTTCAGGGATTGCCCTTGCCATTGCGCCTGCAACAAACCGATGCGTCACCGCTGCTTGACGGCGAAATCCGCAATTCTGGGCGCGAACAGGCCTTGCGCGAAATCCTGCTGAACCAGGGTCTCGCGGTGGATCAGATTATGGTCGTGACCCGGTCTCTATCCGCAGATCCAATGACCAACCGCCGGGACCGATTGCGCGAAAGGATCGCCCGGACTTTGGGTCCCGACACAAAACTGATGGTCGCAGCTGCCAAGATACAGGATCGCCCCGGCTGGACAGTCGCGCGCGTGGTCGAACCACCACGTCAGCGCGGACCACTGCGCACCATCGTGGCCCAGACCTTGCTGATCTTCCTGTTCCTGTTTGCCCTGCAATTCCTGCTGTTGCGGCGCATCTCCAAACCCCTGCATATTCTGACCGGGCGGACCGAACGCTTCGCCAAGACACAGGACCCGTCAGAGCCGCTGACGCCAGAAGGGCCAGCGGATATCCGCCGCCTGATCACCGCGCATAATGCGATGGAGGCGCGCATCGGCGGACTGCTGGACGAGAAGGACGTGATGCTAGGCGCTATCGGACATGATCTCAAAACGCCGCTCGCCGCGTTGCGTGTACGGATCGAAAGCGTCGAAAATGATCATGAACGCGGACGGATGGCGGCGAGCATCGAGGATATTACTCGCTCGCTTGATGATATCCTTTCGCTCGCCCGCGTGGGGCGCGCGAGCGAGCCGCCCGAACGCGCAGAATTATCATCGCTGACTGCATCGGTGGTCGAAGAATTCGAGGATATGGGCCAGCCGGTCACGCTCGGCGCCACCAGCCGCATCGTTCATCCGGTCCACGTCACTTGGCTGCGCCGCGCATTGCGCAATCTGATCAGCAATGCAGTCCGTTACGGCGGATCAGCAGAGGTTTCCCTGTCCAAATCGGGTCAGGAAATCACGCTGAGGGTTGAAGACAGTGGCCCCGGTATTCCTGACAATCGGATCGAGGCAATGCTGGAACCGTTCACCCGCGGCGAAGCATCGCGCAACCGCGACACTGGCGGCGCAGGTCTGGGCCTGACCCTGGCGCGGGCGATCGCTGAACAACATGGCGGGCGGCTGGAATTATCCAACCTGCCCAAGGGCGGCCTGCGGGCGGAAATTATCTTGCCCGCATCTAATTAAGGCAGCGAGTTAACGCATCAACCCGCCAATTAAATTCCGAGCAAAGCGGCCCAGCCCCGGAATTCCGATCGCCTTGCCAATTTCCGTAGCGACAGTTCCCCCGGCAGAGCTGGCAGCGCTGGCGGTGGGGTTCGCCCTGCTTTTCTTACCGCTCAATTTAGCGGCCAGAATCGACCCGGCGCTGGCGGCAGCTGCACTGGCGGCGGCCTTGGCCACTTTACCGCTCAGGCCGTCCCACATGCTGGTCGATTTCCGCTCCCGCTTGGCCACTTCATCGCGGCCCTTTTCCTCGACTTCTTCCGCCGTTGCCGCGGCATCGACGATTTTCTGGGCGATCACTTCAGATGCGCTTTCGCGGTCAATCCGCACGTCATACTTCCCTTCCACCGGGGAAATCGACTGCATGATCGCGCGTTCCTTCGCCGTCACCGGCCCAAGGCGTGAACGCGGCGGTTTGATCAAGGTACGCTGCACAATGCTGGGTGCGCCGTCTTCCAACAATGTCGAAACCAGCGCCTCACCAGTCCTCAGCTCGGTGATCGCTTCTTCGACATCAAGGTCGGGATTGATCCGGAAAGTATCCGCAGCCGCGCGGATTGCCTTCTGATCCTTGGGCGTGAAGGCCCGCAGGGCATGCTGCACCCGGTTGCCCAATTGTCCGGCGACTTCTTCGGGAATATCGATCGGGTTCTGCGTGACAAAGAATACGCCAACGCCCTTTGATCGGATCAGGCGAACCACTTGCTCGATCTTGTCTTCCAGCGCCCCCGGCGCATCGTCGAACAGCAAATGCGCTTCGTCGAAGAAGAACACCAATTTGGGTTTTTCCGGATCGCCCACTTCGGGCAAAGTCTCAAACAATTCGGCCAGCAGCCACAGCAGGAAGGTGGCGTAGAGTTTCGGGCTGCGCATCAATTTGTCGGCTGCCAGCACATTTATATAACCGCGGCCTTGCTCATCCAATTTGATGAAATCAGCAATTTCGAGCGCTGGTTCGCCGAAAAACTGGCCCGCGCCCTGGCTGTCGAGGCTGAGTAGCTGCCGCTGGATCGCGCCAATGCTGGATTTCGACACATTGCCATATTTGGCGGTCAATTCCTTGGCGTGTTCGGACGTGTAGATCAGCATCGTCTGCAAATCTTCCAGGTCAAGCAGCAGCATCCCTTCTTCATCCGCAAACCGGAACACAATGTTCAGCACACCTTCCTGCGTGTCATTCAGATCAAGCAGGCGGGCGAGCAGCAGCGGCCCCATTTCCGAAATCGTCGTGCGAATCGGGTGGCCTTGTTCGCCGTATAAATCCCAGAAAATCGCCGGATTGTCCGAATAGGCATAGTCGGTCATGCCCAGTTCTTTGGCCCGGCCTTCCAATTTGTGGGCATGTTTAAAGGTGGGGGAACCGGCCATCGAAATGCCCGCCAGATCACCTTTTACATCGGCCACAAATACCGGCACGCCATTGGCGGAAAAGCTCTCTGCGAGGCCTTGCAGGGTTACCGTTTTGCCCGTTCCGGTTGCGCCCGCGATCAGGCCGTGGCGATTGGCCCGCCCCAAATTCAGCGTCTGATTCTCGCCATTCGCACCCAGTCCCAGAAAAATATCGCTCACGCTTGGTAACTCCCATTCCGCATTTGCCACATTCATGCGCAGGGCAGTGCAAGCGGTCAAGCATACCCTTTCAGTGGCCTGCCCCTCCGCCCCCAAAGATCATCGGACTGTTCCAATTTGTGGTTGGCCGTATATGGCGGAGAAATATGGCCGACCGGCAACCCTTTGTCCTACTCGATGATGCACGCGCAAGCGGCGCAGTGGACACGCATGTCTATAACGCACCGCGCCAGATTTTCGTGGCCCGGCGGGCTGACGAAGTGGCCGATGTGCTGGCCGCCGCCGACGCTGCACGGCAGACCAAGGGCGGAACGCTGGCAGGCTATATCGCTTATGAAGCGGGTCTGGCGCTGGAACCTAAATTGCGCGGCTTGGCAGATGCCCGCAGCGGAGCAGCAGGCCCGCTGGTTTGGCTGGGGCTGTTTGATGAAGTGCAAATTCTGCCCGCTAACACTGTCCCTGACTGGCTGGCGGCCCGGTCGGAAGGCACCGCTTCCCTTGGGCCCCTAGACCCGCAGCTATCCCCCGGCGGCTATGAACAGGCGTTCAATGAACTGCAGGAAGCGATCCAGGCAGGCGATATTTATCAGGCCAATCTAACATTACCGCTGGCGGGCAGTTACCGCGGCGATCCGATTGCGCTTTATGCGGCGCTACGGCCGGCGGCGCAGGCTGGATATGGCGGCATGGTGTTCGATGGCGCGCATTGGCTGCTCAGCCTGTCGCCCGAATTGTTCTTCAGCCTGCGCGGCGACGCGGCCAAGGTCAAACCGATGAAGGGTACCCGGCCCCGGGGTCAGGATGAAGCCGCCGATGCCGCTTTGGCGCAGGAATTGGCAGGATCGGTCAAGGACAAGGCCGAAAATCTGATGATCGTCGACCTGATGCGCAACGATCTATCGCGGGTGGCGGTGGCAGGCAGCGTTCAGGTGGAAGCGCCCTTCGCAGTCGAAAGTTACCCCACCGTCCACCAGATGGTGTCGACCGTTCAGGCGCAGCTGCAACCCGGCAAAAGTGCCGCCGATCTGGTGCGCGCGATTTTCCCCTGCGGATCGATCACTGGCGCGCCGAAGATCCGCGCGATGGAATTGATTGACCAGACCGAACGCGATGCGCGCGGCCCCTATTGCGGGGCGATTGGCCGGATTGATGCAAATGGTGATGCTGCCTTCAACGTAGCCATTCGGACGCTGCGCCTGACCCCGGTAGAAAACAATCAGGGCAATGCCGTGCTGGGCGTAGGTTCAGCAATCGTCGCGGATAGTGAAGCCATGCCCGAATGGCGCGAATCGATTCTGAAAGGCGGGTTCGCGCGCCAACAGGCTGGCGGGTTCGACCTGATCGAGAGTATGCGGTTCGATCCTGATACCGGGATGGAGTTTCTGGAACTTCATTTGGAGCGGATGAAATCCAGCGCGGCTGAGCTGGGCTTTTCATTTGACCGCCACCAGACGCGCAACCAGATTCAGGCGCTGTGTTTCGAGCTGGACCGCCCCGCAAAGATCCGCCTGCTTCTGGCCCGTAGCGGCGCAATTGCGCTGGAGGCCCAGGAATTGGGTGATCCGCCTGCCGAGCCGCTTGAATGCATCATCCTGCCACTACCGGTCGATAGTGGTGACTGGCGCCTGCGCCACAAGACCAGCGATCGTGGGTTCTACCAAAGCGCCCTGTCAGTTGCGCATGGCGAGGGCGCGCAAGAAGCGCTATTGCTGCGCGATGACGGGCTGCTGACCGAAGGCAGCTGGACCAATATTTTTGTGGAACGCGGCGGCATCTTGCTTACTCCGCCCACCGATCTGGGCCTGCTGCCCGGAATTTTGCGCCACTCGCTGATCGAAGCGGGTAAGGCGCGCGTTACAAACTTGCAGATCGCCGATCTCGAACAGGGATTTCTGCTGGGCAATGCTGTCCGCGGCCTGATGAAAGCAAAACTAATGGCCAAAAAATCATGATGATCCCGATCCTGTTTGAAGATGGCGAAGCGTTGGTGATCAACAAGCCTGCAGGCCTGTCGATCGACCGGCCGCGCAGGGGCGGTCCCGCGCTGGAAGATCATTTCGAAGATCTAAAACTGGGTTTCCAACGTCCGCCCGCCGCGGTCCACCGGCTCGATACGGATACCTCCGGCTGCCTGTTGCTGGCGCGCAATCCCAAAGCGCATAAACGCTTTGCCAAAGCGTTTGAGGACCGGGTGGTGATCAAACGATACCTTGGCATCATCGCAGGCGAACTGCCGGAGGAAGAAGGCACTATCGAGCTGTCTTTGTCCAAGATCAGCAGCGCGGAGAAAGGCTGGCGGATGATCGCAGCCAAGAAGGGCAAGCCCTCTGTGACCCATTGGCGGCGCTTGGAAGTAAAGGGCGGCAATACGCTGGTGGAATTTCGCCCCGAAACAGGCCGTACACACCAGATTCGCATCCATGCGGAGGCCGGGTTGGGCACTGCTTTGCTGAACGATCCGGTCTACGGTGTGAAGCCGAGTGACGCGCCGGACGGCGAAAAAAGTAAGGGCCGGACCATGCTGCACGCTGCCGGCCTGATCGTACCGCGCGAAGGCAAGCCCGACATTACGGCAATTGCGCCCATGCCGGCAGATTTTATCGCGCTTGGGTTCGAGGACTTAGGACTTGGGGATTTGGGACTTGGCGATTTGGGACTTGGGGATCTGGGCTTAGACGATGTCTGACATCGTTACGCGCGCCATGGCACTGGTGGACGAGAGCTTCATCGCTTCCTCCGGCCCCGGCGGGCAAAATGTGAACAAAGTCGCGACAGCGGTACAAGTGCGGCTGGATGTCTTCGCCCTGCGATTGGAACCCGCCACTTTCAATCGACTGAAGTCCCTCGCAGGCAGCCGGATGACATCCAAGGGCGAGATTGTGCTGACCGCGCGCAGTTACCGGACCCAAGAAGCGAATCGCGAAGATGCGCGCAAGCGTCTCACCGAAATACTGGAAGAAGCTCAGCGCGCGCCGCGTATCCGCAAGAAAAGCCGGGTCAACCGAATCAACAAGGAAGCCCGGATCAAGGGCAAGAAGAACCGCGGCACGGTGAAGGCAAATCGCGGAAAGGTGGAGTGGTAAATCCCGGGTTTAGCCCGTATTCCGCCGCGATCCGCTGTACCAATCCTGCTTGACTTTTTGCAGCCCCTACCCCAATGGCCGCGACTTGAACGGCGGCGGTCCCCAATCTTTGGGCGCGTCGCCTGTTGTATTTTCGGGCCTTCGGACAATTTCGGCGGACCCAGCGCACTTTAGGAACCCGCCATGGCGAAATCTGCAACTGTAAAGATCAAGCTGGTCTCGACCGCTGACACAGGCTTCTATTACACCACCAAGAAGAATCCTCGGAACATCACCGAGAAGATGACCTTCCGCAAATATGATCCCGTCGTGCGCAAGCATGTCGAGTTCAAGGAAGCCAAAATCAAGTAAGCTGAATTTCCGGCAGCGGATCAATTCACAGAACGTTCAACGCTTCGCTGCCATTTGCCGGAGCATGAACATTTTGACCCTATCTCGTTCCAAAGCGGCTCTTCGAAAAGCAGCGCCTCGCAAATTCATGCGC
>Ga0209390_10009667_pt1 | contig 11505 bp, 9 predicted proteins | sample BON01_FD_187212 | JGI IMG/M metagenome (GOLD analysis project Ga0209390, IMG submission 187212) | Freshwater microbial communities from Lake Bonney liftoff mats and glacier meltwater in Antarctica - BON-01 (SPAdes) (version 2) | ecosystem: Environmental > Aquatic > Freshwater > Ice > Glacier... | reverse complement strand
ATTTCGCGACGAAGGCCACAATCTCCTCGAGATCTCGTTCATCGCCAGCCACGGCACCATTTCCAATCTCAAGGGCCAGCTCGCGTCGCTCAAACAAGAGGAGGCTCGTTTGGCTGAGCGCTACTTCGAACGTCATCCGAAGATGGTGGACGTCTCCAACTCAATCGCCGTGACCGAGGAGCAACTCGACCGCGCCATCAAGTTAGCGATCGCCGACTTGGCGACGAGCCTGACGGAAGCCCGGCAAAACGAAGGAAAACTCACTGAGGAATACTCCACCGCCGAACAGAAGGCCCTTCAGCTTCGCGGTCTCCGCGTCGATTTCGAAAGCCTCAAGAGCGATGCCGACGTCGCCAAATCAAACTACATGCAGATTCTCGATCGGTTGAACCAAACCAACACGACCAAGTATCTCGAAAAGATTCCCGTCCGTCCGCTCGACCACGCTCAAATCTCCGGAGCGCCCTATACTCCCAACATCCCCCGCATCATCCGCACCTGTGTGGGCATCGGCTTCCTCGTATTCTTCGGCGTCGCCATCGGATTGAGTTACATTGACGACCGCATCAAGAGCGCATGGGACGTCGAGAATTTCATCGGCGTCAATCTCTTAGGGATCATCCCCGATCTCTCCGCCATCAAGGATGAGGAAAAATACACGCTCCTCGCGCAGGACATGCAAGCGACCGGAGCGGAAGCATTCTTAAGTGTTTACAGTTCGATCAAGATCCACTCCAAACTCGATTTCCCCAAGTCGATCTTGGTGACCAGCACCATTCCCGGCGAGGGCAAGACCCTCATCTCCTGCAATGTCGCCGGCAGCTTTGCCCGCCACGGACGTCGGACACTTTTGATCGACTGTGACTTACGTCGTCCGATGTTGCATCGTCATTTCAAGCAACAGAACACCACTGGTCTGATCACGTGGTTCGAAGGTGGCGCCCATCTCGAAACCGAATTATCCACCGAACCTACTCTCGGTATCATCAACATCAGTGAGAATCTCTCGCTGCTCTGCTCGGGTGGGCGTTCGAAGAGCCCCACCGAACTTCTGGAGAACCCGCAGTTTGCCGAACTTCTGGGAAAGTTGAAGAAAGAATACGACCTGATCGTGGTCGACTCACCTCCTCTGGGAGCCGTCACTGACAGTCTCCTGATTGCCGAGCGCACCGACGAAGTTATTTACGTGTGCCGGTTCAACCGGGCCTATCGGAAGCACATTCGTCTCTACATCAAAGCGCTGCATAATGCCAAGAATGAGATTCTCGGCGTCGTGCTGAACGGACTCTCTCCCCGCCGCATCGAGTATTACTCGAACTACCGCTACTACCGGAGCTACAAAAAGTATTATGGCGCCCAGTCTTAACTAACGCCGGGGCGTCAAATTTCCGCTTCAAATCGGGATCAACCCGACCCATGGTGAACCAGTGCCATCGCTCTCCGCATTTCTTCCAACCGATTTTGATCCTACCCACCCTCTCGGCCTCATCGCCGGCCAGGGACTTTATCCCCTGTTGGTGGTCCAAGCGGCTCGGGCCGTCGGCGTCCCGGTCCGCCTGATTGCTTTTGATGAAGAGACCACCCCGGAACTCATCGAGTCGTTCCCCAGCTCCGAGCGTCGCATTCTCAAAGTAGGCCAGTTGGGCAAAATGCTCAAAGCGCTCACCGAGTTCGAAGTTGGCTCTGCGCTCATGGCCGGGCAGATCACCCCGCGGCGTCTCTTCAAGGGGCTCCATCCCGATATTAAGGCCGCACAAATCTTATTTTCGCTCAAACGGCGCAATGCGGAAACCATTTTCGGGGCCATCGCCAAGGAGATCGAAGCAATCGGCGTAATCCTCCTCGATGCCCGCTCCTTCCTCGATGACCATTTAACCATGACCGGCTGTATGACCGGACGGCGTTTCCCCATCGAGGACGAGTATCTTAGCCATGGCATTCACATCGCGCGGGAGTGCGCCCGGCTCGACATCGGCCAGGGCTGCGTGACCCGCAAGGGCACCGTGCTGGCCGTCGAAGCATTCGAAGGCACCGACGAAATGCTCCGCCGAGCTGGCTCGTTTAAGACTGACGGATCGTTCTTTGTGAAGACCGTCAAATCCACCCAAGACTATCGCTTCGATGTTCCTTGCTTTGGACAGCGAACGCTTGAGGCGATGCGGGAGGCCGGACTGACCGCCGCCGCGCTCGAAACCAACAAAGTCATCATGATCAATAAACCCGCCGTGATCGCGCAGGCCAAGACCTGGGGCATCCACCTTCTGGGATTTGCTTGAGCCGACCACTTGCGCCATCCTAGATTTCCGCCCACACTTTCCCTATGTCGAAGGATTCCATCGTCGTCTCTATCAAGGGGGTTATGCCAACCACCAACGGGTGCGCGGTTTTTTTGGGCGACGAGGCCAAGACTTTTCTCATCTACGTTGATCAGTCCATGGGTCACGCGATCCAGATGTCCTTGTCCGGAGTCAAGCGTGACCGCCCCCTGACTCACGACCTGATCGGCAGTGTTCTGCTCGGTCTCGGAGCCAAAGTGGAGCGAGTGATCATCAACGATGCCCGCGAAGACACCTATTTCGCGCGTATCATCATTCAGATGAGCAACGAGCTCGGGCGTAAAATCGTCGAGATCGATGCCCGCCCGAGCGATTCAATCGTTCTCGCCCTGCAGCATCAGCGGGAAATTTACGTCAGCCGCCGAGTTTACGAATCCGAGGAGGACCGCACTGATATTCTCGAGCGCGTGCTCCGCCAACAGTCTGACGACTCTAGCGATAGTGAATCCGCGTGATCATGGAGATGGTTCGCCCTGCCCTGCCACCCGGGTTGCTCCCGCGACTTCCGTTGACCGCCCTAGCTCCGATGCAGGACGTCACCGACCTCGCGTTCATGAAGGTCGTCTCCCATTATGGCGCTCCCGACTATTTCTTCACCGAGTTTTTCCGCGTCCACGCCTCCTCGCGGCTGGAGAAACACATCCTTCGCTCGATTGACGAGAACCAGACCGGAAGGCCGGTCTTCGCTCAACTGATCGGTGAAGATCTCGAGCAGTTAGCGAGGTCGGCTCGTGAACTCCTCGATCACCCGGTTGCGGGCATCGACCTCAATCTGGGTTGTCCGGCCCCGAAAGTTTACAAGAAGAACGTCGGTGGCGGCTTGTTGCGCGACCCTGAAAAGATCGACGCGATCCTCGCGACCCTCCGGGCCGCCTGCCCCGGCCTCTTTACGGTTAAGATGCGGATCGGATTCGACGACGACGCCAACTTTGAAGCCATCCTCGCCAGCGTGAACCGCCATCGCGTCGACCTGCTCAGTGTGCACGGCCGCACCGTGAAGGAGATGTATCGGAGCGAAGTCCACTACGACTACATCGCTCGCGCCGCCGCTGTCGCCCAATGTCCCGTGCTCGCCAATGGCAACATCACCTCGGCCGCCACCGCCGCCAAGGTCCTCGCGCACACTTCGGCCGCGGGCGTCATGATTGGTCGGCATGCGATTCGCAATCCGTGGATCTTCCGGCAGTGCCGCGAACAATTTCTGGGAAAGACGCCCGTCACCATCACCCTCGCCGACGTGCGCGAGTATGTGGAGCGACTGTTCCGAGCGACTGCGACCGAGACCATTCCGGAGCGGGCTCATGTAAACAAGATGAAGAAATATTTGAACTTCATCGGTCAGAGCGTCGATCCCGACGGCGCCTTCCTGCACGACATGCGCCGCACAACTTCCGAGTTGGAACTCTTCGAAGTCTGCGATCGCCACCTCTTGGCCGATCCGACCAAGGAGTTCGTCGCGGAACCCTACCCGGGAGTAATCGCTCGACCCAATTGCGAGACGCCCACTCCGTCGCCTCAGGTTTGTTCTCTCGATACCATCATCGCATGAACGTCCACCTGCAGTATGGGAAATCCGGCCTCGATCTCGATCTCACCGGCATCAACGCCACCGTGCTGACTCCTCAATATCTCGAGGGATTGGCCGATGAGCAGGCGGGTTTTGTCGCCGCCGCCCGAGCCCCGATCAACTGTCGCCCGCTTCGCGACCTCGTAGCCTCCCACGAAAAAATTGCCGTCGTGATTCCCGACGGGACCCGCCCGCTCCCCAGCGACCGTTTGCTCCCTTGGCTGTTTGCCGAGCTCGGTCACGTTCCCCCGGCGAATATTACGATCCTGGTTGGCACGGGCTCGCATCGGGCCAACACCCCGGAGGAACTCGATGCCATGTTGGGCCCCGCGATCGCCCGGCACTATCGCGTCGTCAATCACGACGCTCATGATCGCGCATCGCTCGCTCTCGGCGGGATCTCCCCCATGGGCTATCCCATTCACTTCGCTCGGGACTACGTCGAAGCTGATCGTCGGATCATTCTTGGCTTCATCGAACCCCATTTCATGGCGGGATTTTCCGGCGGGTTCAAAGCCGTCATGCCGGGCCTCGCGAGCATCGATGCTATCATGCAGTATCACGGCGCGCGAGTCATCGGCGATCCTCAGAGCACCTGGGGTGAATTGGAGGAAAACCCAACGCAACGTCACGTGCGGGCCGGCGGCGCGCTCCTCCCCATCGATTTCTGCATCAACGTCACGCTCAACGCAGACAAACGCATCACGCGGTATTTCTGTGGCGACACGCTCACGGCTCACCGCGAGGGATGCGCCTTCTCCAAACAGACCGCGATGGTCGCTTGTGACCATGCCTTCCCCATCGTGGTCGCCACCAACAGCGGCTTTCCGCTCGATCAAAATCTCTACCAAGCTGTCAAAGGCATGTGTGCCGCCTCGCGAATTGTCGATGAGGGCGGTTTGATCCTCTCCGCAGCCCGCTGCGAGGACGGATTCCCTGCACACGGAAATTTCCGGTCATTGCTCTTTGAGTCGACCTCTCCTCAGGCTCTTTTTGACCAGATCATGACGCCTGGATTCTGCCTCTTCGATCAATGGCAGGCCCAGCTCCTCTCGATGGTTCAAATCAAGGCGCGCGTCGGCGTGCATTGTGAAATTGATCCCCAGGAACTGCGCCAAGCTCACTTTCATCCCGTGCCGGATATCCGCGCCGCCCTCGACGCGGAGCTTGATCTTATCGGCCGCGATGCTCCGGTCGCCATTCTTCCGGAAGGGCCGCTCACGATCCCATATCTCCGCTGAGACTCAGTCCAGCCCGAGCTTTTTTCGGCCCGCTTCCGAGATCATCTGCGGGGTCCACACGGGATCCCAGACAATGTGCACTTGGGCTTCTTGAACCGTGGGCAGCGCGGCGATCTTCTGGCGGGCATCCTCCGCGATCGTCGGACCCATACCGCAGCCCGCTGCGGTCAACGTCATCTTCACCTGCACGACGTGTTCACCGCCTTCAGCCGGCCCAATGTCTAAATCATATACCAAGCCCAGATCCACGATGTTCACCGGAATCTCCGGATCAAAACAGGTCTTGAGCGCCTCCCACACCGCCTTCTCGGAAAACTCGCCGGGCACCACCACCGGTTCATCACTCGCCTTGCGCTCGTAACCACCGATGGCATCGACGTCGGCCTTGGCGATGCGGAACAGCCCGTGGTCGGTGCGCACCGTGACATTTCCTCCCAGCGTCTGGGTGACAAAAACCTCAGTTCCCAGGGGCAGATTTACCACGTCCCCCGAAGGGATCGCGGTCGTCGGACATTCACGTGTGAGTCGATGATTCATTTTACTGAATACTAATAGTCACCGGCATCCGTAGGTAAAGCCCTTGGGGATCATTAAACGATCGCAGGACCTTCATTTCCGCCTCTAACCGAGCGAGCATCCCATCGTAGACGCCCAGTCGCGCCCCGGCTGGACGGAGCCGTTCCAGCATCTCGGCGAACGCCTCGCCGAGGTCCTTCTTGCGGGGATACTCTGACACACTGTAACCGTCGCCCAATTTTGCCTTGGCCGCGGCAAACTCAATCGCGGCGTCCAGCCCGCCGAGCTCATCGACCAATCCAAGTTGCAAAGCCTCGGTGCCCGACCACACCCGCCCTTGGGCGATCTCCTCCACAAATTCCCGTTTTAATTTTCGCGACTCGACCACCTTCCCCACAAACTGATCGTAGATCCAGTCGACCGAATTTTGAATGAGGGTCAATTCGGCCTCCGTCTTGGGTCGACTGATCGTAAACGCGTCGGCGAATTTTCCGGTCTTCACGCGATCAAACGTCACCCCGAAATCACCCGCGAGTTGTCGCACGTCAAAGAACACGCCGAAGACCCCGATCGAACCGGTAATCGTCGTCGGCTCGGCAAAGATTCGATCGCTGAAGGTCGAAATCCAGTAACCTCCCGACGCCGCATACGACCCCATCGACACGACCACCGGTTTCACCTTCGCCGTTAGTCGCATCTCTCGTTGAATCATCTCCGACGCGGCCGCGCTCCCCCCCGGACTGTTCACGCGTAGGACAATCGCCTTCACGTCGCGATTCTCACGCAAGCGCCGCAATTCCCTCGAGAAATCGTCCCCCCCGATGAGCCCCACCTCCCCTTCGCCATCGACAATTTCACCCTCGGCGTAGACGACGGCCACACGTTGCGACGAATTCCCGCGCGTCTTCGGCGCCAAACTAAGGTAATTCGCCAAATTGATCTGCTTGAAGGGTTCGGATGATCCCACCACTCCCGTCGCCGTTTTCAGCTCATCGAGAACCACGTCACGATACACCACGCGATCAACCAAGCCAGCCTTGAGAGCGACTTCCGCGCGGAACAGGCCCTCGCGATCCACTAGCGTTTGCAACTGCTCGGCGTTCCGGCCACGGCTAGCACCAATTTCGCCCAACAACTCGCGCCACACATCACCCAAGAGCTTCTCCGACTGCTCGCGACTCTCAGGGCTCAGCTCTTCGCGCACGAAGGGTTCGATCGCTGACTTATATTTCCCCACGCGGGTGACCTGCACGCCGATCCCATACTTCTTGAAAGCGTTGGCAAAAAACATCGATTCGCTGGCCAGTCCCGGCATGAAAATCATGCCATAAGGATCGAGCGCAACATCGTCGGCGACCGACGCCAGAAAATAGTCCCGGGTCGAAGCGTTGGTCAGGTAGGCCTTAATTGGCTTCTGAGACCGCTTGAAGTCGAGCAAGGCTGACCGCACCTCCCACAGGGCCGCATAACCCGAACCATAGCCACTCGGTCGAAGCGATCCGATGATCAGGATTCCCTTGATCCGGTCATCCGTGGCGGCGGCCCGAATCCCCTTGGTCAAGGCCCGCAATTGCAGCACTTCGGGCCGATTGCCCGTCAACGCGCTGAAGTCCACCATGGGCGGGCCGTCAGTGATATTGGCCGAGAGGTCGAAAACGGCAAAAGAGTCCGTCTCAATCGCGACCGGTTTTTGCCCGATCGCACTAATCACCAACAGAAAACCGCTAAACAACAGCACGCCGGCGGCGGTAAAAATCACCAAGGCCGCCAACGCTCCGAGCATCGAAGAGAGAAAGTTTCGCATCGAATATCACGATAGCCACTTTCAACCTCTCCACCAGTAAAACCCTCCCAGCGGTCACTTCCGAGGTTGAGCGGTCGTCCCGCCCGTTCGCATCCGTTGCACGAACTAATTGCGGTTGCGCTCGACTTCCGATTTCCTGACGCCGCATGAGCGAGCAAATGTTCCTACTCACCACGAACCGCAAGGCCCTCACGATCAATCTCGATGAGAGCAAATACGGCACGTTCGCGGAGATCGGTGCCGGCCAAGAGGTCGCCCGTGTCTTCTTCCACGCCGGAGGCGCCTCTGGCACGGTCGCCAAAACCATCTCCGCCTATGACATGGCCTTCAGCGATGCCATTTACGGCAAATCGCCACGTTATGTATCCCAAGGTCGACTCTCGCTGATGCTCGATCACGAATACGCGCTCTTGAACGATCGACTGTCGGAACAGCGGGGGGCTCGCACAGAATTCTTTGCCTTCGCCGACACCGTTTCCGCCCGCAACTACGCCGGCACCAACGAAGCTCATGGGTGGATGGGGATTCGGTTTCAATGTAAGCCCGGCGGCGAACACAGCGAGATCGTCATGCATGTGCGGATGTGGGACAAAGAGAACATTCTCCAGCAGGAGGCTCTCGGCATCGTCGGCACCAACATGCTCTATGCCGCGTTCTACTATCGCTCCGATCCTAAAAAATTTATCCGCTCCCTCCTCGACAACCTGAGTCACGAACGCATTGAGGTCGACATGCTCGAGTTTCGCGGGCCCGAGTTCGCGGGCATCGATAACCGGCTGACGTCACTCTTTCTCGTGCAGTTAGGCCTGACCAATGCCGTGATGTTTGGCCCCCAAGGTGACGTCCTCCAGCCTTCCGAAGTTCTCCACAAGAAGGCCATCCTCGTCGAACGCGGTAGCTTCCGCCCGGTCACCCACGTCAACGTCGACATGCTCAACTGCGCGACATCCCAGTTTGTGCAAGAGCCGTTGGTTAAGGGTCAAGACCTCGTCGTGCTCATGGAGATCACCATGCACAACCTTCTCGCCAGCGGGGAAATTGATGCCGACGACTTTCTCTCCCGCGTCGACTTGCTTGGCGACATTGGATTCACGGTGATGATCTCTGACTACTCGGAGTTCTATCGGCTAACGTCCTACTTCCGACGCTACACGAAGGAGATGATCGGCGTCGCGATGGGCATCAACAACCTGCTCGAGATTTTTAACGAGAAATATTACGAGAATCTCGAAGGTGGGATTCTCGAATCCTTCGGACGGCTTTTCCGCAATTCGGTCAAGCTCTACGTCTATCCGATGCGTCAATCGGCGTATCGCCACTACCTCGTCACCGGCCAGACCAGTGCCGGACCTAGCCCCGTGCCGGCTCACCATGCCTTTGCTTCCGACGTGTTGATCAGCGCCAAGAACGTTCAGGTCGCGGACCACCTCCGCAATCTCTACGCCCATCTCATGGAGAACCACTACATCGACTGCATCGTCGGTTTCGATCCGGGCATCCTTCACATTTTCTCCCGCGAAGTGCTCCGCCGGATTCAAGAGCACGACGACAGCTGGGAGTCCATGGTCCCCAAGGGCGTGGCCGCCGCGATCAAGAAGCGATCCCTCTTCGACTATGCTCCCTCGGTCGAAGCCGCCTCTCAAAATACTGGCGACCCCGCCGAGGCAATTTTCCCGCGGCCTCATTAAGTTTCCCTGATTTCAACATGCGCTTTCACAAGTATCACGCGCTCGGCAACGACTACATCGTGCTCGATCCGGCCGATTTCCCCGCTTGGAGCGAACCGTCCCGCGAACAGATTCGCGTCATCTGCCATCGCAACTTCGGCGTCGGCTCCGACGGGATCCTCTGGGGTCCTCTCCCGGCAAAGGAAGGCCAGTGCGCCTTGAGAATCTTTAATCCCGACGGTTCCGAAGCCGAGAAATCAGGCAACGGCCTGCGGATATTTTCCCGATACCTGTGGGATCAAGGACAGGTGAGCGAATCACCCTTCGCGATTGAGACTTTGGGTGGGCGCGTGCAATCCACCATCCGCGAGCAAGGGCGACTCATCACCGTGGCTCTGGGCCGGGTCAGCTTCGACAGCGAGCAGATTCCTGTCACCGGCAACCGCCGCGAAGTCATCAACGAAATGGTCACCGTGCTCGACCAGGACTTCGCTTTCTGCGCCGCTACGATCGGAAATCCTCATTGCGTCATTCTCCTGCCGGAGATCAACGAGCAACTCGCCCATCGCTACGGCCCTACGCTGGAGATCCACCCGCTCTTCCCACGCAAAACCAACGTGCAATTCCTGCAGGTGATCGATCGCCAAAACATTCGCATTGAAATCTGGGAGCGTGGGGCCGGCTACACCCTGGCGTCGGGTAGCAGTTCCAGCGCCGCGGCGGCCGTCGCCCGCAAGCTCGGCCTTATTGATCCAGAGGTGACCGTTCATATGCCCGGCGGCACGTTAGCCATCTCGATCAGTCCCGACTTCGACATCATGATGACCGGATCGGTCAATAAGGTCGGCGACGGACAGATGCATCCCGACTTATTTGAAGTCTCGATCTGAGCGGTGATCCCGTGGGGACGGGGGGGATCACCTCCCCCAACCGGGAAATCAATACTTCACCGCGCAGCCGTAGGGCTGCGAATAGGTCGTCGGCACCGGCTCGCCAGCCTTGATCGCTTTCAGAGCGGACCGCACATAGTTCTCCGCTTTCGCGATATCCGCTTGATTAGCCGAGCGAATGCTATCGATGGCCCCGTTGTAAAGAAGCGTCCCGTTGGCCCCAATCACATACATGTGCGGGGTAGTTTTGGCCCCGTAGAGACGGCCCACCCGCCCATCGGAATCACGCAGGTAGGCCGACGAAGTCGAGCCCTGCTTGTTTTGCCATGCCTTTACCTGCTCATCGTCAAAATCTCCCTGAGCCCCCGGATGTCCGGAATTAATTTGAATCCACGCCACGCCGTCGGCCATCGCCGCCGCCTGCAAGCTCGGCATGTTGCCGCTCTCGTAGTGTTTCACGACAAACGGGCATTCCTGATTCACCCACTCGAGCACCACCACCATCCCCTTGAATTCTGAAAGAGTGTGCGCTTTCCCATGAATTCCCGTCAGAGAGAAATTAGGAGCGGGCTGGCCGACCACCGCTGACGAAGCCGACATTGAACCGAGCAACAACGAAACGAACCCGGCGACGAGCGAGATGATGGATTTTATTTTCATAATTAGATGCCCACAACTGTAGCGAACTTCTGGGAATTTGCCAGTCACCGTCTGTCATCGCTTGCCGGTAAAACCCCTCGCCAAGTCTGCCCACTGCGCAAGCCCCGGCTTGCTCATTTGCGCGATCTCAGGTTTAGTCATGCCTCGTTTGGACATGTCCTTTTTCTCTGAAACCAAGCACCTCCCCGGGTCCGCCAAGATCAATCTAATCCTCCTCGGCTTGGTCTTGGTGGCGATCTCGGCCTTGCTGTGGCCGCACTGGCGACAAAATCCCGATCTCTCGCACGGACTGTTCATGCCCATCCTGTTTCTGCTCCTGCTCAACGAAAGTCGCCGTCACGGAGCCTTAAGGTTTCTCCCCGCTCATCCCGCGAAAACTGCGCTGGCCGCGACGGTGCTGGCGGGCGCTTTCCTCCTCACTGCGATGGCCGGCCTCTATTCGGCTTCGGTCGGCTGGACCCATACCTTGGTCGCATTCAGCCTGACCGCGGCCACCGTGATGGCTTTCGGGGCCGGATTACTGTTTCTCTCGGATCGGTCAGTGCGTCTCCTGCCATTGAATTGGAGTTCGCTGGTTGCCATTGGTCTCTGGATGCTGTGCGCCCCGATTCCGCCCGGCACCTATTCTCAACTCACGGCCAGCCTGCAACTCGCCGTTTCCGAGAATGTCATGGCGGCACTCAATCTTCTCGGCGTCGTCGCCAGTCGGCACGGCAATATCATCGAGCTCGCCAACACCTCCGTCGGCGTCGAGGAAGCCTGTAGCGGTGTGCGCAGTCTCATTTCCTGCATTTTCGCCGGATTCTTTTTCTCCGCCACTTTGG
>Ga0209390_10009665_pt1 | contig 11507 bp, 3 predicted proteins | sample BON01_FD_187212 | JGI IMG/M metagenome (GOLD analysis project Ga0209390, IMG submission 187212) | Freshwater microbial communities from Lake Bonney liftoff mats and glacier meltwater in Antarctica - BON-01 (SPAdes) (version 2) | ecosystem: Environmental > Aquatic > Freshwater > Ice > Glacier... | reverse complement strand
AAAAAACGGCCGCCTAACCACCGTTCATCGCTGAAAACAAAAAGTCCAAGCCCTGCCACCCCGCACCGGCCAGCAACCGCCTGCCCGCGAGTGGCCCCGATGGCAAAAAAAGCGGTGAAAATCAGGCCAAGCACCCCAAAACAAAGCCCCACCCGACCAGCCACCTGCCTAAATCCCCACAAAATCCCCTGAGAAAAAATCCCCGCCGCGAAAAATCTTCAAAACACCCCTTTCCGACCAGGCACTAAATAAGTCCGACACTGCCTACGGGGGACTGACGGAAAACGACGGCGGCCCGATGTTGCGGCTCAAAGGCTCGGTGACCGTTGCCCTGAAACCGGAGTATCAATTTTTCACCTGGAGGGGGCGCTCCAACACCAAGGTCTTCATCGACGGTAAGCCGGTCAGGCCAGAACGTATCTACGCAAGGTACTGGCAAGAGGGGAAGATAGGCTGGCAAGACGGAAAGATAGACATTCAAGAGGGAGTTGAAGTTGTCGGGCATGACGCGCAGTTCGCGGACCATCATTCCAGCTTGGTGGCCATCCCGTCCGGCGCCAAGACGCTCAAATTTGAAATGACTCCTGGTCATCACACCATAAACGTAGGTCAAGCGGGTTTCATTACCCGACACGCCAAGGTTGCACGCGCGACGATTTGTCTCCCCGGACGCGACGCGAGCAAGCTGGTTCCCGTCGTGGTTCGAGCAAACGGTGAGCGGGTCGGTTGCCGCGTTGTCTGGGCGGGGAAATCGATACCGATGGAGATCATGTTCGACTCGTCCAGCGGCGACGAGGACTATTGGGTCTACCTGCTCGACGAGGCAAAGAAACCGGCGCCACTCGCTTGGATGGCGCAGGCGGAAATTATGGAAGAGGCCCGCCAGCTTGATCGCTACAATCCCGAGCTCGAAACACTCGCCGGCTTTGAAGAGCTGTGGGGATCCGCTGAAATCGTCGGAAGAGGCGTTCCGAAGTCGCGTGCTGTGGCGAGGCATGCCACTCGAACGGGGTGGCTCAGGCCATCACGCGTCATGCATAGCTTCTCTCCTTCCTTTGGAAAGACCGGCTCGGAGCCGGTCACCATGCACGAGGTGGTGGGCGCCCAGTCGGCAACGCTTAGGCGAATCAGCGGCACCTTTCATATTCCGGCAACCGATTCTTACAAGTTCTTCTGCTTGTCCGGGCCTGGAGGCTATGTGCTGCTCGACGGCCACTTGGTCGCCTCGTTTCGGGATGGAAGTTCGACGCCCGGGACAAGATCGGGGCGACTTCTCAATTTAGAAATAGAAAAAGGACAACATCGTATCGAGCTCTTGCAATATGGTCCGACCGGGCATGCGGGTTGGGCCGGGCTGTGGTGGAAGGATCCGAGCCTGAAGGATTTTAACGGAGATAAATATATTGGCTATCAGCTATTTGGCCAAACAAACGAAGGCTCATCCGGGAACTACATGGTCTGGGAGCCGCTGGCGATTACGATGACCGCGCCGCTGGAACATCGTGCGAAAGACTCGAGCGCCTCGTTCAATTGGTATCAGCTCGCCCATCAAGGAGGGGTCTATCCCAGCATTGGCTATCCCAAGTATGCCCTGAACTGGTATCGCTTCAGCGCCGATGCCCCGGGTGCTTCTGCCGACGCCGTCTATCGCTGGCGATTCGACGACGGCCGCACGGCCGAAGGCAAACAGATCCGCAAGCTCTTCTTGCGCGGCGGCATCAGGAAGGTGGAGCTAGAGGTGTTGGATGCCCCGGGCGGCAAGGTGCTCGCCCGCGCCGCCGGCGAGGTCGCGGTTCATATGAGTGTGGACGATTGGGCTAAAGGTAATTTAATGGGCACCAATGGTCAGGATATAGTTACCGGTGAGTGGGTTCACGACGTAAAACAACCATCTTTTAATCCTCTGTTGGCGCAGGTTTGGGAATTTGCGGAGGAAGGCAGGCTTGAGCGGGTGCCGGTGGACGATCTGGTCAACTACTACGAGTGGTTGAATGCCGCCAGTATTAGAAATGGCTTCGACGAGGGCACCCTGGACTCTGCCACTTGGATGCGTCCTACCACAGACCACCAATTCGGCTGGCAGATCGGAGCTGAGATCACTACCCGAATCATTCCTCTTGTCTCACGCATCAATATCTTTGATGATGCCGTTAAGAAGCATAGCTACGCCCGTAAACGGAGCGGCGATGTGCTGGCCGCACGGGCCGATGACTTGATCGCCGCGTATCCGTACGGCGAATTGCTGCGGATCGCGCAGAATTTGAGTCGCACGGAACGCGGGCCGAGCCGCGCTCACTACGCTGCCGCCGAAAAGCTCCTGGCCACCGTGCTCGAGCGTGCTCCCGCCGGCAGCTCTCAGTGGAGAACGGCAGCGCTTGCGCTCTCGGATATTCAGCTGTCCGTCCGCGGCGACACGGAATCTGCGTTGGCGCTGCTCGAGAAATTTCAGCAAACCAAACCGGCCGTCGACATGGTCGACTCCTGGCAATTTGCCGAGGTCCGCGAGGCCCGTCCTATTGGAGACAGCGATAAGCTCGCCGCACTGACGGCTGAGTTGGAATGGTCGCCCATCGAGCGGCCGCGCCACCGGATCGGTTATGACTATCATGAAGACGGTTGGCTCTACCAGCCTATCATCGGGCGCACATCGCTGCAGGAAATGCATGGCGACGGCTGGGATATCCCCTTCAAAAACAACAAGGGGTTCTGGTTGGCCCGGGACTTCGATCTGCCCGCGGACTGGGAGGGCAGCCAGCTCATATTTAAGGCTGGCACGCCCATAAAAACCCAAGAATGGCAAAAAGACCAGACCGACCACGTCTGGATTAACGGCGAGCCGCTCGGGCGCATGAGCCAATGGCCGGATCAAAACATCGTCATCCCGGCCAAGCTTCTGAAAAAAGGCGGCAAGAACCGCATCACCTGGCTGTTTCAGCCCAATCCCTGGTCGGATCTTGGGGCGCTGGCGTCTCCCATCGTGCTGGCGTCAGATTTGAGGTATACAGTCGCCACCTACGGCCCGCGGCTCAAAATACAGATGCCCGACAGCCCATTGGTCGTCACGGAACAATTTGAGATTGTGTATCCCATTTACGATGCAGCGCGCTCGCTCGCCTTCTCACCTGACGGCAAGCAAATCGCATCGGGATACCAATACGGCAGCGTCCGCTTGTGGGACGTCGATAAGACACTAGCTGTAAAGAAGGAAAACACAGCCGAGCCAGCGCAAACGATCCGCATCGGTGACGTTGCCCTCGTGTTACTTGCCTATTCGCCAGACGGCAAGCGGCTCGCAGTGGGCAGCGAGGACTATCGTATTACGCTGCTGGATCTCATCAACAGGAAGGTGCTCCACTCATTCGTCGGGCACGACGGGGAAGTGACCGCGCTGGCCTTTTCGCCGGACGGCACACGGCTGGCATCGGCCAGTCATGACCGGACGGTTAAGGTCTGGGATTCGTCCTCTGGTAAAGAACTGCTGACGCTCGCCGGGCATTCCGGGCCAGTAGAAGCTGTGGCCTACTCTGCGGACGGCAAGAGCATCGCCAGCGCAATCGACAAGACCCACATTCGGCTGTGGGACGCGAGCACCGGCAAGACCCTGCGCACGCTCGATTCCCGTGTCGCCCCTGTCGAAGATATCGTTGTAGAGACGCTCACCAATATCCCCTATCTTGACGAGTTCTCCGAGGGCATGCCGGGCCGGGTGTTGTCGCTGGCCTTCTCGCCGGATGGCAAACGACTCGCTTCGGGAAGCCAGGAGGGGTTCATCAACCAATGGGACCTGGCGTCGGGAAAGAAACAGACGATGGTCCCGCGGCGGAGCGTGTACGACACCGATGATCGCGCGCTCAACGTGATGTACAGCCGCGACGGCAAAGAGTTGGTTTCTGTCCACGCAGGCAAAGGGTATGCCCAAAAATGGGATAGCAAAACCGGCCAAGGCGGCGAGCGCTTTGCCCTTTTGGGTAACGGGCGCTTCAAATTTGTCCCTTGGCTACCACCCGTGAAAGGCCCGAACCGCCCGGCGATTGGTTTTGAAAACTATCCGGTCGGGCTCTACACCACCAAGGACTGCGAAGAGCCAGGAATGAAGGTTGCCAGTTACGATGGCCTGTGGGAGAAGCTGCCGGACTTCGATACGCTGAAACCGGCCAGGCAGGGGGTCATCAGGCACATTGACCAGGAGCATCTCAGTGGCACCACATGGCGGCTAGAGCCCCCGAATCAAGATGGGATCCGCATACTCCGCGCACGTTTTCGGGGTGGACAGTCTCATCTCACTTCCATTGACCAGGCGCATCTCAGTGATGCTCTGCTTCCCTACTGGAAGTCTAGCAAGATGGAGGACGGCTCTGATCAATGGACCGCTCACCCCTCTGGCGTGAAGGCCACCGGCTATCTGAAGGTCGAGAAGGCGGGTGATTACCCGTTTTCGTTGCATTCGTACGAGAACATTAGCCAGTTGGTGGTCGGTTCGGAAATCGTGGTTCATCACGACGGGCAGGGAAAAGCCGCCAAGGAAGTAAAACACGGCACGGTGCATCTCGAACCGGGCGTGCATCCGGTGACGCTGACTTATCTCAACGCTCGACAGCGAAGAGACCCTCAGCGACTCGACGAGCCTGCCAGAGGGCTGCACGTCGGTTTCCCTAAAGAGTTCGTCCGCTCCTTGACCGCGGGCGACATCGCCAGCATCCGTCTCCAGGCAGGTGCCTTGTTGGCAGAAGGGAAGCGCGAGGAAGCGAAAGCCTTGCTGATTAAGCTGCACCGCGGCGGATGGCCCTTGTCGGATGTGGAACAAGAGCATGTGGAGCAGGCACGGATGCGGATTCGGCGCATGGCAAAAGGTTCGGCCAACGACCGGTCGCATGCCTTGGCTCTGATCGAGTCCTCGCTGGCCACCTGGCCGATGTTGCGTCTCGATCCGGAGTTCATGGTCAGCGTCATTACGGTCTACGCCAATTTGGGCGACCCGAGAGCAGCCATCCTCGCCGAGCAGATACTCGAGACAGACATGAACGATGGGCAGCGCCGTCTGCTCATCCTGACCCAGGTCAAAGTGAAGCTCAACGAAGGAGACCTGCCCGCCGCGGGCAAAGTCTACCAGAAGCTGAAGGCGCTCGCCCCGCAGAGTGAAGAAACGATTGAGGCGCGTGAGTTGATTAAAGTGGCCGTGATTAAGGGGAGGTGAGTTAGCCGCCTATCGCCCCGTGAAGTTAGCGCTGCACGAAAAGAGAAACATTAGATTCGAAGAGCTAAAGAATAACCCCCAAAAATGAATCATCAACGCTGGATCAAACTGCTTCCGATGACACTCTTACTGTGCTGCGCGGTAGCACTTCTGATTACACTCCCACTCTCGCTGGCGGACGATGGGCCTACTGCGCCGCTTCAGAAGGAGAAGGCAACGGAGCCCTTGGCCCAGACAACGGAACCTTTCACCATCGCGGTTTTGCCTGATACCCAGTATTACTGCGATATACGGCACAAGCTATCTGCCAAGTGGGGCAGTGGAGATTTGCGGCGCTACTTCTTTGAACAAACGGAATGGGTGCGCGACAATCAGGAGCGACTCAATATCGCGTTTCTCGTCCACGAAGGAGATATCGTACAGGCCGACGTCCCCGAGGAATGGGCCATCGCCAAGGAAGCGATGTCGATTTTGGATGGGAAAGTCCGCTACTGCATGTGCCTGGGAAATCATGACATGGGTTATCAAAAGACCGATAAGAACAAGTATGGCTTCAATATTGCCGTCAACCGGACAACTCATTTTAATAAATACTTTCCACGTGAAAAATTTGCAAAACGTCGCGAGTTTGGCGGCACCTTCGATCCGGATCGCCATGACAATTCCTGGTACCACTTCGAGGAAGCAGGGCTGAAGTTTCTTATTGTCGCTCTTGAGTACCACCCCCGCGACGAAGTTCTGGATTGGGCGAACAGAATCGTTGCCGAGCATCCTGACCACCGTGCCATTGTCCTGACGCACTCCTACCTGAGGGGAAACAAGACGAGAACTGTCTGACGACAACTATAATTGAGTTCGACGACAATTAGAAAATGAATTGTTCCACGGCCAAATCGAGAGGTCATCATTCTTTCCCAACACAGCCGATAAGGACCCTCCCTGCGGTTGTGTTGGGAAAGATTGACGACCGGCGAGTGTGTTCCACAGCTGTCGTTGGGGTTCAGTTTTAATTGTCGTTCTACAGAGAACTACCAATAAGCTGAAACTCAAAGGCAACAATGGCGAGCAGATGTGGCAAAAGTTCGTCAGAAAGCACAAGAACATGTTCATGGTTCTCTGCGGTCACTTCAGTGGAGAGGCCGTTCTTACCTCCACCGGAGATCAAGGCAACCCGGTCCATCAGATTTTGAGCGACTACCAGGAGATGAATAACGGAGGAGAATCATGGCTGCGTTACATGGTCTTCAAACCGGAGGCGAACAAGATCAGCATCTACACCTACAACCCTGCACTCGACAAATTCAAAAACGGTCCTTCCAGTAGGTTCGACCTGGACTATCCCATGACGCTGCTTCCCAAAGCTGGGGATGCCAATGATCAGGATAAGAAATAATGAAAATATCTATCCAAAGAATCCTTGCCGGAATGTTGTTGGTTCCCGGTATGACGCAGGCGGAAACTCCGGTTGCAAAGGCCTACAGCACCGAAAAACCCAATATTCTGCTGATTATCAGCGATGATCAGGGTTATGGCGATTTCGGGTTTATGGGGAACACGGTGTTGCGCACCCCGCAGCTCGACAAACTCGCAGCCAGCGGAGCGATTTTTGAAAACTACTCGACCGGCGTGGCCTGTTCGCCGGGGCGTGCCATGCTTTTCACCGGACGCAATCATCTCTCAACCGGTGTCTGGGGTGTTGGGGCACGCTACGGGCTGCGCCGGGATGAAACCTTGATGCCGATGTTTTTTCGTGAAAACGGGTATTCCACGTTCTATTTGGGGAAGGGTGATTGTGTTGCGCCGCATCGGATGTCGCCGCACTACGCCGGCTGGCAAGAGTCACTATTTGTCGGTGGATATCAGCATCACAATGGACGGCTCTACCACACGCCCCTGGCCCCGTTGCATTCGATAAAGCCGGTCGACGTTGAGGGGTGGACCTCAGAATTCATGACCCAACGCGGGATTGAGTTTATGAAGGAGAAAAAGGGATCGCCCTGGCTCATGACGATGGCGTACATCATTCCGCACACGCCCTGGAAGCCGGTGGACGAGCGCTACGCACCGTATTATCGCGACCAGGGGTGTTCGGAAAATATTGCCGCTTGTTTCAGTCATATCGAACAGATGGATACCTGCGTGGGGCAGCTTCTGGATGCGCTCAAGGAAACCGGTCAGGATGAGAATACGATCGTGGTTTTTGTCAGCGACAACGGCCAGACGGGACCGTGCGTCAAAAAACCGGGAGCTGTCGGGGGGTGGATCGACCATCCGGACTGGGCGATTCGAAATGTTGCCGGTCTGCGCGGAAACAAGTCAACGGCGTGGGAAAACGGGACGCGCGTTCCACTTTTGGTTCGGATGCCCGGAACCATTCCGGTGGGCCAGCGTACGCAGTTTGCCACCGCCGAGGATCTCCTGCCGACCCTGCTCGATGTTGCTGGTATTCCGCAAGACAGCGTGGCTCACAAGCCGATTAGCGGCATTAGCCTGCGTTCGGCTCTTTTGGATGAAAAAGCAAAAATCGAGCATCCCGAGGTCTTTCGCATTACATCTTGGGGTGAGCATTCGTTGACTGGAAATGTAGGATATATCCCCGAACCAACGGCGATGAAACTTGAAGACTATCAAGCGGTTCTGCGCGGCCCGAAATTTAAGATGATGATGTATCCGGGCGGGAAGGTCGAACTGTACGATATCGTCAAAGATAAGGCGGAGAGCAAGGACATCAGTAAAAAACATCCCGAGGTGACCGCGCGGATGCTTGTTGAGTGCCGACGTCAGTTTAGAGCATTGATCGACGATGGGGCGTTCCGGCACTCAACGATTTATATCGGCGACCCGAGTTCCAAGAACCGGGGCGGTCGGACCTATTTTGATTCCGCTAGAAGGATTCAGTCGCATACCGGAAACGTTAGGGCTATTCCGACGTTAAATGGGTTTGCAAAAGAGGGCGACAGCGTGACCTACACCATCGATTCGGCCGCAGCGGGGATGTACGCGATCTCGTTGACGGGAACATTCGCCGACGCGGCTCCGCTCCGGGTCGAAGTCGCAGGAAACGTGTTACTCCAGCAGGCGCTGAACGGAAACAAATTGACCTTCGGAACGGTGAACCTGCCCAAAGGGCAATTCCCCCTGAGGCTGGTTGCGGGCAAGCCGAAGGGCGAAGCCCGCGCTGCCACGGTGGATGACATCTTCTTCGAAGCCAGTCGCCCGGCTGCGTCGAAACCGCTCGCCGAGGCCAATCGAACACTCAGAAAGCACGCCGACATAGATCACTCTCCGGTAAGGTTGACTAATCCGAAAGCATTGGCGGATCGCGTCCGCGGACATGTGAATAGTCAGCCGCTCAGATTTCCTAATCAGCACTGGGTTCGAGGCGCGTATTATGCGGGGCTGATGGCCATGTATGAAAGCACGTCGGATCGTGCCTATCTGGATGATTGCATGAAATGGGGGAAGCAGGTTTCCTGGGCGATTAAGGAACAGGGGGGCGGGCCGTATGAAAGCGGAGCCTATCCGCTGATTTGCGGCCAGATTTGGTATGGGTGCTATCAGGCAAAAAAGGATGAGCTGATGATGCGGCCCACCCTTGCGTTTCTCGAAGACCCAAAGGTTGAGAATCCTTTGTCCGCCCCCGGGGAATGGTATTTGGAAAACACGGGACATCGCTTTGTGGATGGGCTGTTTACCGCGCCTCCGGCGCTCGCGATGCTGTATCAGATGACGGGCGATGAAAAATATGTGGGCTGGATGGATGCCTGTTTCTGGGATGTGCATGAAGAAATCTTTGACCACGATGCGGGCCTGTTCTATCGGGACGCACGTTCCAAACCTCGGAAAACTAAGAACGGGAAAAAGGTGTTGTGGTCCAGGGGCAACGGATGGGCGTTTGGCGGTTTGACCCGAATCCTGAAGTATCTTCCCGGCGTGCATCCCAGTTACCCAAAGTACAAATCTCTGTATATGAAAATGGCCGAGTCATTGGCAAAGCGACAACAAGCCGATGGGTTTTGGCGAAGCAACCTTGATGATCCTGAGCAATATACCATGAAGGAAAGTAGTGGGACGGGGTTCTTCACCTACGGCATCGCCTGGGGAATCAATAATGGGATCTTAAACAGAGAGCGTTTTCTTCCGGTTGCAAGGAAGGCATGGACTGCGCTTGCTTCGGTTGTAAACGAAGACGGCAAGGTCGGATGGAGTCAACCCGCCGGCGGTGGTCCCGGCAAAGTTGCGGAAGCAGACACCTCGAAATTTGGTGCCGGTATCTTCCTTCTAGCTGCTAGCGAGGTGTATCTCCTCCCACTTTCGAACGCATCCCTCAGCGCACAGCAACGCGAAACTATCGAAACCGTCCGCGTCGATGTCGTCGTTTACGGTGGCACCCCCGGAGGCGTCACTGCTGCCATCGCCGCCGCGCGCGACGGCGCCTCCGTGATCCTACTGGAGCAGACCCGGCACGTGGGCGGGCTGACCACGAGCGGCTTGAACCGCGATGAATGCAATCACCTGGATCGCCCAACATTGGGTAGTCTTTGTGAGCAGTTTCTTGAAGAGGCCGTCAAACGGAGCAACGGGAGGTGGACAGAGGGCAGTAGCCGCACCTGGCAGTCCGGAATCGCCGAGCGGGTTTTCCTCGAAATGCTGAAGGACGCCGGTGTGGTGGTGCGATACGAGCAGCTGCTGGATCGCGTCGAGAAAGACGGCGCCCGAATCACCGAGCTTCGCGTTCGGGGCGGCGAGAGCTACCGGGCGAAGGTCTTCATCGACGCCACCTACGAAGGCGACCTCATGGCCAAGGCCGGGGTGTCCTACGCCATCGGACGCGAGTCCGCAGATCAATATGGCGAATCGATTGCCGGCGTTCGCTACCTCGACGACAAGGTCGCCATCTCGCCCTTCGATGACGACGGCAAACTGCTCTTTGGCGTGATGCCAGGCAAGCCGCCGATCGCCGGTTCTGCGAGCGAGGTTCCGATCTGCTACAACGTCCGCCTGAATCTTACCACAGAGGAGGCCAATAGGGTCCCAATCGAGAAACCGGGCAGCTACGACCCGATGCAGCACGAATTGCTGGCTCGCGCTCTCGAGGCGGGCCTGTTTGAAAATCTCACGGCCATCATCGGCCTCTACCCAATGGGCGACAGCGACAAGAGAGAGCTGAACAATCGCCAGTTTTCGATCGTGTCCATGAGCATCCCGGGCGCCCAGACCCCGTGGGCTGAGGCCAGCTTCGAAGAGCGGGAAGCGATTCACCAAAAATACCGGGACTACACCCACGGCATGCTTTGGTTCCTGAAGACGGATCTCCGGGTCCCCAAGCACATTCGCAGCGAGATGGCGCTGTATGGTTTCTGCAAAGACGAGTGGGCCGATAACGACCATTGGCCCCACTATCTCTACATCCGCGCGGCCCGTCGCATGCAGGGAGAGATCATCCTCACCGAAGCAGATGTCATCGACGATCGGGACAAGGAAGATGTGATCCACGTCGGCTCTCACTTCATCGACTGCCACCACGCAGCACGCTACGTTTCCGACTCGGGCCACATCATCAATGAGGGACGGATCTGGAAACAGGGTGCGCGATTCGACATTCCCTATCGCGCTATCACACCGAAGGCCGCCGAGTGTTCCAATTTGTTGGTGCCAGTGTGCGCCTCGGCCAGTCACGTCGCCTTCTGTACCATCCGGTTGGAACCCACCTGGATGCACCTGGGCGAGGCGGCCGGGATCGCCGCGGCAATGGCCGGCAAGTCAGGGAAATCGGTGCAGGAGGTCGACATCCAATCGCTGCAGGCTCGCCTGCTTGAGCTGGGCATCCCCCTTGAGCATCCCGAAGGTCCGATGGCCTATGAAAAAAAGCGCGGCAAACCCAGAACGTTCGCGCCCGATGATGTAGTGAAGGAGTTCTTCGCCAGCGCTGACAAGAACGGGGATGGGATGGCATCGAAGTCCGAGTGGGATTCGGCCCGCCCCACATGGAAGTGGCTCTTTGTCCATATCGACAAAGACAAAAATGGACAGCTCGACCGTGCCGAGTACAAAGCCTTCCAGGATTACAAAAAGGAGAACCCTGACTGGCGAGGCACGCTGGAATCTCAGTAACTCAAGAGGCGAACAAGGAGGCCAATAGATAAAGATAAAGGCTACAATGAATCTACCAAACAAACTAAAATCGTAACTATTCAGGTCCTTAAGAAAGGTTAAGCACCTGTTCTCCGTAAGAATCGCCGTGCAGTGTCCCACCCGAGAAGAACTCATCGCCCTGGCCAAGGCTGATCCCGAGGCCATTGCGGATATGTTT
>Ga0209390_10009663_pt1 | contig 11507 bp, 10 predicted proteins | sample BON01_FD_187212 | JGI IMG/M metagenome (GOLD analysis project Ga0209390, IMG submission 187212) | Freshwater microbial communities from Lake Bonney liftoff mats and glacier meltwater in Antarctica - BON-01 (SPAdes) (version 2) | ecosystem: Environmental > Aquatic > Freshwater > Ice > Glacier... | reverse complement strand
CCAAGCTCATCTTTGAGGTCGTCCATATTATCGCGGGCGATCGCATCGGCCACTTCGTAGGCTTCTTCAATCGTAAATGGCGCGATGCTGGAAAAGTTCTGCTCCACATCCCAGGGGCAACCATTGTGCGGGTCGCGCAGACGTTGCATCATATCCAGTAATTGCTGCATGCCATTGCCTTTTTGTATCGAGTTGCCGGTTTGTATCAGATTTGTTAACGCGTTCTCAGTATCACTTTGACCAGCGCGCCGCCAAGCGCACTTTGCGCAATGTTGATCTCACCATTGTAAGCATTGACGATCTCTACCACGATCGCCAGGCCCAGACCGGAGCCTTCAACGCGTTCATCACCGCGCACGCCACGTTGCAGCAATTGTTCAGCAGCATGTTCCGCGATACCCGGACCATTGTCTTCTACTTCAATGCTGATACCAACCCTCGGGTCACTGGCATCGATTGTGTTTGCACTGACCCGAACCTGCCCATCCCCATACTTGCAGGCATTATCAAGCAGATTACCCAGCACCTCGAGCAAGTCACGGTTTTCACCATAAAACACCAGTTCAGGCTCTATATTGGCATCCATCTGTATCAATTTGTGAGAATACACGCGCTGAAGGGAATTAATCAGCCGATCAATCTGGGTTTTGACATCCACACCCTGCGCCATGGTACTGCGGGTTGAAGCAGCCGCACGGTGCAAGCGGGTAGCGATCAAATGTTGCATATCATCGACTGATGATTCTACCGCGCTGGCTTTGGCAGATGTGTCCACCGGCAAGCTGGCACGAATGACTGACAAGGGTGTTTTCAAACTGTGCGCCAGAGAATCAAGTGCATTCCGATATCGGCTTTGATTGGCTTTCTCAGTATCCAATAGATGATTCAGGTTACGCACCATCGGCTCAAGTTCTTTTGGATAGGAATCATTCAATTGTTGCAAGCTTCCGGACTCGATACCTGCAATGTCTTCGGTGATTTTGCGAAGCGGCCTGAGCCCCAGAGTCAAAAACAGCAACTGCGCCAACACTAGAATCACACCCGCCGCGCCCAGTGAACGGGACAAACCACCGCGAAAGGCTTTCAGCTCCTGTTGAAGTTCCTGCGGATCAGTCAACACCAATACATTTACCGCCGTCAGATCACCATCGGGTAACTCCCAGGCCACCCCGTATTGCAGACTGTACCAAAGGTTGTCAGTGGTGGGGACAGCAAATTTCGTGTCACCAGCCGATACAGATGTCAGTTTGGGGAAAGTGATGCCAATGGCAGACGGCGATAGCCATTGATTGCGAAGGCCTTCCACCCTGGCATATGCACCAGAACCCGGCTGTCCCAGTTTTGGATCGCTGAGTTCATTTTGCTTCAGCAAGGTACCATCGTCCTGAACCTCGGTGGCCGCCAACATCAGGTAGACCATCGACTCCATGCGCGCCTGAAGACTGGCCTCACTGCTTTTGTGGAATGCAGTATCCAATGCCAGGCCGACCAGGCCCAAAGATACCGCCAGCACAGCAGCAGCCAGCAACACCAGTCGCAAACGCAGCGACAGCGGACGGCGTTTTTCGGCGGGGGTACTCACATTTTGGGTACTCACAATAACTGGCGAAGTGCCATGCAACAGAACTCAGGCAGGTGTTGGCGGATTTAGACGATAACCCCTGCCGCGCAGTGTTTCAATCGGATTTAAATCACCATCCGGATCAATTTTCCTACGCAAACGGCCAACAAAAACCTCGATGACATTGCTGTCCCGGTCGGCATCTTCTGCATAAATATGTTCTGATAAGACCGTCTTGGTGACTACTTCATCCGGGTGCATGAGCAGGTATTCGAACACCTTATACTCATAAGTGGTCAGATCAATTTCCTGCTGGTTGTGGTGTACGCGCTGACTGGATAAATCAACTTTATAAGGTCCGAACTCGATAACGGGTTGGCTAATCCCGGCCGAACGGCGTATCAAGGCGGCGACACGCGCCTTTAATTCTTCCGGATGAAATGGTTTGGTCAGGTAATCATCAGCGCCGGATTCCAGCCCTTCGACCTTGTCCTGCCATTCAGATCTGGCAGTCAGAATCAATATGGGGAAGCGACGTTCGCCCTCCCGCAGTTTACGGATGACCTCGATTCCGGACATGCCAGGCAGTCCGAGATCAATAATGGCCAGATCAATTGGATATTCTTCGCCGAAAAACAAACCTTCAATGCCATCACCTGTGACATCAACGGCATAACCGGCCTCACGCAAAATACCGGCTAGTGAGTCTTGTAAACTGATATCGTCTTCGACCAGCAGAATTCTCATCACACTTCTCCTTAGCTGTCTGCCGGCACTCTTACTGTTTTAACCACACCGTCTCTGGTCAATAACTTGATTTCATGAACGCGATTCTGGCCTTGTTGAACTGTTTTTGCAGAAAGCACTTTGGCATCATTTTGCTGTGCAGCCCGTCTGGCCGCATCTTGCAAAGAAATCGCAAATGCAGACACCGGCAGCCACAGCGCCAGCAGAAAAATCATCAAAGTTGTAAGGAGTTTCGAATTCATGGCAGGAAGTTTACCGCAACACAGTGAATTTCACCTGAATAAAGCCCCATTTAGAATATTTCTGCCAGCATGCAACGCATACTGCCGCCGGCCTTTTCAATTTCATCCAACGGAGTGCTGTGAATAATGAAGCCCCAGGATTCGAGCGATTTTCGACTTTCTGGACGCAAAGCAGCCACACCGGTCGCACTCATAAACAAGTCTTTGTCGCTTAGCGCAATGCAATTTCCAGCGAAGGCGTTTTTCTCGGCTTCATTCAGAATCAATGTGCGCTGAGGAAAGGCTTTGTTAATAGCCGCCGGTACTGCGGGATCAGCAAACGCGCCGGGATAAATCACGCAAGCTCTGCCTGCCAGGATCATCATCACTACATTGGTGTGATATTCATTGGGCAGCAAATCAAAGGAAAAAATCATTTTCAAGTTGAATGCCGTTAGCATAGCTTGCAAGCCAGCCTGATCGACCCGTCCCGTCATGCCGCAAAAGCCGATGCTTCGGGCATGATCGATGATCAATGGGCCGGTTAGTTCGGTGATGCAATCCTGCTTACTCAGATCAATGGTCCGATAACCGTTTGACTCAAAATACTCACGAATATCTGCCCTTTGCGCTTCCTTCTGGCGCACCGGATGGAGCATGTGGCCAATGATGAAGTTTGCACTGGTGGTGGCGAATACATTGTTCGGAAAAATGGCATCCGGTGTTTCGACATCGCCGGGAAACACTAGCACCTCGATGCCCTGCTGCCTGATCAGTACGGCCAGATTGGCGGATTGTTGCAGCGCACGCGCTGAATCCGCAGAGTTTTCCGGGTTCATATAAAGGTTATCGCTGGCAGACTGGGCGCTGATGTGGAACCCGGCCGGCTCGACCATCATTACCGCTTTTGGCAATACTGCTTTAGGCATCACCGCTTTTGGCGTAGCGGTTTTTTGAACCGGATAGTCGCCACTGGCCAAATGCTCAAGAAATTCTTCCGGGGTGCTCACTATCACTTTACTGGAAATCATTGCATAGCCGCCAATGCCTGCTTTAACAGGTCGGTATTGTTGTCATCACGCCAGGCGTTTTCACTTAAATAACGTCGCCAGGCACGAGCGCCGGGCAAGCCTTGAAACAAGCCCATCACGTGTCTGCTGACATGTTTAACCGCGGTACCCTGGCTAATCTGCCGGTCGATATAGTCCGTCATCTTCTCAACAACTTCGTCCCGGTCTATCGGCGTGTGCGGTTCAAATAAAACCCGCTGGCACTCGGCCAATACCCAGGGCTGTTGATACGCTACTCGCCCCAACATAACGCCATCGACGTGCTCCAGCTGTTCTTCAGCAGAAGCCACTGTATCAATGCCACCATTAATGACAATTTCAAGAGTTGGCATTTCCTGCTTCAAGCGATAGACCCAATCGTGATGCAGCGGCGGAATTTCGCGATTCTGCTTCGGGCTCAAACCCGCCAGAATCGCTTTGCGTGCATGCATCACAAATACATCAACACCAGACTCCGCCACCTTGCCTACAAAATCCCGCATGTATTCATAGCTGTAGTGGTCATCCACACCCAGACGCGTTTTGATCGTAACCGGAATGTCCACCGCCCCGATCATCGCCGCCATACATTCTTTGACCAGTTCAGGCTCCAGCATCAGACATGCACCAAAACGACCACGTTGTACCCGGTCGGATGGGCAACCTACATTCAGGTTCACCTCATCGTAGCCATATTCCCCGGCCAATTTCGCACAACGCGCCAGATCTTCCGGATCACTACCCCCCAATTGCAACGCCAGCGGATGCTCTTCCTGGTTGTAGGCCAAAAACCGTTCAGCATCACCATGAATAATGGCGCCGGTGGTTACCATCTCGGTATACAGCAAAGCTGATGGCGACAGCAAGCGGTGGAAGTAGCGGCAATGCCGATCTGTCCAATCCATCATGGGCGCAACGCACAAGGTGCGGTCAGGCTGTTGGGGGTCACATCTATTCATAATGTGTAATTTTACAGACTCTGACCTGCAATCAATAGTCAGCAGTCACCCTCCGTGCCGAAAAAGGCGTGTAAAATGATTGCAATGAGGATGACACGCCAAACATTCACCATCAGCATGCTGATTGCCACGCTGCTGACACTAACTGCCTGCAATGACGACGAACTGACCTATATGGTCGGCACACTGGAACGCGACCGGGTTGGATGAATTGCAGCATGGCCAGCGCCAGGAAGATATCCGCAAGGCTCAAGCGCGACTGGTTTCGGCTGAGGCTTCCGCCACCAACGCATCTGAAAGCTTGAAGCGCGCGAAGGAAATATTCGAGCGAAAACTGTCCGATCAAGCCTCTTTGGATTCGGCCAGTACGCAACAGAAAACAGCCGCTGCCACGGAGCAAGCCGCCAGACAAGCACTTGAGAAATTACTTAACGGCACCCGGGTTGAAGAACTGCAGCAAGGATTTCGGCAAAGTTCAGGCGGTCAAGGCGATCAATCTGGAAATCCCCCGACAAGCTGAGGAACTGCGTTTGAAAGTCGGTTATATGACGCAGAAATTCTCCTTATATGATGACTTGTCGGTCAGCGAAAACCTGCAGTTCATGGCCGATGTTTACACACTGGATCGCAAATTTAAACGTGAGCGACTGGAGTTGGCAGTTGAGCGCTACAATTTGATAAACGTGCTAGAGCAAAGAGCCGGCACGCTTAGTGGCGGCCAGAAACAGCGCCTGGCACTCGCGGCTTGTACGCTGCATAAGCCGGAGCTGTTATTTCTGGATGAGCCCACCAGCGCAGTCGACCCGGAAAATCGCCGGGCATTCTGGGAATCGCTGTTCGACCTGGTGGCCGAGGGCACCACCATCCTGGTTTCCACTCACTACATGGACGAAGCCGAGCGTTGCCACGCGCTTGCGATTCTGAACAAGGGAACACTGGCCGCCGAAGGCAGCCCGAAATATCTTCAAAACGCCATTGAAGCGAATATCGTGCTGGTGGAAGCCGACCAGCCTCGCCGGGCCGGGAAAAAACTGGATGGGTTGCCGTTTGTGATCAGCACCGCCCAGATTGGCAACTCCCTCAGAGTAATGGTTACAAAAGATCTTGATGATCCCGCCGGTACCATCAGCAAATCGATTACCGACGCGGGTTTAAGCGTCACTCGCTGCCAGCAAACCAAAGCAAGCCTTGAAGATGTGTTCGTGTCTGCCACACGCGCCAAAAAATCACCGGCGACCCCGGAATGAAGTCTATTCGGCGCATCTGTTACGGCAGGGGAAAGTCAGTGTCGGCATTTATATACCGCCCGAATTCGACCGCTATCTGCAGGACAACGGGCAAGCCAATAATAAGCACTCGGCTATGCAACTGCTGATTGATGGTTCTGACACTGTGGTTCAGGGCGCGGCAGCAAAGATCACTCCCTACGTGGTGATCGGACTTATTCAAGTGAGCCTGATTCTGATTCTCGGACACTACCTGTTCCATGTACCGCTGCGCGGTAGTTTGTTGGATGTCTATATCATTTGTCTGGTGTTTATCGTCGCCAACCTGGCGCTCGGGCTAATGATATCCACCCTCGTCAACACCCCGTTTCAGGCCATGCAGATGTCGTTTTTTGTTTTGCTTCCTTCAATTTTACTGTCCGGCTTCATGTTCCCATTCGCTGGCATGCCGCATCTGGCGCAGATAATTGCGGAAGCTTTGCCACTTACCCATTTTATTCGACTGATCAGGGGCGTTGTTCTGCGCGGCTCGTGCCGCTTTCTAAGCCTGTTTTTTTTAACTTATCGCCGTAATTCCCTTTGATAGGCATTCAATGTCGACCCTTTAGTCGATATACTTAGCAGTCCATAAAACAAGCCATTGCGGCCGGCGGAAGCATAAAATGAGCGAAACAGCGACAGAACGAGAAGTCATGGAGTATGACGTTATCATCGTCGGGGCTGGCCCCGCCGGCTTGTCCTGCGCCATCCGTCTGAAACAACTCCAGCCCGACCTGATGGTGGCTGTGATCGAAAAGAGTGCCGAAATCGGCGCGCATATCCTTTCAGGTGCTGTGATTGAGCCAGCGCCGCTGGATGAATTACTACCTGGTTGGCGTGATAATCCACCCCCCATTTGTGTGGCGGTGGAAAAAGACGAGTTCAGTTATTTAACATCGACTGGCAAGCGCAAGTTGCTAACACCCCCTCAGCAAAACAACCATGGCAACTTTATCGTTTCCTTGGGCGCATTGTGCCAATGGCTGGCGCCTCAGGCCGAAGACCTGGGCGTGGATATATTCCCCGGCTATGCGGCTGCCGGCATTCACTTCACCGCCGATGGTTCGGTGGGTGGCGTTATCATCGGCGACATGGGTGTGAGCAAAGCAGGCGAGCACAAAGATACTTACATGCAGGGCATTGAAATTCACGCACCTTTGACCATTCTGGCTGAGGGTTGTCGCGGTCACCTGAGCAAACAGCTGATCAAAAAATTCAGCCTGGATGCCAATTCCGACCCGCAGACTTACGCTATCGGTTTGAAAGAATTGTGGCGGGTGAAGCCGGAGAACTGCCAGCCCGGCAAGGTTCAGCACAGCATAGGATGGCCGCTGGATAAAAATACCTATGGCGGCAGTTTTATCTACCACCTCGACAAAGACCGTCTGGCGGTCGGTTTTGTTTGCGCGCTGGACTACGAAGACCCGGAATTTAAACCGTTTGAGGCTTTCCAGCAGTTTAAAAATCACCCCAGCATAAAACCCTTGTTGGAAGGTGGAGAAATTTTATCCGCCGGTTCCCGTGCCTTGATTGAAGGCGGCGAGCAATCGCTGCCCAAACTTGAAATGCCCGGCGCCTTGCTGATTGGCGATGCGGCCGGCCTGATGAATGTGCCAAAAATAAAAGGCACGCATCAGGCGATCAAGTCCGGCATGTTGGCGGCCAGCCATGTGGTTAAAAATCGCGATGGTAAGGGTTTTAACGCCGCCTTGCGTGATTCCGACATCATGGCAGAGCTCCACAAAGTGCGGAATATACGGCCTGGTTTTAACAAAGGCCTGTGGCGCGGCTTGATCACGGCTGTTATTGAAACCGTCACTGCCGGTAAACTGCCGAGAACCTTAAAAAATCATGCTGACTGGTCTGCGATGAAGAAATTGTCAGAATACGAAGCATCCGATCGGCATTGGGGTACGCGCGAATTGCCACCACGTGATCGACTCGCCTCGGTTTACTTTGCCGCTACCGAACACGATGAGGACCAGCCGGTTCATCTGCAGATTCTGGAGCCGGACATTTGCGTTTCACGCTGCGTTGAAGAGTACGACAACCCTTGCACGCGTTTCTGTCCGGCCAATGTGTATGAAATGGTTGAAGATATGGGCAACGAAATTGTTGGGGAGGGCGGCGGCGAGGGCGGCGAAATGCAAAAGCGCCTGCAGATCAACAGCGCCAACTGTGTGCATTGCAAAACCTGCGACATCAAAGATCCGTACCAGATTATTAACTGGGTAACTCCCGAAGGCGGCAGTGGCCCCAATTACCAGAATTTATAACTGAAGTTTTAGGAAAACACATGAAAATATTGGTTGGTATTAAACGCGTTGTGGATTACAACGTGCGCATTCGGGTTAAATCTGACGGCAGTGGCATTGACACTGATGGCGTCAAAATGAGCATTAACCCCTTTGATGAGATCGCTTTGGAAGAAGCGCTGCGAATTCGTGAAGCTGGCAACGCTGAAGAAGTCATTGTGGTTTCTCTGGGCGGCAATGAATGCCAGCAACAACTGCGCACCGGCCTTGCCATGGGCGCAGATCGCGCCATTCAGATTGATACTGACGAGCCATTGCAGCCTTTGGCTATTGCAGGGGCCTTCCTGAAAATCGTTGAAAAAGAACAGCCTGGCCTGGTCATTCTCGGCAAACAGGCTATTGATGGCGACAACTCGCAAACCGGCCAGATGCTGGCGGCCTTGTGGGATCGCCCGCAAGCCACATTTGCTTCAGAACTTGTGTTGAATGGTGAAACCGCCACCGTCACCCGCGAAGTGGATGCCGGTCTGGAAACTATCGAAGTCGATCTGCCAGCCGTTATCACCGTAGATTTACGCTTGAATGTGCCCCGCTTCGTGAAACTGCCTGACATCATGAAAGCCAAACGCAAGCCTTTGGATGTGATCGCTTTGAGCGATCTGGGCGTGACAACAGATAATCAGCTAAAAACCAACAGCTATGCACCACCACCGGTTCGTCAGAAAGGCATCATGGTGGAAGATGCTGCCCAGTTGGTAGCTGAACTTAAAACCCGCGGCCTGGTGTAAGGAGATCATCATGAGCAGAACATTAATTATCGCAGAACACGACGGTCAGACACTTAACCCGAGCACCTGGAAATGCGCCACTTGCGCCACCGCCATCGGTAACGAAGTTGACGTAGTGGTACTTGGCTCCGGCATCGCATCGATTGCCAGCGATGCGGCCACCATCAGTGGCGTCAATAAAGTGATTGCTATCGATGCGGACCATTTGAAAAATCCGCTGGCAGTCAACGATGCCGCAGAAGTGGTAGCGATCGCTGACAACTACAGCCATATCCTCGGCTCGTCGACGACTTTCGGTCGTGATTTAATGCCTTACATTGCCGCCAAACTGGGCGTCAATCAGGTCACCGACATTTCTGAAGTCGAAGGACCTTATCAATTCAAGCGTCCCATCTATGCTGGCAACGCCATTATTGATGTTAGTGCCCCGGACAATTTGACGCTGGTCGCAACGGTTCGCGTTGCATCCTGGAAAGCTGCCGGTAGTGACGGAAGCAGCGAGGTTGAAAACCGCGACGCGAGTGCTGCGGCCAGTTCGCATACCCGTTTTGTCGGCGTCAAATCAGGTGGCGGCGAACGGCCTGATCTGCAAACAGCTGCGAAAGTGGTGTCCGGCGGTCGTGCATTGGGAAGCAAAGAGAATTTCGAATTGGTCTACAGCCTTGCAGATGTGATGGGCGCCGGTGCAGGTGCATCACGGGCTGCTGTTGATGCGGGCTATTGTCCCAATGAAATGCAGGTTGGTCAGACTGGCAAGATCATTTCCCCTGATCTGTACATGGCTTTTGGTATTTCCGGCGCCATTCAGCACATCACCGGTATCAAGGACGCAGGCACGATTGTGGCAGTCAACAAAGACGGTGAAGCACCCATCTTTGAAATCGCAGACATCGGTCTGGTGGGCGATCTGTTTACTGTTATTCCGGAACTCAAGGCATTGCTTGCCTAGTGTCATGTCCGCCTCTTATTGCAGAATCTACCCTTATGACAAAACCTTTATGGACGCCGGGCACATTGCGGGTGCAGCAGGCCAATATCACCCGCTTTATCAAACTGATTCAAAGCAAGCGTGACCCGGATGTAGTGGATTATCCCAGCCTGTACGGGTTCTCCATAGATTCTCCAAAAGCGTTTTGGCGCTCGATGTGGGAATTCGGTGGTATCGTCGGTGACTGCGGCACCCGCACAGTAGAAAATTTCGACCAGATGCCCGGCGCTACTTGGTTTCCGGACGCGCGTATTAACTTTGCCGAAAACCTGTTGCGCTATCGCGATCAGCGTCAGGCACTGATTTTCCGCTCTGAGACCGGCCTGCAAAGTTCCATGAACTACGAGCAGTTGTACGCCCAGGTTGCAGGTATCGCTGCTTCCTTGCGGGCCATGGGTGTCGAACCCGGCGACCGTGTAGCAGCTTATATGCCGAACCTGCCAGAAACCATTATTGCGATGCTGGCAGCCACCAGCATTGGTGCAATCTGGTCTTCGTGCTCACCCGATTTTGGTATTAATGGCGTGGTCGACAGGCTGGGTCAGATCTCTCCAAAAGTTCTGTTTTGTGCCGCTGCCTATACCTACAACGGCAAGCAGCATGATTGTCTGGAAAAGGTCAAAGAAATCCAGCAGCAAATCAGCAGCATCGAAAAAATTGTTGTGACACCGTATGTGGCCAAAAAGCCTGACCTGAGCGGGTTGCAAAACGCGGAGCTGTGGTCATCATTTGAAGACCCGGATGCAGCCGAGATTGAGTTCACCCGTCTGTCATTTGATCACCCGGTGTATATTCTGTATTCCTCGGGCACCACCGGTGTACCCAAGTGCATCACCCATGGTGCTGGCGGAACCTTGTTGCAGCATTTAAAAGAACTACTGCTGCACACCGACATGAAGCGCAGCGACCGCTTCATGTATTACACCACCTGCGGCTGGATGATGTGGAACTGGATGGTCAGCGCGCTGGCCACGGGTGCCACGGTTGTCTTGTACGAGGGATCGCCGTTCCACCCCTCACCCAAAGCCATGTTTGATTTAATCGATGAGCTCGAGATCAGTATTTTCGGCACCGGCGCCAAAGCCGTATCCGCCTGGCAAAAAGCGGGCATCAAACCGCGTGAAACACATTCGATGGCGTCGTTAAAAACGCTGCTGTCTACCGGTTCGCCACTGGCACCGGAAAGCTATGACTATGTCTACGATGACATCAAATCAAACCTGTGCCTGGCATCCATTGCTGGTGGTACTGATATCGTTTCCTGCTTTGCGCTGGGTTGCCCGATTATGCCTGTTTATCGCGGCGAGTTGCAGGTGTTGGGACTGGGCATGGCGGTTGAGATTTGTCGTGATAACGGCGATTTTGCCGATATAGGTGAAACCGGCGAACTGTGCTGTCGTCAGCCATTTCCATCCATGCCGGTATGCTTCTGGGGCGATGATGATGGCAGCAAATACAAAGCCGCCTATTTTGAAGAATACCCCAATAAATTCCCGCATGGCATCTGGGCGCATGGCGACTTTGCCAGAATCACTGAGCACGGCGGCTTAATCATTTTTGGCCGCTCTGATGCCACCCTGAACCCGGGTGGTGTGCGCATCGGCACAGCCGAAATCTACCGTCAGGTTGAGAGCCTCGATGAAATCATCGAAAGCATCTGTGTCGGTCAGGATT
>Ga0209390_10009659_pt1 | contig 11511 bp, 12 predicted proteins | sample BON01_FD_187212 | JGI IMG/M metagenome (GOLD analysis project Ga0209390, IMG submission 187212) | Freshwater microbial communities from Lake Bonney liftoff mats and glacier meltwater in Antarctica - BON-01 (SPAdes) (version 2) | ecosystem: Environmental > Aquatic > Freshwater > Ice > Glacier... | reverse complement strand
GGGGGGGGGGGGGGGGGGGGGGGGGGGGGGGGGGGTGGGGGGGGGGGGGGGGGGGGGGGGGGGGGGGGGGGGGGGGGGGTCGACGATGGGGTGCGCGGAGGAGGGCAGTGCTTTGCGTGATGAAGAGCAGGTGGATGCTAGCGTGCAGATGTTGGCCGAGGCACACGATGACTTTATGTTTGCGCGGCTCTTGGATGCGCAGGCGCAGGTGAAAGAGTAGACCCAGTTGTGCGGGTACCTCAGGTCGCAGCAAGTGATGGAGCATTGCTTCTTCACCCACCACACTGCCCCACAGACGACGGCTGCCTCTCCCGCGCTGCTTGAGCAGCAGATTGTCATGCTGACAGAGCAGGCGCATGACGCACAAGACGCCCTTGCCCACCTTGTTTCCGAGGCCAAGTGTGTTGCTCATGAATGTCAACAGGCAAAGATAGAAAGTGAACAAGCACGAGGAGACGCAGCGCGGCGTGCTCAAATTGCGATCCAGGACTATTTTGGCGCTGCCACCGAAGGGTAGCTACACGCGCAAGTGGCAGAATTGGAGACGATGCGAGCACGTCTGGAAGGGCGACTCTGCATGCTAGAGCTGCAGGGTAGTGAAGGTAAGGCACACCTCAAGAGGCAGCACCGTGTCCTCATGGAGGAGCGCAACCTACGCTCCAACACTGACCTCATTGAGCAATTACGCGCGCGAGTGCAAGTATTAGAAGAGCAAGTTTGCGCCGCCACAGTCAATCCGTTGGAGATGCTCAGGATCTACAACGGGCAAGCGGGGGACAAGACGACGCGAAGCATGTCGTCTAAAGCCTGTCGTCTAAAGCATGTCGTCTAAAGCATGTCGTCTAAAGCCTCCATGGTCGAGGACGAGAAGCGCAAAAGATACCCCGAGCTGCGTCAGACAGCGCTGGCCTTTGAGGCGCACATCATCGCCGTGTGCCACGAACTATACCACCAAAAAGCCCTCACGCTCAAATGGAGAAACGCCAAAATGGCCGTGGATCACCAACTTGCCGCTACCGTGACATATTTGAGTCGCGTGGAGCACGCCAAGGAGGTGCTGGAAGTCAACGCAGAGGTGCGCGCAGAGAAGCTGCGCCCGCCGCTCCGTGCTGCACGAATGGAGCTGGTGCGCGCGTGTTTCGACCTTGCTGACGCCACCTGCAAGCGTAATCCCGACGTGGCCTTGGGCGTGTGGCAGCGCGGCTTTGCGGTACTTGAGCATGTGGAAGACGGCGTCGCTGCCGAATGGCACACTGACTCACACAATGAGCGCCTGCACTTTGGTCTGGAGGGTGTAGACCGCGGGAATGCCTGGCACAAGATGGGCGTGATCCACTTTGACTTCCACCACTTTGTGCAGGTGCATGCCCTCTTTGAGCAGTCGTTGCAAGTCCGTGAGGCGCAACAGGGCGCAGACCACATAAGTACACGCAAAAGCTGTCTATGGCTGCAACGCGCCGCCGCGCAGATGTCAGCCGCGTTGGATCCCTCGTCGCCTCACGCTTTCGCCGATGATTTGGACGTGCATGAGCTTGCCACGATGGTGCAAGTCGAGGAGAAGGACCACGACCTCCTCTCCCCCGCCTCTCCCGTGCACGCACTGTCACGAACGCGCAGCGTCACCAGCACCGACATGAGCACCGATTTTGAGTCTAACGCCCACTCGCCCATCCATGCCAACTCTGCACTAGATCGTCCTACCACAGTGCGAAAGGGCCTTGACGGGTCTGGCAAAGGCGGCTCGCGAGCAGCAGCACACGCTACTCCTTCGCGAGCAGCAGCACACGCTACTCCCTCGCGAGCGGCACAAGATACGCCCTCGCGAGATCGTGCGCTCGAGCTCGGTGCTGAGTTAGGGCTAGGACGCCTTCAAGTGTGCTCTGTTGACGCCTCGGTTATTAAATCGGGCGATGATGTCAGGCACTTACTGGGACAGGCCCTTAACAAAGGGAGTCGCTTCTTGGCTTCTGCTCCGAGAGGCGGGGGGGGAGAGGTGAAGGGGGCACGAGGTCCAATTTTTATGGGCAGTTTGATTCTTTTGTCAAATAGCGTTGGAGTATGATCAAATAGCGTTGGAGTATGATCCGTTTCGTGATTCGGCTCCAGTGTGACTCTCTTCATATATACCATCGAGTATGACGTTTTTCCAGGATAGCGTGTGTTGCAGTGTGTGTTGCAGTGTGTTGTATCGTGTTGCAGTGTGTTACAGATGTGTGACTCTTTTCTAGCATAGAGTCCCAAGGTGTTGGTGACGCTGGGATGACATGGCGCTAGGGTGGGCTGAGACATGAGGGACTCGGCGCCTGCGTTTGTGCGATGACGTGTTCACACGTGTGCCGTGACTCGTTGGTTCTATATGCGATGTGATGCATTCATATGTTTGAGTTGACTGACTGGTTGGTGAGACTTGTCTCTGCTTCTTGTCTGCGTCCTTCATTCATCATATGTCACATGACTCATTCATCATATATGACATGTCTAATTCATTGAAATGGACGCAGAGCGCTCGCCCCAATTTGATGGCCGAGTTTCAGTGTGCTGTCTTGATCATGTATGCCATGACTCATTCACATGTGACATGAATCTTTGTGTGTTTTATTCATTATGTGTGCCATGACCCATTTTTCGTATGTGAAATGAAAAATTCATTTGTGACATGATTCATTCACGTGTGACATGCTGGCTGATTCATGACATACATTGGGCCTCTTTTTCGGAGATGTCGGTCTCTTTTGCTGACGTATGAGGAAATGATTGTGACAGGAGGGGTGCGTGGGAGAGAAGGCGCAGGGGGGGGGGTGCGTGTGTGGGCAACATGTGTGTTTGTATGCACGTGTGGGCAAAACACTTGTATATGTGTGCGTGTGCCCAATCTGTGCGTGCATGTGCGCGTGTGCGTACACTGCGGGTGCGGGTGTCCGTGTGAGTGTGGATGATTGGAAAGGTGCAATCATAGGTCTCAGTGAGGTGTGGCAACGGTTAGTAGGCTCTCTGAAATGTTCCGTCTCTTTTTGTAAAATATCCTTATTTCTGAAAATATCCTTATTTCTGTAGGGCTCTTGTGCACAAGAGCCTTTCTGATTTAGGGATTCTTTGGATTGTTGGCACCGCATATATATCATAAGAGGTGCGCGGGTTGGCGTTTGAACATATTGGGGTAAGCATTAGAGTAAGTGTGTGTAGATTTTAGTGTGATGTAAATAAATTGGCGCTCATTAGAGCAACTTTGACTTGAATGTTGGACATTGGATTGCAATTCATTGCAACACACTGCAGTACACTGCAACACACTGCTTCACTCTACAACACCTGCAGCACACTGCAATACACGGCCTCAACCAAAGTATCACAAGAGACCAAAGGCCAGAGCTTAGTACACCAAACTTCGCAATTGTTTTCTTTAAGTAGGCCGGAGCTTAATATATTCATGCCGTCGTTCTTTCTCCTATCGACTAATGTGTTTTCCGTACTTTTCTTGAGGCAGCCAATACCACAAATTGCCGAAGCTTAAATTTGATTCATTTAAATCACATCTCTTGCAAATCCGCAACTTTCTTGTACATTCTCGAGATGAGTCGTACAAAGAGAAAAATCAAGTTGACGGTTGTTGTTGCAATGTGTTGCACACACTTCCGTCAACTTTTAGTTCAGAAAAAGACCAAGTCAGCAGCGTTTTCTTTTGATTTAGAATCCTTAAAAATATGGCCATATTTGTAAGTAAATCCATACAAGAAATCTTCACAAATAGAAAGTCACGTCTGCAACAAAAACATCAAACTTGAAGAAGAGAGAATGCCGAAGTTCAATTAAGGGTCGTGTCTGTCCGTTGATCGACTTAGTTTGCAAAGTGGGAAAGACCGCTCTGTAAAACTCGACTCGGAGCATATCTCTCCGTCGATCAACTTTTCGAGTGAGTTTTCACAGATTCACGGGAAAAAGACCTCGAAATCGTTTGATCCCATTAAAGCTAAGTGTTGCAAACTCCATCAACAACGACGGTAAACTCAAAGCTTGAAAAGTTGACGATCGAGTTTCCTGCGGATTTTCCAATTCACAAAGAGATCTTTGAAAAACGATGCACCGGCAAACTAAGTGCTGCAAACTAAGTCGATCGACGGACAAACACAACAATATTCAAGCTGCGGCCTTACGCCGAACAGTATCACTCTTTGTTTGCTTGTTTTAACTTCTTTTTAGTATTGTGAATATTTTTGGCAGACGTCCACGGATGGAGTGAAGAAAGCTTAAGATTGGAGGTGGAGACTTGATACACGTCAAGTGTGTATTCCACGGGGACTCCCGTGTGCTACCGTGAAAACCTTTTTGGAATTTTACAGACTCCCATGAAAACTTGTTTCAAAGTTACGGAGACTCCCATGAAAACTTGTAGAAATGTTGGCAGTCGTAATCATTTTCAGCCCTTTCGTCTCCACCCGTGGCACGGTCGCGGAGCAGCAGCAAGTTAGAACTGACTTGGAAAGAATCAGGAAAAAATATGGCGATATTCCTTTGAAATTCTTTTAAGTTTCAATTCTCAGTTCAGGTTTTTTCTTTCTTACACATATTATTACTTGAGAAAAATGTACGCGACACACTACAACAACGTCAGGCCTATTGAGAGTACAGCTTTTATTGAAAACTGATAGTGGGGATCCCAAAGATGCGGGGGTTGTTGTTCGTTACATTCGTAACAGAAGTGCTTCACTATTTCTCATGTGGTGCCAAAGATATAGAGATCCAAGACATCGGTCTATTTCATTAGACTGATCCTTTGTTTAGATCTCACACTTTGCGATTCTCAACTCCCACGCCCTCCCACATTCTGCCTTGTGGGTGGTTCCTCCGTGAGTCCTTCTCTGTCTCTTTCCTCAACCACGCTTTTCGTTTCTCACAGCCGAATGGGCGTTGTCTTGAGTTTAGGCGCAATAATGCACGTAGCAGATTCTAGGCGCGCCACAGTACTAAACCGCATTTCATGGGATTTTTACTTGGTTTCTCAATAAAACTTCATTTCCAGCACCTGAGACTGAGTCACTATTAATTCCCAGTCACTAGTCAGTGGTATGCTAGGTGCTGCATAACACTCTCGGCTTCACACACCGGGACAGGCCAAAATCTGCAATTTGGGTCATCAGGGAAATAGCGCAGACCGTCCATGACAGCTGTCTTTTTGTGAGCAAGTTCTGGTATGTACAGAATCTGCTACCTCTGAGTATACGAGTGCGTCTCAGTGTCTTGATGCGTTTCAGGGCCAGTCAAGGAGAGTGAAGTTTGTCCTCGCAGTGACGTCCTCAGATGTACACAATTAAATCAGCGCACCTATGACTCCCATTACAACTTTACAACTACTGCCTGGTGATTCGGCACCCATTAGGCACAATTAACGCAGCAGCAAATGGCTAGTCAACTACAGGAGGAGATGAGTCACGGTTCATTCTACCCTGCGAAGGTACTGTGAGTACCAAGTCCCCACTGAGAAAAACAATCCAAACCCCCGGGGGAGAGACACCTGCGCCAGAGAGGTCGATGGCCCGATTTTTTTCGTGGCGAGCCACTATTTTACTTGTTTTGTAAGCCTGTTGACCGTGACCCTGCATTCTGACCGGGGAATTTACCTGATCAGTGAGGCAGGGAGACACCGTGATCGCAAATGGCAGGGCGTTGCTCAGAAAGGGGAGCGAGATCGAGCGTGAATCTCATTTTTTTGACGGGCCTCCCCTTTTTTTACGAATTCTGAACAAGCAAGCAAGGAATGCTCACTTCAACAACAACAATGGAACGACCTCACGTGCAAGCGTGGCTCAGTTGGTCAGAGCGAGGGACTGTCAATCCCTAGGTCGTCGGTTCGATTCCGTCTAAAACCCGATACCTCAAATTCTCATGAATTTGAACTTCATAGACCCTCCAACAAGGGTACTAAACTACTTTTGAAAGTAATAAAAGCAATCATCATCATGAACAAGCAAGCAAGAAATGCTCACTTCAACAACAACAATGGATTTTTTTCCTCCTTTTTGTACTGTTCATCTCGAGATTGAACAAGAAAGTTGCAGATTTGCAAGATATATTATCAAGCTTCAGCATTTTGTAGTATTGACTCTGCCAAGAAGTGTACGGAATATACATCAAAGAACAGAAGTAAGAATATCGAATGGCCATGTATTACTAAGTCAAGCTCCAGATTCGGCCAAATTATATTCAGGTTTGGCCTTAGGCTGGAACTTAATACCGAACTTCTCATTTTTACTTCTGTTGACTAACTTATATTCCGTACTCCACTTGAACGGACGAAGGGAATCGAACCGGCGTAACCGGAGAACCCAGCTAGTTCCAATGCATATAACCACTGAGCTTATTAGATCCGATATTGTACAACCACAGCGCAGTGGTTATATGGACAAAGGGAAACGAACCAGTGTAACCGGAGAACCCCGCTAAGCCCAATGCATATAACCCCTGAGCCGTGGTTGTTCAATATCGGGTCCGGTATTGAACAACCACAGCTCAGTGGTTATCTGCATTGGACTTAGCGGGGATCTCCGGTTACACCAGTTCGATTCCCTTTGTCCGTTCACTTTCTTAAGACATTCAATTCCACAAAACGCCGAAACTTAACAGGAATTTTTGCAAATTCGCAGCTTTCTTGTTCAACCTCGTTGAGACAAGATGAACCGCCCAAGAATAGAGACATTGCACTCTGGCCGTCCAGGAACAAATCGTTTCACGACATTTTAGTTTTGGCAGGCAGTCGATCGACAATTACTGACAGTACTAGGTACCAGTTAATTAATTATGACATTACTAGGTACAAATAATCGGTCTACTATAGGATAGCCCTGAATTACAATATGAAAAGTGCTTAAGATTATTGTACTACTAGCTCTTGTCATTGTAATCGTTTGCGGTTTGTGAAACATATATTTACATTTTAAGGTGGGGTTGGGTATTACTCGAACGAACGCGGATTCTCAGTGGAATCCAGTTTACAACGCATTTCATCGATTTTTTTGTTGTGGAAACGAAACGATTCGTCGGTAGTTTTGTGAACGTGATCTTGACGCGGCAAACCTGCGGCCAGCGCTGGAGCAGGGCTGCGGAAAGCAAACGCCGGGCGCTAGGAAATCATTTTTCCGAGTAAATTTGCTATATGTTCCTAATGTCAAAATGTAGAGGAGACTGCAACCTAGGTTTGTACACTTTTTGTGTACTTGCAAAAAGAGAACCGCTGAGCAATGGCGACTTCCGAAAAAAAAACGTGTTTCGCCCGCAGAAAAAATCGGAATTTGGCAATCGCAAGTGGCAGGGCGTGGCTCAGAAAGGGGAGTGAGATCGAGCATGGATCTCATTTTTTTGACGGGCCTCCCCTTTTTTTAAGAATTCTGAACAAGCAAGCAAGGAATGCTCACTTCAACAACAACAATGGATTTTTTCCCTCCTTTTTGGCATTGCGCAGCGGTTCTCTTTTCGCAAGTACCCAAAAAGTGCACAGACCTAGAGTTTAGTCTCCTCTACATTTGGACACTAGGAACATATAGCAGATTCACTCGGAAAAATAATTTTCTAGTGCCTGGCGTTTGCTTTCCGCAGCCCTGCTCCAGCGCTGGTTGCAGGTTTGCCGCGTCAAGATCACGTTCACAAAACTACCGACGAATCGTTTTGTTTCCACAACAAAAAATCGATGAAATGCGTTGTAAACTGGATTCCAACGGGAATCCGCGTTCGTTCGAGAAATACCCAACCCCACCTTAATACACGTTTCTTCGGCCACATTGCAATTTCTCCATTCTTGGGCGACAGTACGAAAAGGGGGGAAACGTTCGCCGTCGATGTTGCAGCGCGTTGCACACAATTTCCTCAACTTTTAGTACAAAATAAAAAGAAGATAGCACTTACTTGTATTTAAATTCCTTACAAATATGGCCATATGTGTAAGGAAATCCATTAACAGTAATCATCACAAGACGACGGTTCCGTCTACCAAGAATATTTACAATACTGAAAGAGAATGGCGAAGTTCGGTGTATGAAGCTCCGGCCTTAATAAGATTTGGTGCAAATCTGCAACTCTTTTGTTCATTGATGATCTCGAGATGAGTCGTACAAAGAAAAAGAAAGAATTGCACCGTTGTTGTTGCACACTTTTTCCTCAACTTTTAGTACGAACAAAGATCAAGTTGGCGCTTACTTGTAATAGAAATCCTCACAAATATGGCCATACTTATAAGGAAATCTAAGAAAAGTAATCCTCACAGACTATCAGTTACGTCTAATTAAAAGATTTACAATACTTGTTGGACTCGTTATGTCAATAGAGGCACTTCTCTTCAACAGTTTCGGTTAATTCACACAGCACTGTCGCGAGTACGGTTCTTGGCATTCGTACCATTGGGTGCATGCGCACCCGGCAGTCGCCACACGAAATCGTTGGAGACTGTAGCGACGAGGGTGGTCACTGGTAACAGGCACTGGATCATTTCATTCTGCGAGAGGTATCGGCTTGCAGACGTCGGTAGGCGCGGCTGAGCACCAAGAGTGGCGTTGGGCGGGAAAGATATTGGCGACGGTGGTGAATTCTCCGTCAAAATCTGTATTAGCACACGAATTTGCTGATGGTTAGACCACGTATTTGCTGATGGTTGGTCAACAGCGTCGCACAAACGTAAAATGATATTGTTGAACAAGAAAACTTACTTTTTTATAACAAAGACGTGAAGTAAGAGATTGTGCACACGTTATTGTTGGAGGTGTATAGCGTGTCCAAGAAGTGGGTAATCATCATGGACAAGAGATAGAACAAAAATGCGGCTTCAACTCAAGCAAAAACAAGTGGACCTTCGGCTCAGGATCGTTACTGTGCCAGGGGCTCAGGAGGAGGCCGAAGAAACGGTGTGAAAACGGAGACGAATAAAGGCAAGTCTAGTAGTCATGATATTTCTGTTACGTGTGATGACGTAAGTTGATTTCTATGAACTGTTTTGGAATTGGATCAGTGTTGTGCGATATGTATCTCACCAGGTTTGATCTGACAAAGGATTTGTTATTTGACACTTTCTTCATTGCTGATTTTTTTAACAAACAGTGTCGTTGTGATTACTGCATATTTATTTACATTCCAATCATTTTCAATACCAATGAATCAGTAAACTAAAGAACACACTCAAATCAGATGCACCACAAACCAGATTTTTGTATATAAGAAAAGACGCTAGAGGCAAGATTCTTTTGTGAAAAAACTCCCGCTGATTTTGACAGTTCGCAAAGACCGGGTGATCCCATATTAGACAATTAATTAATTAAACAATTGATGCATTAACATTAGGCCGGCCCAGAGTATGTTTATTTGCCCCACTGCTTAAATCGTGCATTGGGAACCATTCCAACAAGATTGTCCTGAGGTCCTCTGTTCAACCCCGCTCGACAGAAATTGACGAACAGATTTAAAAATTGGACGGGGGGACATCCCTGGAGTAGTCCGCGTTTGCTAGCCAGCTCGACCTATGGTGGAAGCCACTAACGCTGCCATAGGGCCATGTTCAGTCCATGGTACACGCTGAGCGCTGCCATGGGGCCGTGGTGAACATGAATAATGGTGCATCGAGCGGTCACGGGGGACCTCCACCCACTAATATTTTGTTGGAGCGGTTTCCAATGTATAATTTAAGCAAAGGGGAACTCCACAGAATTCTGCGGGGGTTCCCATTGCTTAAATCAAGCATCAGAAACTGCTACAATAGAATCCTGGAGGGTGGAGGTCTCCCATGACCACTCGATGCACCGTTCTCCATGTTATGGCAGCGCCCAGCTTGTACCATGGGCTGAAGATGGCCCAATGGCAGCATTAGTGGCGTCCACCATAGGTTGAGCTGGCTAGCTAACGCGGACTACTTCAGGAATGTCGTCCCATCCAAGTTTTCACCCGGTACAACAATTTCTGCCGAGCGAGGTTGAACAGAGGACCTCCAGATAACGTTGTTGAGCGGTGCCCGATGCACAATCTAAGTAACGGGAAACTCCGCAAAATTGAATAGCTGATTACTCCGCGGATTTTGCATGTTAATTCTGTGGAGTTTCCCGTTGCTTGAATTGTGCATCGTCAACCGCTCCAACAATACTGAAAGGAAAAAGAGATGTACTAAGCTCCGGCCTTCAAATAGAAATATTTTTAGTGGACGTACCTGTCGACCTGTGAAGATTTCTTTCTCTGGATTCCCTTACACATATGGCCATATCTGAAAGGATTTCAAACAAAAGTGCTTGCTAACTTCATATTTTTTCGTACTACAAGTTGAGGGAAATGTTTGCAACACACTGCAACAACAACAATTGGATTTTTCCTTTCTCTTTGTACGGCTTGTTTGGAGATTGCACATGGAAGTTTCGGATTTGCGAAAAATAAGCTCAAGCATTTGGTTATATTGGCTACACCAAGAAAGTACTCAAACTAAATCAAACTATAGAAAAAAGAATGGCGCAGTTCCGTGTACCATAGTTTTCCCTGGCCTGTCAACTAGTAGGCCGGGATCTACAAAACTGCCCAAGACTGGCTCATTGCTACATATCAGCATGCCAACTACCAGAGAAAATAGTGTACATGTGGGCTGGCCTGCATCCTCGGACTATGCAATTTGACAGCAAGAATTAAACCTTGGTTTTAGAATCTAGATTTTATTGTAACTGAAGTGACCTTGAGAGGTTTTGAAAATAATTGAACCAAAAGACACGGGACGGGAATCGAAAAGTAGCCGCCATGCGATCGATTGGGGTGCGCACACCAAGGACATGATTACGGATTTCGCCGAGGATTGCCATCCTGGAACAACCACCAAACACTCACTGATTGCCTTTGCTGTCACATCCATTGCACTCATCTTGGAACACCTTGGCACACGACCGCCACTGTTGGGGGTTCCCTTGCAGTCTCGGATAGAGAGCACCGGTACCCTCGACAGGATGTATTTTGTGGGCTGACCTGCATCTTCGGGCTATCAGGTCCCAACAAGCAAGACTCTTTCAGTTCTGTGAAATATTGCACCCTCCCCTATGTGCCCCCCACCTCTGGTGGCGAAGGCACCATGAAAAAAAATCCGTCAAGACATTGTCTTCCTAGGCACCGCAAGGAGGGAATGGAGGCTGAGCAAAAAAGAATGGAGGCAACCCAGGATTGTACAATTCTTTGGTACGAAATTAATATTGGGGTTCAAAATGACCAAATGCTCAAAGTAATTGCACTCAAATTCAAATCGTAGGTCTCTTTTGGGGTCGGCAGTAATCCACGATTATCCGGAAGAGGGATCAATTTTTTTTAAAAATGTGCCACACAGGGAAAGATTGCAATTATAGTTGAAAAGAGTTGAACACCGATAACAGCGAATTCGGCCCACGGTGTCGCCCGTATCAGCCCGAGGCGTTTGAGCCATCTGGCCCGGGCTGATTTATTTTTGGGCTGGGTGCCAAAACATATTGCTTTTTTTCCTTTTTTCCTCAGCCCCTATCCCCTTACCGCAAGCCCCTG
>Ga0209390_10009656_pt1 | contig 11512 bp, 6 predicted proteins | sample BON01_FD_187212 | JGI IMG/M metagenome (GOLD analysis project Ga0209390, IMG submission 187212) | Freshwater microbial communities from Lake Bonney liftoff mats and glacier meltwater in Antarctica - BON-01 (SPAdes) (version 2) | ecosystem: Environmental > Aquatic > Freshwater > Ice > Glacier... | reverse complement strand
ATATATTTATATATTTATTTATATATATATACATATATATATATATATATATACATATCTGTGAGGTTCACCCTAACTGCGAACCTGTTCTTTTGCATCGCAGCATTACGAATTAGGGTTATCCCGAGGTCTTTCGTGTGGTCGTTTGTGGTGCTGTTCTTGTCGTGTGTGAGTGTTTGTGTGACCTGTTTCTCGTGCACCCCAACTACGAACCTTTTCTTTTGCATCGCAGAAAAATGAATCCGGAGCGGCGGCGACAACGGCCTGTGGTCAAGATACCGCAGGGGGGGCGTGTTCCGTGCCTGGAACGATATATATGTATATATAGATAGATGGATAGATAGATAGATATAGATAGATATAGATAGATATGTCTGTGTGTTTCCTGTGTGGGTCCCTCTGCGGCCTCCTGTTGGCCGCTTTGTGCGGCCCTCTGTGTGGTGGTCCGCTTTTGTGCGGCCCCTTTGTGTGGGTCGCGCCGCCGCCGTCTGTTGGCCGCCTTCCGTTCTTCATTCTGTCTGCGACATTCATTCTCTGCATGTCGTCCACCGCCTCCGCTGCGGTGCTCTCGCACAAGATATACAGAGAAAGAGATTGTGCGTAGGGAACGGGTGGGGGGCTAGAGATATAGATGCGGTCCACCTTAACTGCGAACCTTTCCTTTTGCATCGCAGAACTATGAATCCGGAGCAGAGGCGACAACGTCGTGCGGCCAAGATACCGCAGCGGGGGCGTGTTCCGTGCCGGGAACTTGCGTCTGCGCGCAGGGGACGTCGTCGCGTCGGACTCTGTTTGGCCCGCTCCCTGCCCAGGGGTGTGAGTGCCTCGCAGACTAATTAATCCTTCATTACATCGTACGACAGACTACTCCATCAGTTATACATCCATTAGTAATACTAATTAATGAACATCCGGTTTCGGAAACATGCGTCTCTGGGAAAAGGACGTCTTCGCGGCGTGCTCTGTTTGGCCCGCTTCCTGCCCAGAGTTGCGAGTGCATCGCAGACTAACTAAGAGTTAACCCTTATCCCATTGATGAGCTATACATCCATTAATTATATTAATTAGAGACCATCCGGTTTCGGCGAAGTTCGTCTGCGCCCAAGGAACGTCTTCACGTCGGACTCTGTTAGGCCCGCTTCCTGCTCAGGGATGCGAGTGCCTTGCAGTCCAAATAATCGGCCATACATCGCATAACGGACTCATTGATTAGCGAAGAATCCATGATTGATATTCATTGAAGAACATCCGGTTTCTGATACGTTCTGCTCTGAGAAAGAGACATTGCCGCGTCGGACTCTGTTTGGCCCACTTCCTGCCCAGGGATGCGAGTGCATCGCAGACTAATTAATCGTTCATTGAATCGCATGACAGACTACTTGATCAGCCATATATTCATTATGAATACTAATTACATGTTTAGCCCCGCACACCTGCGTCACTTTGTACGCAGAGCATTGCCCTCTGTGGCAGTGCTGGGATGTGGCTTCTCCTTGCCGTATGAGGCTTCGTGCTTCGTGAGGATCTTTGATTGATGCTAATTAAAGAACATGCGGTTTGGGGAAAGTTCGTCTGCGCGCAAGGAATGTCTTCTCGTCGTGTCCTGTTTGGCCCGCTCCCTGCCCAGGGGTGTGAGTGCATCTCAGACTTATTGATCAGTTATACTTCCATCAAAGATGTCCTGTGTGCCTAAGTGATTTGGGTTCAGGGTTAACCCTAACCCTAACCCTAATCATCCCATGCATGGTATGAAACGAGCTCCCCTTAGGCTCCCAAAGCCACTTTCGGATCAGTTGCCTGTGTGCGTGTGTGCTCGTGTCCCCTTTGTATTATACACCGTCTGTGAAACCTCGATGTGGATCAGAAGCGCCGGAATTGAGGGGTGATAGTGTAGATAGAAGAAGAAGCACGAGGTCGCGAGAAAATGTTTTTCTTGTTTGTGTGTCTATACCCCGATCCCTGTCGTCCTGGAAAGCTTGCAGTGGCGTGTGCTGTGTTTGTTTACGAGGCGTGTCCCCTTGCTTGTCACTATCAATTTCATGTTTTCAAATTTGTCTGTGCCCCCCCCGGTTGTATAATCCCAGAGGCACTGGCCAGCGTGTGGTTGTATCTCGATTCAGAGGTTTTGGGTTAATGGTTAGCTAGCCCGAACCTCCAGTGTTCTCCTCAGCACTCATTTCGTTGAACGCCGATGTATCGTTGTCGGCCTCCTCGCCCGTTCCCAGTTCCTTCTGTTGCGTTGGTGTGCATGTCCCTGTGCGTGAGGTTTCTGGCATGCCAATTTCCCCGCGCTGTATTTCCTTGTCCCCTTGTCATGTAGTGCTCTGAGTCAATTTATGGGCTGTGCATGTCCCTGTGCGTGAGGTTTCTGGCATGCCAATTTCTCCGCGCTGTATTTCCTTGTCCCCTTGTCATGTAGTGCTCTGAGTCAATTTATGGGCTGTGTGTCTGATGTCCCTGCGCGGGATTTCGCCCGCAACCCAACGCCTATCCGTTGCGCCGTTGCAGGATTCATCTATCTATGCTGCATGCTGGTGGCTAAGCTAGCTGTGCGCCTGCTATGGCTCGGGTTAACCCGATTTTTATTTAAGCAAACATCGACAACAAAAAGCTTATCCAAAAGCGCCGAGCGCCCTCCCCCCCCCCCCTTGCCAACTCAACAGGTTGTTAAATCCCCAGAGCACAGCGCAGCCGAGCAGCACGCGCGCCCGCTTCTCAATCGACCCAAATATATCAGAGAGACTCAGACTACACACAAATGATTAAATTTACACGACATTAAAAAAAAACGCAACACACTACGCACACATTTTGGCGATGCGCGGGTTTTAAGATATGCGAACCAAGCGCGTACACACAGTGGGGTGACAGCAGGCGCAGCACACACGCGGTACGTAGCGGTAGCGAGCAGCGGGTAAACCCAAAGTTAGCCCGCGGCGGTGGTATACTTTGTAATTCCTGCTCTCTTTGCTGTTCTCCCGCCCGCTCTCTTTTTTGTGTGTGTTAATATCGACGAGCCAAACTGCTTTACTTTTGAGCAGTCTGCAGTCTTCTTGATTCTCTTGCGGCTGTCATATTACATGATTATAATATAATGGGTGAATAGTCGTGGGCGTGGAACGTGAGTGATGCGCTTGTATACACCAGTCAGCCGCCCATCTAGCTTAAGCTAGACGGACAGGTTCATTCGTGATTGCGCAGGGTTTGCCGTTGCTGTCCCTTTTTAGATGGGCGCTCTCAGAACCTAAGACAAGCCTGAGAACGGCTTGTCTGTTCTCAGGTTAACCCGCAGGAGCGGCGCGAGTGGCTGAGGGCGGGAGCTGTACCCCTGCCCCAAATACCCAAATACCCCCGGGTTAAACCTAACCCTGGGTATTCAACCCCTAACCCTAAGCCCACCATACGACCCGTCTCTCCCAGCCCCAGCGAGGCAGCCAATTTAACACCGTGCGCTAGAATGCCTATAGCTGCTTATGTGGTACGCTTACGACTTTTATGTTAAAAAGCAAAGCCTTCTTATTATACAAGAGGTGTATAAACAAACACGTGGCACGTGGTGGCTGGAGACGCAGCACACGCGTGGGCAGGGTGTGGGGTAGTGAGGGCTGCCCGCCCGTCCGACGACACCACCTCCACCATCCACCTTCTCTTTGTTCTGTGCAGTATTGCGGTGGCCAGAGCAAATATAGAACAGGCCCTTGCTCAAACCTAGCAGCTCACACTGTACACTGTACTAGTATGCCCCAACAACAACACAACGAGGCATTCTAGAGGCATCTTGGGAATACAACTACCTCTCAACACATGTTATGTTCAAATATAGATATAAACTAGTGCATTCTCCAGTCGGCTCTGGCGTCGGTTCGTCCGTCTAACGCAACCACAGAAATAAAGACACACAGCCCTAATAACACGATCGCACGCGTAAATATTACTCTACGCGTAACCAGACCACCCCATAGGGAAGCCTGCTAGGCAGAGTACGTGAGAAGCGCGCCCTTAGGCACGCCACGAACCGCCAGCCGCGTACGCCGCTCTGATCGTCAAAGGCGCGCATATCAGCACGCCTTCTGCTTGCAGGAGACCCCTCTCTGCTCTCTTGCCAAGCGGCTATACACACAGCCGCCTACTTAAACCATTGTAACAGCGTCAACCGTCAAACGATTGGCGCATGCAGACATAGCACGCTTGTGAGATTTAGGCTTAATCCCGAACTCCCGCCACTTGTTTGACAGTTTAACCCGACAGAAAGGGTGTGGTTGGTGGCTGCGGGTTGCGGGTTAAACCTCACCCTGAACCCGAACCCCTGAGACCTCAAGGGGTTAAGGGTCAACCCTAACCCGAGCACAGAAGACGCCCTTGCCCACACCGGACTCGACACGGGACGAACAAGGGCGGCAGGTCGGTAGAGTGTCAAACAATCAATCAAAGGTCCTCACAAAGCCACCCACGGGCAAGGGAGAAGCCACATTCCAGCACCACCACAGGGGGCAGGAAACCCTGCACCACAAAGCGATGCAGGCTAGGAGGGCTGTGGACGAGTGAGTCGCGACAGCACCAGTCTGCGAAACTCGTTTGTTTAGTCGAGTGTCAGGGGTTGCGCCTAGTCTGCGCTGTCTCCTACTCACCTAGTCTGAGTAGGTGGTGCGCCTAGTCTGCGCTAGCTACCAGTCTAAGCAGGTTCGCCCTTAACTCGTAGGGACCTCGGGTTAACCCGAGAAGGGTTAACCCGACGGGTTAACTCGATGCTAGGAGGGTTAACCCGATGGGCAGCGGTCTGACACGGTTGGGGGGGTCAACAGCCGACGCCAGGATAACAGCCGTGAACGGCTATATCCGGCGACTGCTGTGACGGGACTAGTATTCCCCACAAGAATGAGAGCCACGCGTCGGGTTAACCCGCGGATGCAGACATAGGACACTGGTGAGGTGGACGCGGGTTACGCTCAACTCCAAACCCCCGCCACTTCTTTGACTGTTGACCCTGTTACAATGCTTTAAGTAGGCGGCTGTCTGCATAACCGCCTGACAAGAAAACAGAGAGAGGGTGTGAGGTTACGGGTAACCCGCACTCTTTACCCGAAACCATACGCTCGGGCTAGAGTGGGCTAGGCCGAAGCTCGGGTTAACCCAGGTTAAAGGTGCTCTGCAGCTACTAATTAACCGCTATGGTTAAATTCGCTTTGCTCAGGTACCTGAGCGAGTTTCGACTAAGAGTTTCGTCGTTTTGATTATAGTAAACTCGAAATCATTTCACTTAGGCGCACAGGGCACCTTTAACCCTAACCCGAAGAATCAGTCCTTGGCCACATCGTACTATTACCCCCCCCACTGAGGGCCACGCGTCAAACAAGTGGCGGATGCAAACATAACGGATTAACCCGAGGTGGGGTGGAAGGGCTGCTAACCCGAGGTCAGGGGTTACCCCTTAGCCTAACCTTTAACCCGAATCCCGGGTTAAGCCGACCTCGAGCCAGAGCACATAACTCCTCCTTGCCCACACCGTACTGTTATTCCCCAACAATGAGAGCCAAGTGTGGAACTAGCGGCGGATACAGACATAGCACACTGGTGGGGTAGAATGCTTAACCCGAGGTCAGAGATGATTAACCCTGAGCTTAACGTTGAGCCCAAACCCCGGGTTAACCCGACCTCGAGCCATAGCACATAACAGGTCCTAGCCCACACCGTACTGTTATTGCCTACCGATGAGGACCAGGCGTCAAACAAGTGGCGGATGCAGACATAGCACACTGGGTTAACCACGGTTAACCCTAAGAACCGGCCCTTGCCCACGCCGTACTATGATTTCCCAAACATGAGAGCCACGCGTTAAACTAGTAGCGGATGCAGACATAGCACGCACACTGGTGGGGTGGAAGCGGGCTAACCAGAGGTCAGGCGTTAACCCTAACCCTAACGCCCTTAGCCCGAACCCCGGGTTAACCCGACCTTGAGCCATAGCACATAACAGGTCTTCACGTCCTAGCCCACACACCGTTCTATAATTTCCCCAACAATGGGTTAACCCGGCCACGCGTCAAACAAGCGGCGGATGCAGACAAAACACACTGGTGGGGTGGCAGGGTCAACCCGAGGTCAGAGATTATTAACCCTGAGCTTAGCGTTCAGCCCAAACCCCGGGTTAACCCGACCTCGAGCCATAGCACATAACAGGTCCTTGTTCACACCGTACTATTATTCCCCAACAATGAGGGCCAGGCGTCAAACAAGTGGCGGATGCAGACATAGCACACTGGGGTAACCCAGTTTAACCTTAAGAACCGGCACGTGCCTACACCGTTCTCGGGTTAACCCAGAGCACATAACAGGTCCTGGCCCACACCGTACTGTTATTGCCTAACGATGAGGGCCACGCGTCAAACAATTGGTGAATAGCCAGACATAGCACACTGGTTGGGTGGAAGGGCTGAACTGAGGTCGGGCGGGGTGAACCCTTACTCTAACCATGAACCCGAACCTGGAATTCAACCCGACCTCGTGGTTAACCCTAAGCCAGAGCGGTTAGGGTTAACCCTAACAGGTCCTTGCCCACACTGTACTATTATTGCCTAACGATGAAGGCCACGCGTCACACAAGTGGCGAATACAGACATAGCACACTGGATTAACCAGGATTAACCCTAAGAACTCGTGGGTAGACCCTTTGGCCCTAAGAACCGGCCCGTACCCATGCCGTAGTGTTATTCCCCAACAATGAGAGCCACGCGTCACACAAGTAGCAGATGCAGACACAGCACACTGGATGAACCAGGATTAACCTTAAGAACTCGTGGGTGGACCCCTTTAGCCCTAAGAACCGGCCCTTACCCATGACGTAGTGTTATTCCCCAACAATGAGAGCCACGAGTCACACAAGTAGCAGATGCAGCAGACATAGCACAATGGGTCAACCCGGGATAACCCTTAGAACCGGCGCTTGCCTACACAGTACTATGACGCCCCCAAATGAGGGCCACGCGTTAAACGAATGACACATGCAGGAACAGCTAACTGGGTACTGGGTCAACCCAGGTTAACCCTAAGAACCGGCCCTTACCCATGCCGTAGTATTATTCCCCAATAATGAGGACCAGGCGCCAACCAAGTGGTGGTTACAGACAAAGAACACTGGTCAGGTGAAAGGTCAACCTAAACTAATGAGAGCCACGCGTCAAACTATTGGCGGATGGAGACATAGAACACTAGTGGGATGGAATGCCGCCCCATCCGACGCCACAACCTCCACCACCCACACGCGTTAACCCATAGGACACTGGTGGGAAGCCTTCGGACAACACAACGGGTTACCCCAAAGAACTGAAACATGCTCAACCATCAAACACGTGGCGGATGGAGACATAGAACACTAGTGGGATGGAACGCTGCGCCATCCGACGCCACAACCTCCACCACCCACCCGCGTGCGGTGGCCAAAGCACAAAATTCGTCGGCGCGCCGCAGTCGGTTTGTGACAGACACGAGCACGCACGCCGTAGGGAGAGGCAACAGCGGAGGGGCCCGCGGCAATACCGATGGGGGGCACAGCGCCAGTGCAGATACCGCTGTGGGGCCCGGCGCCGGCGGAGATACCGGTGTGGGGCCCGGTACCGATGGAGACACCGGAGGGACCCGCGGCAATACCGGAGGGTCCCGCGCCAATACCGTAGGGGTCTGTTGCGGCAGTGCCGGAGGGTCTTGCGGCGGCAATACCGGAGGGACCTGTTGCGGCAGTGCCGGAGGAATTGACCCTTCACGACCCGCGCGGCACAACGCGGCGATGGTTCGGAGTAAGGGTTCGAAGAGCTCTGTCCAGAAAACGCAGTCGGCAGCCAGAATGAGATCCCACCTACAGGGACATCAGGAACACCTCAGGGTTATCCCCTACGAACAGCCACATAATATATCAGGTCAGCACACACACACATAGAGAGTAAGGGTTCGAACAGCCCCGCCTAGAAGACGCAGTCGGCAGCCAGAATCAGGTCCCACCTACGGACAGCCAAACAATCGGGTTAACCTGGTATATTTGGGCTAACCCGAGAATCGGGTTAACCTGGTATACTATTTGACTCGGGGTAAACCAAGAAGTATACGCACACAACACGCATAAAGACACACACACGGAGAACACGCCCACGTAACAAATACACACACACACACACAGGGTTAAGACTGGCCCTATCCAGAAGACGCAGTCGGCAGCGAGAATCAGATCCCGCCTACGGACAGCCAACGAATGGTGGAACAACAAACGAATATCTCAGTTCATCACGCACACACAGGAAGCACACCACAAGCAACACACACACACAGCATACACACCGTAACAAAAACACACACCCATCACACACACAGGGTTAGGGTCACAGCCCTATCCAGAAGACGCAGTCGGCAGCGGAAATCAGATCCTTCTTACGGACAGCCAAATAATATCTCAGCTCAGTACGCACACACCCAAGAAGCACACACGCACACGCAACAAGCACACACACAAACACAAGAAGCACACACACACGCAACACATCACACACACATGGTCAGTGTTAGCCCTATCTGTGTTCAGACGGCGTAGTCGGCAGCCAGAATCAGACCCCACCTACGGACAGCCATATAATAAACCTCGGTTTAAGGGTTGAACCTTGAACCGACATATATATATATATCTGTATTTATCTATATTTATCTATATCTATATATATCTATATATATATATCTATCTATATCTATATATCTATATATCTATATATCTATATATCTATATATCTATATATCTATATATCTAAATGTATCTGTACATGTATACATATTTATATATGTATATGCATATGTATATACACAAACAAATAAATAAATACATGTATATATATAGGTATAACTCTATGAATACACATATCCATAGTGCTTATGCATGGAATTAACGCTCGTGTAAAGTGATATCAATTTAGGGTGTCTATGTCGGTCTTACCGACATGCGGCGAGGGGAGCCGGAAGCGTAGTCGTCCAGTCGAGGATTACCACGGAGGGCGAGTCGTCGATTGGCCCTGCGGTAGTAATGGGGGGGGGGTAGGTGTAAACTGATCTGTTTGGTTGGGGTTAGGTTTAGGGTTAGGTTAACCCTAACCTAACTCCGCGGCGTTCGAAGCAATACCGGAGGGGACTGCGGGCAAAGCGATACCAAAGGGGATTGTGGGAAACGGCGCAATACTAAAGGGACTCTAGTAGTTAATAGGACACCGGAGGGGGCCCTGGTGTACGAAGCGATACCAGAGGGGACTCCGACGGGCGGAATGATATGGATGCCAGGGTACACGGCTTGGCCTTTACACGCAATTTCCATCACCAATATTGTATGGTGTATGGCTTGCAAAAGGAGAGTCAGTAGAAGGACGCATATTGCGCAATGGTCGTGCAATAGTGGTGCAATAGGGTAGGCTTTGCAGGTGGGGAAGGCTATAAAAGGATGATTGACTCCCACAATAACGTTTTGGAGTGAAACGATCAACAGGGCAATCACGCACACACACCGATAGGGAACAACACCCCCGACACCGACACCGACACCCTACACAACAAGAACAGGGGTTACCCGGATTGATCCCTTACAGGCATATATATAAACCGCACCCACCACCCCGCTACTTGATCGTTAGAAGATAATCGTTCACTTCGAGGCTGGTGTGCTCTTGCGTGCAAGAATCAATCATCCGTGCTTTACCCCCCCTCCCCCCACCTGCATTACTTAAACTTTTACAATACCTTCACTCAGGGTTAACCCTTAACCTCTAACCCGCATGACCCCCGCCCCGGACCCTCCATTTGAGTAACCCCCAACTAGAGCCTCCTCATACCGGAAGGGGCCACGGCGGGTGACGCGGAGTACCTAACCTGTAACCTCGGGTTGGCCTGTAACCCGTAACCCATTATCCCTTGACCGGTTCCTCCTGTAACTGCTAACTGATCCTGTTTACCAGGTTTAACCTAAAGTAAGGGTTGACCCGGCTAGCCCTCGAGGACGGTGCGGCCACGCGAATCGGTTTCGTTTGGATCATACCGGAAGGGGCCACGGCGGGCGACGCGATTCCATTCGGGTTAAACTCGGGTTAACCTTGTCGTTTTGATAAGAGGAATCTCGAAGTCGAATCACCTAGGAGCACAAGGCACCGTTAACCCCTCACCCACGAGATGCTAGAGTTTGGTCTTTACACGATATTGCCATCACCAATATTTTCTGTTGAATGACGAATCAGGGAGGGCGGGGGGGGACCATATGTTGCCCAATATTGAATGCACAACCCAACGGAGGGGGGGGGCTGCAATAAAGGAGGTGTTGAATGCCAAGAACAGTATTGACCAGTGCACACTCCCAGAATAAACGAACGTATAACTTGTAATGCCCAAGCTAGAGATGGCCCCGGCGGGCAGAGCGATACCGGAAGGGGCCACGGCGAGCGACGCAATTCCATTCGCGGCGCATGCGGCTAAAGGGTTAACCCTTTACAAGATATTGTTTCACTTGAAAGCTCTATTATGGGAGTCAATCATCCTTTCACTACCCCCCCACCTGCAAAGTCAACCCGATTACAATACTCTTACACGACTATTGCGCAATATACGACGCCACCCCGACTCTCCCTTTGTATGCCATACACAAAACCATATTGGCAATGGCAATATCTTGTGCAGGTCAAGGCTAAAGGGGTTGGGCCCATACCATTCCAACCATAGTTTCGTAACGCTTCAAAACCAGCGGCCGACGCTGCTCCGTGCACCCGCATACCGTACGCCGTCCGAGGCTAGCCCTCGGCGACGGTGCAGCCACGCGAGTCGGGTGTCGGGTGCTTTGGCGATTATTCGCCATTTCGCAATACAATGGTTGACCTCTGCTCGCGTCGAGAATTTACCTATACTAAAGGCAAACTGGGGTGTTGTGAACAGCCAGGCCGCGTACAACGCGCCGCGCTCCACACATATATCCCGATACATGAGGCGATGGATTCCAGTACCACTCATCACAGCTGACCTTTTCAGACGAGTGGTACTGTCCCCAGACATGCAGCCCAGAGGACGTGGGTTCGACTCCCGGTCTGTCACATTCCCACCGCCGGGTTTTGACATGGTAGCGACACCTTGGATCGATACATCCAGGTGACCCGGGTACGAGCCCGGGAGTACGCGGGAGTCGACGAGCATACGAGCATGGGACCGTGGATGATCCAGCACCTGGTCCACCGGGACCGTTGATAGGAGGTGCACATATCGGGATCATTCATGGGGACATCCATCGGGGGGGGGTGTTGTGAGCAGCAGGCCGCGTACGACGCGTCGCGCTCCACACACATATCCCGATATATCAGGCGATGGATTCCAGTACCACTCATCACAGCTGACCTTTTCAGACGAGTGGTACTGTCCCCGGACATGCAGCCCAGAGGACGTGGGTTCGACTCCCGGTCTGTCACATTCCCACCGCCGGGTTTTGACAATATACATGTATATGCATATATATATA
>Ga0209390_10009654_pt1 | contig 11512 bp, 9 predicted proteins | sample BON01_FD_187212 | JGI IMG/M metagenome (GOLD analysis project Ga0209390, IMG submission 187212) | Freshwater microbial communities from Lake Bonney liftoff mats and glacier meltwater in Antarctica - BON-01 (SPAdes) (version 2) | ecosystem: Environmental > Aquatic > Freshwater > Ice > Glacier... | reverse complement strand
ATATGCATATGTATATGTATATATATACATATGTATCTATATATATCTATACGTATGTATATATATACATTATATGTGTACATATCAATATCATCCATACTGCCAACTTGATCGTGGTGCCCCGGAACGAGGTCATTCTCCTATCATTTGGGTGTTGTGTTTGGTTGTGTGAGACAACCCCATCTACTTTTAACGGCTGCCAGCGATTTGTTGGGGATGTGTTCGGTCAAAGTTTTCGCGAGCGACTGTCAGGGGACGGTCTTGCCTCGATACAGATCAACAATGATCCGTAAAATTTGGTCCTGTCTTTCAGGCCAAGCTTGTGAGACTCGTGTCCCCGATTTCTCGACTTTGCATTCGCGGCCTCCTACACCGCCAGTCCCAGGGTACCCTCGAGTTTTGAGTCCTGAATCGTGATGTATCTCCACATCTGTGTGTGTGACATGTGAAGGCGCGTGCGTGTGTACTGCGAGTTCCATAACCCATTACTTGCATATCCATTCTGTGAGACACAAGTATCAGATCTGTCTATGGTTGACGTTGCGAAAATCAGATGTTTCTGGCGTGTAGAGAGAAGGTTATAATACAGCAGGACACAACAATTTTAACAACAAGAAAAACATGAATATGTGTGTATGAGTGTGTGATGGTCTGTGGGTGTGTGTGCGGGGATGTGTCTGTTGATCCAATGTAGTTACCTGTATTTCGATCATGAGGCGCACTGACGACCAAGCTTGAATGTCTTGCGTGCCAACTGATGAAAGAATGATCTGCACAAGTTTTTGGGGATCTTGTATCAGAACATGAATTACTGAATCGCCAGCCCTTTCCATGTTCATGAGTATCACACCAGGATCGGTAATGGCGTTTTGTGAGAAGACTCTTATCAAATTGGAGAGTTTCTCCAGAGACTCCAACAATATGTCCACTATCAAAGCACGTCCACGAACAATGAGACCAAACAACTTCTGAGAAATTATCGAAGAGTCTGCCAGTTCATTTTCAGAAAAGACAGTCATTGCTGCTGTGATCTTCTCTAGAGTCTCCAGAAGTGCCCGCACAGCAGACCTCCCACCGTAGGTGAGGAGAAGAATCATTGATGACTCTTCAAAACCGTGGACAGAACGTAGTACAACCGAGAAAATGAAGGATCTGTTCTGATCCACTTATCCCAATTACTGGGAGGACATATTCCAAGGACGAGTGCATATTTTGTTCTGTGCAAAACTTTGAACATGATGGTGTACCCAACAAAATGGAAGTAGCATTTGCGTGTCTCACTAGACATGACGCGAGTGAGATGAACATATCACAGGTCTGTACACTGCGGGCGGAAAACATAACTTTTCTGATCCTCGTGAACATTTCTGTCACGTCTTCATAATCATCACACTGTAGTGCAAGAAGAGCCACCTTTACCGCAGGGATCACAGTACCAGGTTCAAACAGTAGCTGGTCCCCGAGATCCACAATTGTCGCAAAATGTAATTACACGAAATGAAGATTTCTGTGTAAACATGAGGTGCGGATGCTCTTCAGATCTGTGACCAGCACCAAATGTTTGGTAAAAAACTCGCCCATTGCAAGCACGTTTTTGGCATCTTCGTCTAATATGAATTTCCACGCTGACCCGGGATTATCTGGACACATCAGACAGGCACGGCATATCAACATGTCAAAATCATATTGTCTGAAGTGAGTACCAAAGTTGTTGGCAGACGGATGAATTCCATGGATACACAATACAGAGACACGTGAGATCTTATTCCTAAACACACTCCCAAGAGGCATGCCAGTTTCGGGGGTCAGGTCAAACAATTTGGAAAAAATTACCCAGTCTTGATGTACTACGTACAAAACAGGTACTGACATGCTCGACGAATTCGAACAACTGCCTCTTCAATGCGAAATTTGAACCATTCTGTGACCTCCGCTGAATACGCAATGTCAGTGACAAAGTCAAATAATCCAGATCTGTGGGGATGTGCGCATATTAACAGATCAACAATCATCAGTTTGTAGTCTCTGCCCATCTGGAGTTGACGTAACATGCGAGCAATAGTGGGACACGCCCAGAGGTCAGGACTCGAGGTAGGGTATGTCCCCAACATCATGAGAACTACCATGAGACCCACTATAGGTACGAAGGGAGGAGACACAGATGACAGTTCTTCCCCCTGTTTTGTAAATTCAGGGGTCATAACTGTACTATCAGAATCCTTGGAGAGTCTTGATAGGTTTTTTTGGATAAACATCTCTGACACATTTTGCAACTTTAAACCAGTTTCCCGACGATATTCGACATCGCGGACCACCAGGGCTGTAGTTTCACCTGTTTTGTCGTTGACATGACCCAACCCAGTTTCCTTCGTAATTTGCGAAACCTTGACTGTACGCCCATCTTCTTCATCTATTTTTAATTGTGTTGTATGCCTGAAATCCTTTTCAGTGTTTGGTTCGTGACAATCCTCTGTCTCTCTCTCGACATACACTGTGATATCAAATTCCTCTTGGAAAGTTGTGACCCCCGGATCGTCTGTCTCTGTCCCTGAGAGTGACACCTCGCTGGAAATTGAGACTTCCAAATCACCTGTATCTGACCCGGAGATTGACATTTCAACCCCAATACTGGTTCCATCTACGATACTGTCTGCTTGTACGCTACCAATGTTGGATCGATCAAATTGTCTATAACGACGCAGACCCATCCTTGTAACTCCCGCCACGAGTACACACCCTATTATTGATGCACTTGTGATTGACATAATAGACAAGACAGGAACATTCAAGTTGGGCAAAGTTGAATTGGATGCCTCTGTCACGTCCATGCGAATTAATTGTGATACAAGACAGGTCACGATAGAAGGGAAATTCTTAAAGAAGTATGCTAATCCACGACACAGACACGAACCCATGACGGACATTGTCACCAGCCCAAGATAGTGTAATACAACACTGAACTGATACACAAGCGTTATAACACCACAGACTTCCCTCAATGGATTCAATACAAGGAATATGAGTGTTCGACAAGTAGTTACAACACCTAGACACAGAAAACGGATTGTCCACGTTATCAACTGGCAGGTCCATGACAATATCTTCAGTACAAAAACAATGACCAGTCTGAGAGTTGTTGTGACAATTAGACTTAGAAACAATACTGTGCACATGTGAAATATGAGTATGAATTGCACACATACGACTGGAAACTGATTAACTATGAGTAGACGAAACATGATGACCTCTACTGATAAATAAGCAGACCTCCATCCAGCGTACATGAGAGCACTTGTGCGAATCCTTTGTGTAATTGATAAAGAATGATTGAAAAAAGATGATGAGTGCAAATACACATGTATTTCCTCTGTTCCAGTCTGGAGAGTGACGTATCCTAACAGTCACGCTACCACAATACAGATATTCATGTCTGACATCCGCATTTTCATCATCCTCATAATCAAAAGTCCAGGTGACAGAGTAAATCAGGGTCTCAGTACTTGTGTTTGATGTGTGTTCACACTTATTCGCTTGAATTTGCCAGATGTATTGAATTACTGGTACATCTTCTATGTCAATCACAAACCTGGATGATCTGAAGGTGCATTTTGTACTGGTTGAGTTGTCACGGTGTCCCGTCAAACGTTGTAAATGTGTATGAGAATGCCACAGCAATGATACTTCATTGTCATAATTACCTATACGACGGACAATCTTTTTGTCTACGTCCGACAAATCTGCGATCCCACATAGAATTCCACAGACAACACCAAAAAGAATCAACATGGACCTTTGACCTGACCACATTTCACTGGTGGTCCTCCTGTCTCGACTCGTGCTTGTCTCCATCCTGGTTCGCCCCCTGACCACCAACACACAGTATCAGACGTGCAGTACAGAATCACTCTGGGAAGGAATAAGGGAAAAATTATCAGTTTGGAAGGGGTTGTACTACATTTGTCCAGATTGTTGGTGGACCCCATTCCAGTGTTTGCGTCCACAGCGAAACAGGATTGGAAATGATCATATCCAAATTCTGGATTAGAAATGTGACAAGGATTTTACTGTCCGAAAAATATTTCGTATCAAGGTGTTTATACAGAAACGCCATTCCACCTGTCAAACTGCCGCGAGTTTTGCAAGTTTTGTAACCTGAAAAAACAAGAAAATGACCACGAACCATTTTTTTGGGTTGACCAATTTTTTGGGTTGGTATCATAAAATAAACGTGCCACATGTGGCCTGGATTTACCGTTTTGGAGAATAGACGAAAATGTGCTTGTTTATAGACATCCTTTCTTTTTTTTCTTTCTTTCCTGGATTTCGAAGACCGGACGGCTGTAGCCGTGACGGGCTGTCAGTGCCTGCCGTGTGGGATGGCAGCCTGAACAAATTACCTACGCCTCCCGGGAACACCTTGACTTTCGCAAGGAGGCGAGACAGATCCAATCCCAGGTGGTCTTTGAAGCGGCGTCACCACTGGTGCCCTTTGAGCGCAGCGAAAACAGGCCTTCAAAGTCGCCGGGCGCCATCTACAGACCGCACAGAAGATTGTTTCTGAGCTGCAAGGGTCCCAAGCAGCAATGGCTCTGAGCGGCCTTGCTCCCAAGCCTGACGGGCAAGCAACACTTGCACCTGTGCCAGTGTTTCTAGATGTGGTACGTTAAGACCCTCCTCTCTTGTCCCTCGCGTTCTGCTTCGTGTTCTGCGAAGCGAATATGGTTGGCTGACGAGCTGGTTGCCTCTTAATAACCACAATTCTCGCAGGTGCTCGCGCCCCCGAATAGTGTGCCGCAGGAGGTCGCATTGCACACGACAATCCATCGGCTGCGGCAGCATTTTGCGCAAGAGGGCGTGGTGCGGCTCTTTCAAGGCGCAGACACCGACGCGTCAGGCGACTTGTCCCTGACAGAGTTTGAGGCAGCCTTCGGGACTGACGCAGATGCAGAGGTTGTGCGGCAGTTCTTTCGTGAACTCGACCGCAATAATGATGGCAAGGTTTCGCTCCAGGAGTTTGAGGAGGGCTTGCAGAGCGTCCCTGTCTCTGACGATTTGGACGTGCTCAAGGGCTTGTTGTACAGTTTGAATCTGAGCGACTTGATCGCACACCATCTTATGGAAACTCTGCGCCAGAGGTTGGGAGCGGGCGAAGAGATCACAACGGACGCCGTACGTGGTCACGTCCGCCGTGAGGACATTACCACAGTTTTGCAGGTGTGATTGTGTGTGTCTGTGCGTGTTTGTGTGTCAGTGTCCTGTCTTTCTTTGAGTGCCTGAGAGGATCGATTTGTAGCGACATTGACTCTCTCTTTGGCTTTCTACCCTTTGTTCTTGGAACAGGGTGAACTGGGAACTATCGAGAATCAATTTGGGGTGGAGATGCTCCAACAAAACCAAAACGCTGCATTGAGCGCAAAAGAGATGAATGCCAAGTTTTCCTCCTCTTCAGCAGTGTTTGACGGTGCGTATGGCAAAAATCGATGAGTTTGTCGGCGGCATTATCGAGCATGTGGGTCTACCAGCCACAAATCTCATGGAAGGCATGGAAAACAATTTCTGTCACGGCGATGCAGCGCACACGAAATTCACGATGTCAAACTACGAAGGCGCAACGACGAAGGCGGCTCAGGAGTTTGAATATGTGGTCAAGCCAGACCTTGCCGTGGAATATCCAGGGGGGCGCAGTGCAACTAATATGGACGTGTACTTGCTCGCCGCGGGTGCGACACGCCGCGACAACGGCGAGCGTCTCAACACGCCGCTTGCTGACATTGCATGCAAATTCGGCACGGACATGCTCGACTCGGTGCAGACTGTGCTACTGCGCAAGGCCAAAGAGGCCTTCATGACAGCACGGCAGTTGCAACGTGCGGCTAACGAGCTCAAAACCAAGCTCAGAACCGACCCTTGGAAGATCCTGAGCTTGGTGCAAGTTTCGTCCTGGCAAGATGGCGTGGTGAGAGCAGAATTCGGGTCACACGATGAGATGGAGGATCTCGAAGTGGTGCTGTGCGAGCCGGAGCAGGCTGATTGTGACCTTCTGAATGCAGTCCAGCTCAAGGGCAAAGTGGTGGTGACAAAGCAAGGAGGGTGTTCATTCATAGACAAAGCGCGGCGCGTTGTGGCAGCTGGAGCTCGTGGCTTAGTCATTGTCAATACCAATGACACTGTCTTTCCAGCTAGAGGAGAGGGTGATCATTGTGCTAAAATCCCAATAGTCATGATCAAGGCTAAAGACGCAGATGCACTGATCGCATTTGGTCATTCCTCCTTCTTGTACTCGCTGAAGAAGCAGGGCACAGACAAGACGCAGGTGGTGGTCGACAGCTTTCCTATGTCGTCAGGCAACGTGCGAGGATCAGGCAAGGATACCAGGGGCACCTTTACCATCAACGGGACCGAGTCAAATGGACACGTCGAGTTTGAAAAGAGGTATGATTCTGCTACTCTTACTGCTGCTGTGACGGCCATCTTCCGCAGTCTCGACACCAATGACAGTGGCGTGCTCTGCTTGGAGGAATTCAAGCCATGGATCCAAGGCGAATTGCAAGGGCTGCCAGATGAGTATGCGGAAAAGCCATTCAATATTTTCGACAGATCTCACAACTATTTGATCTCGGAGGCTGAGTTCCTGCAGGAGTGCACAGACAGGCTTGATATGTTGCCTTCGCTGTCACACCTGATGTCGCAAACGTTTGCCAGCAAAACGGGCCACAACACGGCCAAACCCTATATTGCAGGGACATGGGCGCAAGGAAGCAGCACGGGCGAGTTTCGCCTCGACCTCAGCGCTGCCAGCCAGGCTCAGCATCAGCGTCGCATTGAGGTGCTCGAGGGGCTGGCGTCACAGGGCACAGATAACCTCAAAACAGTGCGCAAGGTGGTGACAAGGGCCCTCAAGGATGCCACGCAAAAGGCTCGTGTCGAGTCAACGGGTGGCACCAGCTTTCTCAAAGCTGTCGACCGTGGCCAGTATACTCGAGGGGAGGAATGTTTTTCGGGGGCTGGGTGGTATGCGCCTCCCCTCAGAATTCTGGCTAGAAGATTACAACGGCGCAAAAGGCGGGTGCGAGCGCGCGTTCCTGAGAACCACAACTGACATGGAGGTGGCCATGAATTACCTTAGCAACAAGGTGTTGCCGACCATTTTTTCGATCGATTGCGGGGCGGTGGACAAGGGCGCATGCATCTCGTGGCTGTCGCAGTTCCCCGAGGAGGACGAGGTACTGATGCCGCTGCGCTCCTCTTGGAGGTTGTGGGCATTCCCGTGGTGCGGCTGACTGACAGCAATATGCAAGTCTTGGAGATACCGCTGCGTATTTCCTGCAACCTCTTGACGCCAACCATTGAGAAGAGCCGCGCCAGTAGAAAGACGCAGCTCATCTCCATGCTCAACCACACCACTGCCGAGATTCATCTGGACTTTCACGCCCTCCTCCTTGATCCGCGTGTCGCCGAGCGCGCCAAAACTGATGTCTGGTGTGAGAAAAGTGATGCTGAGACACACGATAGCTTGGGTCATCCCCGCACACTAACAAAGGAAAACTCGCTGCACAACTCGGGGATGGTGGAGGATATTAAGGACGACTGTGCTGCGTGTATCACAGCCGTGCAGGCACGTGACGCCACGTGGTTCAACGCCAACGCATACTACAACAGTGTGATGTCGGAGGCAATCAACCTCAAGCGCCTCGCCCTGGGCAAGGTGGAGCTGTGGCGTGATGACCCGAAGGCAAGTGTTTGGTCAGTCAAGATGCTATCACTGCGTGCAGCGGACCAGCAGGCGCAGAGCAGAAAGAAGCAGTTGCTACAGGAGGCCAAGGCAGCAGCGTGCGTCAACACGTGCAGGCCCTTTGTTGTGACATGGTGGTGTGGTCCACGCGCATCTGACAGCGAGACGGTCAAGAAGTTGGCCCTGCAGTTGTGCGCTGACCAGGGGCTGCTCGTGGCTCTTGTGTATGACACGTTTGGCGAGATGTCTTTAATGCGCCAGGCTGCGCTCGGTGCGGCGCCGGCGGCCATCCTCCTGCTCGTGGACGCGGGTGCTGACCTGCGTGCGCTTGACTCGCAGGGCGCAATTGCCCTGCATCGTGCAGCGCAGAGCGGGCACATGGCAACTGTGCGGGTGCTAGCGCGGGAGTGCGGTGCTGACGTGAAAGCTGCCACGCAGACTGGCTCAACAGTTGTCATGATGGCAGCGCGAAATGGGCACACAGCAACGGTGGTGGTGCTGGCGCAGGAGTGCGGGGCTGACGTGACTGCTGCAACGCAGGATGGCTTCACAGCCCTCATGAGCGCGGTGCAAGAAGGGCACATGGCAACAGTAGTGGCGCTGGCGCAGGAGTACGGGGCTGATGTGAATGCTGCCAAGCAGGATGGCTTCACAGCCCTCATGAGCGGGGCGCAAAACAGGCACACGGCAACAGTGGTGGCGCTGGCGCAGGAGTGCGGGGCTGACGTGAATGCTGCTGACGAGGATGGCTTCGCAGCCCTCATGAGTGCGGCGGAAGAAGGGCACACGGCAACAGTTGTGGCGCTGGCGCAGGAGTGGGGGGCTGACGTGAATGCTCCCATTCAGAATGGCTTCACAGCCCTCATGAGCACGGCGCATGGAGGGCACACGGCAACAGTGGTGGCGCTGGCGCAGGAGTGCGGGGCTGACGTGAATGCTGCCAAGCAGGATGGCTTCACAGCCCTCATGAGTGCGGCGCATGGAGGGCACACGGCAACAGTGGTGGCGCTGGCGCAGGAGTGCGGGGCTGACGTGAATGCTGCTGACGACGATGGCTTCACAGCCCTCATGAGCGCGGCGCAAAACGGGCGCACAGCAACAGTGGTGGCGCTGGCGCAGGAGTGCGGGGCTGACGGGAATGCTGCCCAGCAGAATGGCTTCACAGCTCTTCTGATCGCAGCAGGAAACCGGTACACTGCAACAGTGGTGGCGCTGGCGCAGGAGTGCAGAGCTGAAGTGAATGCTGCCCTGCAGAATGGAGAAACAGCCCTCATGCTGGCAGCGCAAGAAGGGCATCAGGACACTGTGTTGTGCCTTGTCACTGCTCTCAAGGCCAATGTAGGTGCCTCAAACTCTGCAGGCGCCTCGTGTCTCCATGCGATGGCCGTGTCATCTTGGGCTGCCACCTCAGCTGTGATGGCTCCAGAAGATCAGGTGCATCACGACGCAGGTTGTGATGGCTGTGAAATGTGTCCTATCCGTGGCCCGCGATGGAAGTGTACAGACTGTCCAAGCTATGACTTGTGCAAGACATACCACACGCAGTTTACAGACACGGGCGACCACCATACTGCTGGGCATGTTTTTGAGAATGTTGCTGTTGCTGCTGCTGCAAAGGTGAGCGCAATGACAGCGGTGTTGCTGGAGCATGTTGGCATAGACATGCTGTTGAGGACAGATTCAGCGTTTGGTTGGACTCAAATCCACTATGTTCTCTATACAGGCAATGAGGCACTGGCACGCTCACTGGTGGACAGGCTGTGCAGTGGCAGCGGCAACAGTAGTGAGGTCTTTGAGTGGTTGGGGAACGCCAAGCAGGACGTGCTCAGGCACATGGGCGCCCCGCTGTCGCTCTTTCGAAGCCTGCCCTCTGCTGTCAAGGCCTGGCAGGACGATGGCGTGGTTGCATTCCGCTCCTTCTGCTCAGTCAGGTCAAACTTCTGCTGCCCTCCCGGCGCCTGGGGTTAGTACCAGCTCATTATCCACGAAATGGACATGTCACCCCAGTATAGCTTTGCGTCTGCCGCCTTCAACCGCGTGCCTGCAGTCTCGGACGAAGGGGTGGGCGACGACACGGAGTCATGGGCGGTTGACGGTGCAAGAAAATATAAGTGTCATGCTGGCACAGCGGAATACGAGTGCGAGTGGAAGGTGGGTGACGTGGTGGGGCTGGCGTGTGATCTGGAGAAGATGCAGATGCTCATCTCCATCAACGGCAGCTTTGAGGCACACAATGGCTGTGTTTTTGAGCTCACTGCAGACACAGCGCAGCACGGCCTTTTTGCTGCCTTCACTGGCACCAGTGGCAAGGTGTGATGCAACCTGGGCGAGACACCCTTCAAGTACGCGCCACCGTCGGCCAGCTTCAAGGCGTTTGTCGATTTTCATCAATATCATGCCGAGCTTGCCATAACAATTCATTGACACATGTAAGGTCTGCGATCTAAGTAGCTTGCATCGATATTCAATAAACATGTGTCAAGATTTCTTCAATTCGGACATTTAAAAAAGAACAATGCGAATTTCATCACGTTGTATTGAATGCGGATCCATATTCAACACAAATATGACCAAATTTCTGCAATTTGGACAATTTGAAAAAAGGCTGAGATATCACATCAACGAATAGCGAATTCAATGCTCTTTGTATGTGTGTATATGCATACAGACATTTATATATAAATTGTATGAAGGTACATGTAGAAGTGAAAGCATACAAGATGAAGACTTGCAAGATCATCATGATCTTGTGCGTGTGCGGTTTCACTCATAAGATACATGTGCACGCCCGTGGATGGACACCCCGACACAGACGAGAGGGAGAGAGAGGCACACACACATGCTTACACCTTGCCATCAGCAAGTTCAAGATTTTTTTTCCATAATCATGTAATATCCATCTCAAAACATCCAATCTTAAAAGTCGAGTCTATCTTCGAATTCCTCGTGCGTTTGGGTGACAAATCTATACCCGGTGTAGGGGCTTACCCTCCAGAATATGTACAAGTGGGTTGGAACAGACATTGAGAACGAGGGGAAGAGAGAGGGGGGGGGGGGAGAGGAAGGACGAAATACAGTGTACATATACACACACACGCACACACGCGCACAAATACAAATACAATTTTTTACAAAAATACATGTACGCTATATAGAGCCAGACGAACGAATACAGGTTACACACCCATACCCATACTCCAGGACTCTTCCAACCGTGTACACTACGCATGCTTATCTGTCTATCAGAAAAGATCGATCATGTCGCAAATTTTGACCCTTTTAGTGTTGAATACATATAAATAGACTCTCACACATACAGACAACATATCTACACACACTCACACACACACACACAAACACACAAATACATACACATGCACAAAAGTTGGGTACATCTGCATGATGCGGGTATCACACACACGCACTCAAATCACATGAAAATTCACATCCACCCTCACTCGCACACAAACTATCTCTCAGACACATATACGTTGGGTATATCTACATGCTACCAGTATTAGTATACTACATATACATATTTTTAGTTACACATACATTGAATTTGTAGGTATGGTGTACATGGTACGGATCGTATCAGTATGAATGTACATATAAGAGTACAATTGGGCTAATTGGGATTTGTAACACCCTCCTCATGACTGCGCATACCCATGCCCGCGTTGTCAAACAGTCCGTCGATACGCCTGTGTGTGTGTGTGTGTGTGTGTGTGTGTGTATGTGTGTATGTGTGTGTGTGTGTGTGTGTGTGTGTGTGTGTGT
>Ga0209390_10009650_pt1 | contig 11516 bp, 5 predicted proteins | sample BON01_FD_187212 | JGI IMG/M metagenome (GOLD analysis project Ga0209390, IMG submission 187212) | Freshwater microbial communities from Lake Bonney liftoff mats and glacier meltwater in Antarctica - BON-01 (SPAdes) (version 2) | ecosystem: Environmental > Aquatic > Freshwater > Ice > Glacier... | reverse complement strand
AGTATGAGCCGCCGTCGCTGGTTGATCTCGTTTTGGTTTGGCGAATGAACATGACCCCGGAAGACTGACTGGGTCGCGGGACGGGCGCAACAATTAATTTCAAATTATGGCACTACATTTTCATTTTAGAAAATGAATTCCTCATACCTACAATGATTTTCGGGCTTCACCGGCTCAAAAAAAGTGATTTCTCGGCGGTTTTTGACATCCTGATGTTAAACTTGGGCTGAACCGTCGGAACTGGGATCCCCGAAGGCCGGAATTGCAGTGCAGAGCGAAAGGAGCCAGCCGAGGCAGCTTGCCTTGGCCGAGGTGCACAGGAATTTCATTGTCGTTTTCATGGAGAGTTTATCGAGAGTTTTTGCTTCAAATCACTGCCAGGCAGAATCTTCGGAGCCAGTGCGGGAGATAGCGGGAAACACCGACGCCTCCCTCTGGAATGAACCTATTAGTAGATTAGGATGATGAGATTTCATGGCAAGCCACCACGAGTCAAGCTCAGTCGATCAATTTATTTTCAATGGGCTCTTCTACCAATCGACTCACTCAATGATCCGCCTTCGAAAATCGATAGAGGAGGCCTCCGCCTTGATCGCTTGGATTTCATCATTGCCGAGGGAAAGTTACTACAAGCTCCAGTTGCTTCTTAATCTCGGACAGGTCCGGCAGGGGGAGCGGGTCACTTGGAAGGGACTCCCCTACGAGGTGAGATCACTAGGCTGTTACCCGCTTCTGGAGAACCCCTCCCTCACCAACAGCACGGTCCGCATCACCGTCGAAGAATTGGCAGGGTTACGCATGCGCCATGTCACCGATCACGAGGAATGGTTTGTCGCTGAGAGTGGTCACTGGGTGCTTCTCTCCGATGGAACCTATGGGCAGATTACTTACCAAAGCCCGGAACGGATTTGTATCCGGGACCCCGGGGGACATACCAAGACGATGCCGACGAACGACTTTCTTTCTCTCCATCCCACCAACCTCTCGCACGGCTACGCTCTGGCTACGACCTTCGGCATCGACTACTCCCACCAGGCCCTGGATTACGAGATGGTCGCCAACACCTTCGCGGAGAAAGTCCGCCTGAAAGTCTTGGAACATTGTGATGATGAAGAAATCGAAGCCGTCTTCTCGGCATTCCGCGAAGCCAACACCTCTTCTCTCGACTACATCGTCGTTGCAAAATTAGCGGGCTCCGCCGGCGACCGGCGTCTTCCGTTGAGTCGAGCCCTGCAAAAGGGATGTCTTGATGCCTGCAATCAAAACGGGTGGACCATTCCCTTTCCTCAACTCACGGTTCATGGGCCACGCCGGAGTTAACTCCCTTGAAAACGGGACCGGCATTGCTTGCCCGGAAACGACTGAATGATACGCCTGTCTCAATCACACTATCTTCATTAAATCCCTCGCCGTGCCTTTAGGCCGGTCACCACACGGCCATCGCTTCGAACTACCTGGCCTCGTCCCGCTTCTGGCGGATGGTGTCGCGCAACTCTTCCGCCTCGTCCAGTTCGGCGGTGCGCAGACTCATACCGCCGTCGGTGGCGGTCTGGCGTTTTACAACTTCATCGGCATCCTGGAGGGCGGCATCCCAATTTTTCATAGCCAGGGAAACCCGGACCCGGCTGCGAAGGTGCGCGAGGCTGAATACGGGCGTTTTGAGCTTGCGCCCCTTCTCGTCGACCGCTTCGGGATCAATCGGCGGAGCGAGCTTGAAGATGAGTTCCCTGGCCTTCTCAAGGTTACCATTCTCTAACAGAACCTTGACGGTCTGTTCGTCATGCCAATCAACGACGTTCGAAATCACGGCCCCTTTCACCCTGCTCATGGTCAGCCCGGACAAGACGACCGCAATGCTCCCGTCGGGTCGGAGGACCAGAGCATTGGGCCTCTCGTCTTCATCCAGGATACCCAGTTGTTGGACGAGAGGATGGTCGAGGCCGCCCGGAACGAGCAGGGTCTCACAATCCAGCGGTTTCTCTTTTAAGTAGGCTTGTATCGGAGCCACTTCGCCGTCCAAAACCGCGACGATGACTTGAAAATCATCGAGTCCCCGCTTCTCGCCATAGGGATTCAGGTATCTCGTAACGGTGCTTGGCAAAGGCGATTTCGGGTCTTCCACCCAACTCTTCGTGAACAGCACGACGGTCCACTTGCCGGCACAATCTTCCGGAATACGGAAGGGTTCGCCGTCCAGGGTCTGAAGTTCCCCCTGAACACGACGCCGGACTTCTTCAGGGTTTCCACGCTCGAGCATGTAGTTCTGCCTCCGTCCGTACGACCAACCGGCGGTAAAAGGAACCCGGAAGATCCAGTAGCGATGATAACGGTCGAGGAGGAAAGAAACGAACGTCCACATCATGGGGTGATCGAGATGGTGCTCCAGGATCAGGTCCCGGTATTCCTCGTGCAGCCCGCGATCCGCGATATCGAGAGCGAGCATCGCGGCGGCGGCGAGAGCCGGACCCGGGGCCTGCGCCCCTCCCATCGCTTCCACAAAATCACGAATGATCTTTTTGGGATCTGCCCCGGGGGAGCGCAATTCCTCCTTGGCGAGGCAGAATCGAGCGACAACTTCCGTTCCTGAAGGCAGGCCGGCGTCCAGCGCAGCTTTGGCTTCCGCGACTGCGCGTTGGTAATGAGTATGGTCGGCCGTCAGTTTCCAAAGACCGAGTTGGGAGATGATACTGCGGTTGCGTACGATCCAGAGGTCTGGGGCGTCCGGGTGAGCGGTAATGGCCTTGGCACAAAGCTCCCCGGCCTTCTGGTAGCCGGATCGGATCTCCTCCACCGGCATCCGGTAGCGAAATGGGGGCTTGGTAAAACAATCCTGAATGGCACGAAGGGTTTCTTCCGGAACGGAGGCCGAAGTCCGTTCCAGCGGCTTCAACACATCTGCCTGAAGCGCCTTGATTTCCGGGGGCAAGGCCGGGTTCAAGGGACCCTCGGGATCGACCACGAAAAAGTCGCCGGCAAAGAGCGAGCCGAGTTGCTGGGCATACCGTGCCCTGCTCCAGTCCCTCGCCAGCGAGGATTGGAACCAGCGCTCGAAGTCCCGCTTTCCGGTGTCGCCCGGACGCTTCCGGGTCGAACCCGACATCACGAGGGCGGCGTATCCAGTTGGGGTAAGGGTGATCATGGCGGAATCACTTCCCGCAAAAGTTTTGAAGAGCGGGTTTTCCCGGCCGCCTTCAAGATGCAAAGCAGGCCAGTCAACCCCAAGATCGCGCAGAATTTTCTCTCCCGCATCAGGAAGTTCATCGAGGTTCAAGCTCACAAGATTGAGTCTGCCAAGCATCTCGTCTTTATGCGTCTTCCAATGAGCTGCGAGCCCCTCAAGATCCTCTTTGCCCGCTTCATCTTTTGTCCAAAAATAAAGGACCGTGGTCTGCCCCAAGCCGTCCGCCGGGAACTGCATCGTCGCGCCATCGCTGCCTTTGAAGGTGCCGCAGAAGGGCGCTCCAAAAACTTGTCCGCCAAGCTTGTCTTGCTGGAAGTTGATCATTTCAAGATCCCCGGCAAAGCGCTCCGCGATCTGCTCGCGAAGATCCTCGATCAGGCGAACATCGCCAAGTTCGAGGGCCATGACCATGGCCGTCCGTAGCATCCTTGCCTCCGCAGGAGTGTCGCGGTAGCGGGCCACCATGGGCTTGAGGGCCTCGAGGCGGGCTTCGGCATTGGCCCCCTTCCGGGCCAACTCGGTCTGGGTCAAAAGAAGATCGGCATCGAGGCGCAACTCCGCGTAGTCGTTCGGTGCCATCGCCAGCAGCTTGCAGGTTTCGAGGAGGGACTCGCGATTCCGCGAGGAATCGTCGAGACCAAATAACTGCTGCTCGGCACGGAAGAGGAGACCGAGAATTTCGAAGCGATTGGGCGCCGTCGTATGGGCCTCAAGCAATGTTTTGCCATCCCGAATCATGCGCTTCACCGCGAGGCGCTTACGGGCTTCCGAGGATTCTTTTTGATGGTCCGTCAAGGCGGACTTGAGTTCGTCAAGGCGGGCTTGAGGCACGGACGGGCCGACCTCCTGGGCCAAGGCAATTCCGAGACACATCGAGACGGCGATGAGAAGCGTATGGATGAGACTTTGTTGGGTAGGCCGAGGCATAAGTTGTCAGTGTTGATTTTTCGTTGTTCACTACTTCACGGCTTCAGTCGAAGTTCCTTGAGAGTAATCCCGCGATTCGGTGCCCGACAGGTGAACATGAGCGTATTTCGCCCCTCCTTGAGTTCCAAAATCACCGGCTCGCTCTCCTCCCACATTCCTTTGGTGTATGGCAAGGGCATGTCGAGAAGCACTCTTCGGTTGACCCTGAGAATCGCTTCCTGCTTCGGCGATACCGTGGCCACCTGCGCCACCAATTCGTATTTCCCCGCAGCGGGAAGCTCCACCGTGTAACTGATCAGTTCAGGGCGCGCTCCGAGTCGGGAATAGTGGATCTGGGTTCCCCCGCCCCAGCTCTTCATGAACGCAACTTTATCGGTGCTGTTTCTGGGACGGTCGCAAGCGGCGGCTGGAATGGTCATCATCCCGTCCTCGCTGACCACGATGGTCCGGTCGGCCGCGGGGATTTCGATCTCCTCTCCTTTTTCGTCTCCGAGCAAGTCATCCGACTCTCCCAGCTTCATTCCCCCTGCCAGTTCAAGAGCCTCAATCCTGGCATCTTCCACGATGGCCCGCTTTTTGTAGAACGCGAGACCGTCCCAGAAGCCACCACCTTCGCCGTAGGTTCTAATGCTGACATCATCTTCGCCGAGAGCGTCGCCCATCCACTGGGCCCGTAACACGTGGAGATAGTCTTCGGAATGCTCGCGCGCCTGTGAATCCAGCAGGAAATCAAGTCCGCCCTGCGGTCCGCACCAAGCGACCGACCACCAGGCACCGAGGCAAACCACCCATCCATCGGGGGTCCAATGGCTCATCGCTCCGTGCCCGATCTGCGTGGATGCCCGTGACGGGATTCCAAAAGCACGCGTGGCCAGTCGACCGTAGAAAGCACGCCTTCCGCAGATGCCTCCCAAGGCAATGTGTTGCTGGGCCGGAGTGCCCAAAGCGGGATCCGAGGTCGGGCTGACATAAGGCACATCGCTTTTCACGATGCGGACATAGCGCCACTTGTAATCGGGGTTGGTGATGTGATCAGGCCGATAATTACGCATCATCTCACGAATCCAAGCGAGATCCTCGTTGCTGTAGGGATCATCCGTGATGAAGCGACACTCCCAGGTATTCATGTCCTTGAAGGCCGGGTCGAGTTCTCCCTCGAGGTAGGCTTTCTCGTAGTGCAGGTAGCGTTCCACTTGATCAACGGTGGTCTGGGTCCGGTAAACGATGTTGTGCACGCCTCCCTTTTCCTTGCCAGGCATCCACGGCATGTGAATCGCGGTTCCCAGCGCGAGGCGTTGAAAAATACTCCCCACTTCACGGGCGCGTTCGCTCTTGGCGAGGATCGCGGCATAGACCTGCATTGCTTCGCCGTATTCGCCACCGTTGGCGCCCCCGGCTTCGAGGATTTGTTTCATCAAGGCCTCATCAGCGAAAAGCTTGTCCAAGAGGTCTGCCTGGGCCGCGCCCTGCTGGGCAAACTCAGCGAGTCCACGAGGGGTGGCGTTTCTAATGATCGCCGCCTGCATCAATCTGGCATCCAGCGTGGCCTTTCCGAGGACCGTCTTCAGATCTCCGAGAATGGCCCGACCACGAAGCAAGGCATCGGACTCGGCCAATGTTTTGCTTTCTTCGTACTTCGCCCGTTCCTGCTGATTAGCATCGTCCCCCGGTGCCTTCAGAATGGCAAGGGCGGCACGTGCCTCCAGGAAGGCTTGCTGCTTCTGCGCATCGACCGGAGGCAAGGCGGTGGTAATCTCAGCCTTCAAGGTCTCCAGGATCCCGGTATACTTCAAGAGGAGCTTCTCACCGCCTGCATTGAGAACCATTTCAGGATCACCCTTTCGCGCCTCAGCCACTTGGCATAGGCCGACCAGGCCAAAGCATGCCGCACCCAACAGGGCGATTGATCTCAGTGATTTCGTCTTCATCGTTCTTAATTTCTTCAATACGTTTGCGGCAGGATCAACACTTTCTATCGCTGATAAACGGGAATGTAGCGATGGGGAGTTCCCAGGATGATAATCGCCATGGGCGTCTTGTGCGGGTAGTTTTGATCATCACTATCATTCCAGGAACCGTCGGGTTGTTGAAGGCCGATGAGGACATCGCGGATCTTGGGATACCAGTTCGCATAATGATCTCCCCCGGCCTGCACCATCGCTTGAATGGCGTAGTAGTGTGCGTAGTAAAAGTGCCCGAGTTCCTTTCGGTTGAAGACCTTGGGATTGTTTTCCAAGTAGCGAATGGCAGCCGCGACCCACTCGGTGTCCCGCTTGCCACAAAGCTGGGCGGCATAGGCTCCGCCGGCCGTGCAGGCCACCGTCGTGCCGTTGCTCCCCTGATAGCCAAATCCCCCGCTGGCCTCATTCCAAACCTGATCACGCAGGTAACTGGTGACCCGGTCGATCGTTTCGATAGGAACGAGGATTCCCGCCTGCCGGGCGGAGGCAAGGGAGACGAAGACCATCGCGGTGACCGAGGTGTCCTGTCCCGCATCCGGTCGCGCCGAGTAACGCCATCCCCCAAGCGGACTTTGGGCCCGGAGAATGATCTGAACCGAGCGCTCCAAGGCCGCCTGAATTTTTTTGTTGTCTTCCACATTCTTCGTCATGCCCCACAGCTCGGACATCGCGAGAGTGAAAAGACCGTGCTCATACATACTGCCCATGACCCCGCTGGGGGATTCCTCGGCCCGCTTGAGAAGGTAATCCTTGGCGCGGTCGAGGGCCGCACCATGTCTGCCGAAACCCGGAAAGTGCCCTTTGACCATGAAGGCCATCAAGCCGAGGGACGTTCCCCCGATATCGATCGTCCCGGTATCCGAAGTCCATGAGCCGTCCTTGTTCTGGGTTTTGAGAAGCATCTGCAAGCCGCGCTCGATGGCCTTATCGGCTGCTTCAGTCAGCTCCGGCGCGCCCTCTTCCTCTTTTTGAGGAAGACCCTCCTCGATGGGTCCGGGAGCAGGAGCCTCCTGTGCGGCCAGAGGAAGTGGCAGAAGGCAGGCCAGGATGAGGCCGGTGAATTTCTGACGAATCGAAGTAATCATTTGGCAACCCTTTCGTAGTAGTTTTTGAGAATCCCGCGAAACTCCAGCGGGAGTTCACGGGCGAAATTTTGATTGAGTGCGGCGCGATCCCGATTGCCGAGCACTTCCCATTCGGTGCTCTTGTCCTTGGGCGCCTCTCCACTGACAAAGTCAGAGACGAAATTGGCAGTCGACTCGGTGAGGTCATCGGTCTCGGCTTCGGTGAGGATCGGATCGTCACTTGCAGAGGAGGGTGCAAGACCGGTCTCCAGAATGAGAGCTTGCTCGATCACAAAATGCCGCAAGGTATCGTCGGCCGCTTCCTGCCTGCGTTGTGCTCCGGGTTGATTGGATGACTTGAGATCGGCGGTTGCAAAGGCAAGTTCCTGATAGGCGGCGATCAACATCGGATGGGGAGGATCTCCACGCAAAGTCCGCGCACTGACCTCACTCAGCGTGCCTTGCTTTTCTAACAGCCCTTGCAAATCATCCCGACCGGCAACCTGCGTTTGACGGGACAAATCACGCTGATCACTGGCAAGGGCAAGGACCTCAAGAAGTAATCCCAACTCCTCGGGCGAAGCGCTGGTCATCTCGATACCGGGCAGTCCGTGCAACATCGTAATCACGAGAAAAAGTTCCTCGGCGTTTCCTTTGAGAGTCGCTTCGGCAAGCTCCATTTGCGCCATTGCTTCGTCGACCTTTTCGGCTTTCAACAATTCGTGGGTCTCGCTCATCTGAAGTCCCGAATTCGCGTAGTCAGTCATTCCAGTCGCCCGGATAAGATTGCGGCCATCGCGTTCCGCCTCCACTTGCAGAGCGGCCTGCTCAGTCACCAATTCAACTGGAAGCGTTCCATTTGCGACCGCCAACTTCTTCCTAAGCTGCTCCTGACGGAAGGCCATCAAAGCGGCGTCCGCCTGGGTGGCGTGCAGAAATTCGACGATCTCGGCCACGTATCCAGTTTGACTTTGCACTGCGCTTACGAGGGTTTGCACTTTCGCGAGCGATTCCACAGCGACCGACTGGGCGTCAGCGGCGTCTTCAAAGTCTTCATCTTCGATCGCAAAAATGGCGTCCTCTAAATCGGTTCCAGCAAAAAGAAGCGGAGTTCCGGCATCCAGACGACCGGCGACCAGATCAAGCACCGGGGCGATATCGATGTAGCACTGGCGCAGGTTCTTCATCACCGGAATGAGCCTGGCCCCGTCTTCCGGTTTCGCGGCCTTCGTGGCCTCCACCAAGTCGCTTTGCTCGGCGACGATATCGGCCATCCATCCGCCTGCGTCACCCACGGAACGTTGGAAGGAATAAAGTCCCTGCAACAAGCTCAATCGCCCGGCTTGTGCGAGCGCGAGTTCCCGGGCTTCGGCGAGGAGGTCGGCGGCCTCTTCCTGGAATTCAAGAGCGTCTTCAGGCTGGTTATTTTTGAGAGGATCAGTCGCCTTCTTTGTCCGTTCAATCACCAATTCCAGTCGATTCAACAGGGGCAAGGCGTCCTCCTTGGCATCATCGTTACCGAGCAGTTCCTTTCGAAAGTCGGCAATCTCCGCGGCGAGAAATTGTTGCTGCTCCGCAAGTGACTCTGACTTTTTTTCATCGAGAGCGGCTTCTTCCGTCTCCTCAAGCAAAAGAATCTGGCGCGTCTCGTAGTCTTCGATCTGGGTGACCCGTTCAATCACGGTGGAGACGAGGGAATTAAGCCCCTGGGTTCGCAAACTCAATTCCAATGCCGACCGGTCGAGAAGCCCCGCAAATGCGGTCAACTTTTTCTCAGTCTCGAACTGCGATGCAACGGCAAGCTTCTGCTCTCCCGCTTCGAGTCGTGACAATGAACCGGCCAGGGCATTCTCCCCCGCTGTCCGAAGTTCTTCGACGGGAAGAGCTTCCGGCAGGGTTTGATCAAACAGGCGGGCCCGGGGCACGGGAATCGGCGGGAGGAGGGCGGTGACCAGCAACTCCTGAAGCTGGCCTTGGGTTGCGACCAACCCGCTTTGACCTTTTTCAAAGTCCCCGGCAGTGATGGTCTCACAAGTAGCACGCAGTTCCTCTTGACGCACCAGAAGCGATGCCAACTGGGAACGGAACTTCATGATCGCCGCGTATTCAGCTCCGGTGCGCATGCTAAACTCAGCCTTAAGGAGAGGCGCGATGATTTCCGTCTGTGAGGTCGCCGCTTCCGCAGTCTTGCCATTCCGGATCAGCCCAGCGGCTTTCCGCATTTTACCTTCTGCTCCGCTGGCACGTAGCTCTTTGATCCGACGGGTCAGGCCAAGCACTGCGATCGGGCGTTTATCATAACGCATCCCCTTTCGAAGGGAGACCATGAGTTCATCGGTCCAGATGGCGAGTTGCTCCTGACGTTTTGAGAGCCCGGCAACCTCGTCACCTTCGTTCGATTGAATGGCAAGCAAACGAATGGTCGCTTGTTCCTGTGCGAGCATGTGGGACTCCCGTGCGAACACTTCGCGGGCGGAATCGATCCCGCGCTGGAGCACAAGCCCCGCAAGCTCACGCGCTGCTTGATTCACAATCTGGATGGCGGGGGTGGGATCCAACGAATCTCCTTTTCCGGTTTGATCGCGCAGGAGGGATGCCGCTTTTGCCACCAGATTTTCGGCGATTGATTCCAGTCCGGTGCGGACAAGGACCAGCGTGTCGGCTTCGAGAGCATCAGTGACGTTATTGGCTTCCAGATCGTCGAGTAAGGACTGCACTTCGAGCGCGATATCCTTGAGTTGCTGACGCAACATCTCTTGCCGAATAGCCTCGAGTTGGCAGGTTTGCAGGAAACTTTCGTCCTGCGGATCGAGTGCGCTCACCACCTCGTGTGCCGAGCGTTCCTGCCGGTAGGTCGTGCGAACACGGGAGAGAAGCCGATCCTTCATCTTCTCAATTTGGGCGAGGTAATCTTCGCGAGACAGGAAGGTGATGCGTCGCGTTTCCGATCGGGCGGTATGCGGCCCATCCGGACCGGGATACTTGTCGGCGACTTCGACGACGAAGGATACCGAGTCGCCCACTTTCAAATCGGGCAAGACTTCGCGGTAATCCCAATCGAGCATTTGCTCGCCGCCCCCGTTCTGAATCGGCATGTCGAGAGCAACCGTCTTTTCAGGTCGCAAGTTCACCCGATAGGTAATCGCAGCGGCCCCGATACCGTGGTCATCACGAGCCCGCACGCCGAGTTCCAGCTTTCGTCCGAGCAAGGCGTTCAGATTGGCATCCGGCGAAGAAAGCTCCACCTGTGGAACCTGATCGGCCGCAACCTGCAGGTAGTAACGTGGGCTCGTAAAATCGAAGCCATGCTCCTGCTCCACCCAGGAAAAACTATATCCCCGGGAGGCATCGACTTCTTCGTCGATCATCAGTTTTCGACCGCCCTCCGCCACCTCGAGGGGAACGGGTTCCTGACCGTCGCGCTTGAGAATGGCTTCTCGGATGGGTCGATCGAGAGTGAGTTGCCAATGGATCTTCGTTTCCTGGGGCACCGTCAAGGTCAAGGCCTCGACGGTTTCAGTGGGGCGTTCGAGGTAAGGGGGGAACTCCAGTCCAACTCGTACTTCCTCGATTCGAGGAGCGGTGACGACCTTGACCACATGCCAGTCGCTGCGCGCATCTCCCGCCTGAATCCGGTAGCGGAAATCACGGGAAGCGGAAGCGATCAGGTACTCGCAGGTGCCGTCGGCAATCGCGAGTTCAATTTCACGTGGATCGCCCTCGCCGGTTTGCAGCAAGAGGATCGCCTTGTCGGGAACAATCCCGGATACTCCGATTTCGATCCGGGCGCTGTCGCCTTCCTTCACCACCAGGTTTCCATCTTGTAGAACCAGTATCGTGTTGGTGGGATAGGCGACGGCAACCCAAGGGGTAAAGATGCGCGAAAAACCAATGGAGAGAAAGTTTCCGTTGATGACCCCGAAAGCAAAAATCACTCCGGCTAGAACCAGCGCCACGAGAGCTGGAATTCGTAGCTTCCGAAAGTCGACAATCTTACGAGGCTCCAACTCCTTGGCGGTGCCCTCGGCTTTGCGAAGGGTCTCCTCCCAAAGCGCTGCGGAAGTTCCCGTGGGCGATTCGGATGCTCCGAGTTGAACCGCCGTGACAAGAAGACTCTCGAGCCCTCCTTGCTGCTTTTCGATTTCCAATGCCGTGCGCGTGGAGTCGAAGAGTCGCAGGTGTCGCCAGCCATGCCGCCATGCTTGATAGAAAGAGAGACCCACAAGAATGAGGAGAATCACGCTGCGGCCTGCGGTCCAATGCCTTTAAGGATTGGGTTACTCAAAAAAAAGATTGGCGTACTTAGAAAAAAGACTTGTACTCTAGCGAACACCTTTCATGATTGCGGGATGTCCGCTCCATTTGCTCTCCTTCATGATTTCG
>Ga0209390_10009649_pt1 | contig 11517 bp, 10 predicted proteins | sample BON01_FD_187212 | JGI IMG/M metagenome (GOLD analysis project Ga0209390, IMG submission 187212) | Freshwater microbial communities from Lake Bonney liftoff mats and glacier meltwater in Antarctica - BON-01 (SPAdes) (version 2) | ecosystem: Environmental > Aquatic > Freshwater > Ice > Glacier... | reverse complement strand
TCGGCGCGAGCGTACCGGAGGAAATAGCATAAGCCTACCCAATAACCGCTGTTTAGCAAGAAATCATAGTTCGCCGATATCCCGATCGGTAAAATCCTTGTGGGTAGATCGATTGGTGCAAGACAGCTAGTTCTAGTTGAGATCGTTGGTACCACTATCGGATGGTGGGGATGTGCGATCGCCATTCGATCGATCGGGCTGTGCATTTCTAGCGGCAGGAACGGGTACGCTCATCGATGGTTCTGGTTGGGGTGTCGCGCTAGGCGCGTTCTCACTGACATCTGGTTTTGAGGCAGGACTCGGCGTGGGAGTTGTTTCATCAGTTGGATTAACCCGATTACGTTCTCTGACTTCGGGGTTGGGTGATACCTGCTGGCGGTTGCGTCTTCTGGTGCGCCGAGTGGGACGTTCTGATTCGCTCGGTGTCGGGCTGGGGCGAGTTATCGGTACCTCGATCGGTACTAGTAAAGGTGAGCCAGGGCTATTGCTGGGCTGATTTGGGTTCGGATTAGCCGGAATGGGATTAATCCCATTCCCACCGATCGGGATGGGAACGCCAGGTGGTAGGATAGACCCCGCTGAGGGGATGGAGCTGGGTAAAGGTGAAGTGACAGCTACTTGAGTAACACTCAGTTTGTAAGGAAATGCGCTACCAGTCAAACCTGTGATGGGACGTAACTCGATCGTATACTCGCCTGATGTGACTATTTGTCCCCGCCAACTGACAACTCGCTCGGACTTGTCGTCGAGCGGCATACCTGTCGGCGACAGCACCGTCATCAATACTTGAGTTGCGGCTGGGGTTGGCAACGATCTGGGTAGGTTATTAAGCTTGTTATCTTGTGGTTGACTGGAGGTTGGCGCGACTGGACTTGACGATTGAGCTGGATCGGTGGGAATACTTGTATTTGTCGGATCTGCACTTTGACCATTACTCGGAACTAACTCAATATCTAAATTTTGACCAGCTACAGCGGCGATCCGATATCTGATCGGCGTACTTGCATCAATTGTACCTTCCTTGAAGATCGATCGATCCATTTCTGGTTGAATCAGATCGCTGGTAATCGGGCTGGGGCTGGTGCTATCGATCGGAATTGTGGGATTACTAAATTCGATCTGTTTAGGTGGTGTAGTGGCGACTGGTGGCGACTGCTGGTGTAATAATTGAGTGACTCCCAACCAAGAGCCAACACCAGCTAAGAGGGAAATCAGCACACCAAGGGGAATAAGTACTTGAGGCTGTTCCCAAATCGATCTGGGATTGATAGGGGTAATTGCCGTTTGAACGCGATTGGTTGCTGGGGATCTCCTCTGACTACCTACCACCATAGTTGGTAGTGTAGATAGGCGATTGGGGTTAATTCCGCTCGGTAGTTGGGGATTGGGGATGTCTGGAGATTGAAGATCTCGTTCTACTTCAATGGCGGACTGATAGCGAGCGTTGGGGCTGATACTCAACATCTTTCCCAAGACATGGGCGAGGCGGTCGTCGATCTGCGTCCATTTGCGCCAACCCCAGTTTAGCCGGTCGCCTTCAAATAGGGCACTGGGTTCTTTGCCAGTCAATAAGACAATCGCTGTCACAGCCAAAGCGTAGAGATCGCTATTGGGATAAATCTGCCCACTGTAGATTTGTTCGGCAGGAGCATAGCCAAATTGTCCGATTACCACCTGCTGACTAGCCGGAGTGGCTTGCAATTTGTGTGCAAACTCGCGGACGACACCAAAGTCGATGAGGACTGGTAAGCCGTCACTATCGCGGTGGACGATCTGTTCTGGCGAGATATCGCGATGGACGATCCCCTTGCTGTGGACATAGCCAATTACTGGTAGGATTTGCAATAAAAATTGCCGGACTTCAACTTCACTAAATACCCTCCCCAAATCGCGTCGTTCTTCTAAAAGATGTCCGTAAGTTTTCCCCGCAGTATAGTCTCGCACTAAAAACAGCCGATTTTGCTCTTCAAAGGTCGTCCAGAAGTGGGGAATCTGAGGATGCTGGAGCTGATATAAAAGAGTAACTTCCTGTTTGAAAAATTCTTTGGCTGTAGCTACTGTACTGGAAAATTGCAATGGGATTAGTTCCTCCAGCGCACAGTAGGCATCCGCACGACCACAATCGATCGCCAAATATGTCCGTCCTAATTCTCCCTCTGCCAAGATGTTGAGGATACGGTAACGTTGCTGCAATAGAGTATCTTGGGCAATTGGTAGCATACGATGCGATCTCTCAAAATTACGGCGGCTCGAAACTATGACTTAACCTTGAGGCTTGGGTTTAAAGATTGTCTCGGCGATGATTTAGTTTCGGTGGTCTTGATTCCTCATTGCTCATCGTACTATTTTATGGACTAGTGCGGGTAAATATAACAAATTACCGAAATCTGCTCTGGACTATTTTTTGGGACTGAGTATTTGCGGCGACAATTACGAACCAGAATTATTATTGATTTCTCTGCCGCCGCCGGTGGATAATTTGGTCGATTCCAGTACGATCGATCTAGGGGTTGAGGATTTGAAGAGCTTGAGCAGGAAGATCTGAATCGCTAGGATATTCTATAGTTTTATTTGCCTGGGTAACAGTTACTTTCCAAGGTACATAATTAGTTACTTGGGATTGTGAACTAAAAATAACTTGTTGGCAATCGTTTTCTAGCTCGATCTTAATCGATGGATGGTCCCCAGTTCGCTCGATCTTTTTTAGCTCAATTTTAGCATCGTAACAGTAATAAATTAAGTTTAGACTATCGACAAATATTTAATTTATTTTCCAAATGTGATGATAGTTGCAACCAGATAGAAGTTGATTCAATTTGGCTGCAACTACTAACTAGCAACTGCTAACTAATCTTCAGCAAAAATATAGCGACGAAGTTCACTAGGATCGGGTTCGGGGCTATTTTCAGCAAACTCAACCGAATCATCAATTAAATCTTGAATTTCGCGATCGAGTGCTGCTAGCTCATCACCTGTGACTAATCCTTCCGCCAGCAAATAGGCTGCCAACTTTTTAATTGGATCGCGGGCGAACCAAAACTCCTTTTCCTCCTTGGGTCTGAGTTCGTCGGGATCTGCTAAAGAGTGACCGCGAAAACGGTACGTCAGGGCTTCAATCAGAGTTGGTCCTTCCCCAGCCCGAGCGCGAGCTACCGCCTCTTTAGCGACGCTATAGACAGCTAATACATCCATCCCATCGACTTGCACCCCGTGCATCCCAAAGGCAGCACCCTTGGTGTAAATCTCTGGCACGGATGTAGCGCGTTCGTGAGACATGCCGATCGCCCATTTATTGTTTTCGACGACATAAATCATCGGCAACTTCCACAAAGCAGCCATATTCAGACACTCAAAGAACTGCCCATTATTGGCTGCCCCATCTCCAAAGAAACAAGCAGATACCAAATCCGAACTAGCTTCGCCCAGAGCTTCTCGCCGATACTTACTGGCAAAAGCAGCCCCCGTGGCAACCGGAATTCCTTCCGCCACAAACGCATAACCGCCCAATAAACGATGCTCTTTGGAGAACATGTGCATCGAGCCACCGCGCCCTTTGCTACAGCCGGTCTCCTTCCCAAATAACTCAGCCATCACCTCGCGGGGAGGTACGCCAGCACTGAGTGCGTGAACGTGATCTCGATAAGTACTAGAAACATAGTCTTGTCCAGGACGCATCGCTTTGATCACACCTGAAGACACAGCTTCTTGGCCGTTATACAGATGGACAAAACCAAACATTTTGCCCCGATAGTACATCTCCGCACACTTATCCTCAAAGAAGCGACCGAGGATCGTATCGCGGTATAACATCAAGCCTTCTGCTTTGGTGATTTCTCCCAACTTTGGCTCAAATGCGGGTAAAGTTCTCTCTTGAACCATTAGTTTGTTTTATTCACTTGAGTGCGATCGATATTGTCCCCTATTTGGGGAGTAGTGGCTAGTCCCACCGTGCAGAAATTATAGCAGAGAGGATCGGCAAGACGGGGAAACTGGGAGATGAGCAAGAGCGAAAGCTCGGAGCTGGAACATTAAAGCCGAAAAAAATTGACGATGTAGAGGTGCTGTGACCTCCAGCTTTGGCAGATCGTCTTGGCGGTGGAGATCGTTTTTACCGTCGTGGGTGGCGATCGCGTACTGCACGATTATGCTAATATGACCCCAAAGATCGATTTAGTAACTGATAAATGTTGAATGTGTCGTTCATGTTGGACTAGGTGAACTGTGCGAATCCCGCTTGATTATTATCAGATTTTGGGTATACCGGAGAGCGATCTATCGGAATTAGAGCAAGCATATCAAGATCGCTTGCTCCAATTACCCCAGCAAGAATATTCCGATGCCGCGATCGAATCTCGCAAACGACTGATTACGGTGGCTTATCAGGTACTGAGCGATCCACTGCAACGATCGCAATATACTGTAACTCAGATCCCCCTCGTAGTTACCCAGATGGAAACATCTGCTCATCCGTCCTTCGATGCAGCTCTGTTTCACCGTCGCCCAGAACTGGATATCGCCCCCGAGCATTTTCTGGGGGGATTGCTGATTTTGTTTGAACTGGGTGAGTATGAGGAAATTAACAGTATTTGTATGCCCTATCTTGGGAACAATGGGCGCAGTAGTAACTGCGGTAGTCTGCATCCTCAGCACCAGATCGCCTTGACTCCTAGTGGTAATTTGCCTCCAGCGGCACATCAGCGCGATCCGCTAGCATTTGCTCGGCTCAAACAGACCGCCAATAGTACACAGCTCGTCCCCCTCGATCCAGATCTAATTTTGGCGATGGTTTCGTCATTTTGGGAACTAGGAGAGCGAGAATGGCGAGATGGTTGCTATGAAGAGGCAGTGATCCACTATGAGACTGCCAAAAAGATCCTCGTCCAAGAAGACTTATTTCCCCAAATTCAAGGGGAGTTGGATCGACGGCTCGATCGATTGCGTCCTTACCGAATCTCATTTTTAGTATCGTTACCACTCGATCGACACGAACAAAGGCGGCAGGGAATTCAATTTCTCGAAGAATTACTAGAAACCGCCTGCACGAATGAAGTAAAATGTCAAGAACGGTTTGGACTCAATAGCGAAAGCACCATTCCCTTTATCCATGAAACTCTGCCGCATCTGACTGCTGCGGAACAACGAAATTTATTTTCTCAATCAGCTAGAGATTCCCAGCAGTTGGGATCGAAGGCTTTGAACGTGATGCAATTGGCATGTACATACCTTCACGTTCACGCTCTGATCGTGCAAGGATTTGCCTATCGCAATCCTCAGTTAATCTATACCGCCCAGCAAATACTACAGTATCGTCTCAGTCAAAGAGTTGACGTGACGATCGAACAATCAATTTGCGCTCTACTCCTCGGGCAAACAGCAGAAGTAACCCAAATTCTCGCTACGGCGGCAGAATCAGCCGCACTAGTGGTAATTCGCCAACAGTCCCAAGGATTGCCCGATCTACTCAGAGGCTTATGTTGGTACATCGAATCATGGCTCAAAGATGAAGCATTTCCCTGTTTCCGCGACTTGGCAGCCAGCGATCCTTCGCTTAATGCTTATTTCAACGATCGAGATGTCCAAGATTTTGCCGATCGAGTACCTGCTACCGATCCCAATGTTACAAGCTGGGCAAAATCTTCACCCCAACTAATCGAGGTGCCAGTATCCGGCGATCTCTCCGGCTCGGGGCACCTACAACACGCAGACATATATGATGCAGAATCGCTCCAATCGACATTATTACCCAGCAATCGCCACAGCATCCATCCAGTAATTCCAACACCCGCAGATCGGATCGGCGGCAACATTACCCCAGCAGTCCGAGTGGAACAGACACCACCACCACAGCCACCAATCCCTAGTGCCGATCTCAGTAGTGCTAATGTGATTACATTAGATCTCGAACGTCAACGTCGTCGATCCATGCCTACCACCCGGACGATCGATGGACAATTCGAGCAAATCTACCTCGAAGAACGGCTGCCAGCATTCGCGCCAGAATCAAGCAGCCACCTGGTTGCCGCTAGTAGTGGGCAACTGACTAAGATCGGTGGATCTAGTACCCTCACTCGCCAACGCCGGACTCGCCGCACGCCAAATATTCCGAGGATTTTATTGGTTGGTATGGGTGGGGCTACCTTTGTCTGGGGTGCAGTCTGGCTGGTAAATGCTGGAATCGGGGCGATAATGGGTACCACATCTTTGTCTCCTAGTGTCATCGCTAGCCCAAGTCCAAGTCCCAGTCCCAGTGTCAATCCAAATCCCCAACCGATCCAGCCGTCCCCCAAACCTCAGTCCCCACCAGCTTTAGTCGGATTAGTTAGCGCAGATGTCGCCCAGCAACTTGTCAAAACATGGTTGAGTGCTAAGACAAAATCGTTGGATCGGGAGTATCAGACGGCTCAATTAAAAGATATTTTGGTAGAGCCAGCTTTATCTACGGCGATCGCGCGATCCCAAACTGCCAAAGTAGATGGGGTACATTGGCAGTATCAGCACCAAAATATTGGGATATCATCGATCTCCCAAGCTAGTCCACAAGCCAATGTAGCTCAGATCCAAGTCCGAGTCAAAGAAGATGCCCGCTACTATCAAGGAGAGCAATTGAATCCGAGCAAATCCTATTCCCAGCAACTATTGGTTGAATATAATCTCGTCCGCCAAAAAGATCGCTGGTACATTAAAGGGATGAGTGTAATCAAATAATTAAACAGCCAACAGTAAATCTTCATGCTCGATCGGCTTATTGATGCTTATACTCCGCTGATTTTTTGGACGGGGTTAGGTATTCTGTCTGTGAGGTTTGTACCCTCTGCTTTCCCATATTGGTTGGGGCGTGGCTTGTATTGGGTTGGTGTCCCGATCGAAATTTTTTCACTCGCCCGCCAAACTACCTTTGACGAACGCGCCCAATTAGCGCCGATGATTACGATTGGCTCGTTAATATTGGGATGGGGACTGGGTTGGTTGAGTCTCCAGATCTGGCACCGAGCGCAGCCAGATATTGCCCCCACCCCAGGACTCAAGGGGAGTCTACTACTATGCTCGATGTTGGGCAATACTGGATTTGTGGGTTTGGCGATCGTCCCATATTTTGTGTCGGCGACAGATTTGAGTTGGGCGGTGCTGTATAGTGTTACTCAAAATGTCTTTGGTACATATGGCTTAGGAGTATTGGTTTCCAGTTATTACAGCCGCAAAGACACTACAACAAATCGGTGGTGGATGCAGCTTCAAGATCTGCTCCGCGTGCCCTCTCTGTGGGGTTTTGCGCTGGGTTCGCTCACGCGGCACCTACCATTCCCGACCGCGATCGAATCGAGCCTTCACGCCTCGATTTGGGTGGTGATTCCAGGGGCTTTTATTTTAATGGGGATTCGATTGAGTCAGATCCAAGGCTGGCAGAGTCTGAAACTCGCGTTGTTACCAGCAATTCTCAAAACAATTGTGATGCCGACGATCGTGGGGATCGCGATGACGATGATGGGCATCAGTGGCGATCCCAGGTTGGGCTTGGTGCTGATGTCGGGAATGCCTTGTGCTTTTGCCGGATTAATTCTCGCTGAGGAGTATCATCTCAATGGCAATCTTGTCGCTAGTAGTATAATTGTAAGCACCCTGATTTTCTTAGTGATGATTCCGGTGTGGTTGTACTTCTATTAGCTCGTGGGCATTGTGGCGATCGGATCGATGATGCTAATCTGGCTCTGAAGTGGTCATTCAAGCACAAAGGAGTATAATCTTGGAACCAACACATCTCAATAATGGTCGAGATCGATCGAAAGGTGGTATTTTTTAGATTAAGTACGATCCTGTTTAGATCGTCATTTTAGGGCGATCGATCGGTATATTCATCGATTCGGAAGACCTACGGATATTGATAAAGTAGTTAATGGCTAATCGCTAAATTTCCTAACATAGCACTATCAACCCGCTACTGAGTACTTATGACTAAAACACAAATCAGCGATTTAATCCCGACTCCACAGTTGACGACAAATACTGTTGCCGCAACAGAGTTACGCCCGTGGGGTTCCTTTACGATCCTCGAAGAGGGTAGAGGACATAAAATTAAGCGGATCGAGGTCAAACCAGGACATCGGCTCAGTCTCCAGATGCACTACCATCGTAGCGAACACTGGATTGTAGTCTGTGGAACCGCAATGGTCACTTGTGACGATCGAGAGGAGATTCTACATAGCAATCAGTCTACTTATGTACCTGCTTGCACCAAGCACCGACTAGAAAATCCAGGTGTCATTCCCTTAGTGATCATCGAAGTTCAAAATGGTGAGTACCTGGGCGAAGATGATATTGTCCGGTTTGAAGATGACTATGCCAGAAATAGCGGCTAGCAGTTTTTTGGTAATTTGCAATCCCTATTGCTCCCTTAATTACGAGGGACTAGGGATATTTAGATAGGATTAGCTAAAAAATGATGGAAATTAGTCAGGCGGCAATTGCAGAGATCGAGAGAATGCAGACAGTACGCCAGCGACTTGACACTAAGTTGCGTGTCGGTTTTGCCAGTGGTGGATGTGAAAATTTCTACTATACTCTCGATCTAGTAGACTCGATCGAGGATAACGATCGAGTCGATCGAGTGGGGGGCATTTCGGTATCGATCGATCCTCAACAATCACCATATTTAGACCATCTGAAATTAGACTATTCCGAAGATCTCATGGGTGGGGGATTCCGATTTGAAAATCCCCTCGCAACTAAAATCTGTGGTTGTGGTAACTCTTTTGCGATGTCGAGTAGCGAATCCGAACGTTGGCAATTGCCGACTTAGATGTTAAGGGTTAGGCTTTGAGGCTCTAAGCTTCAGGGGTTAGACTTTAGGCTGTAGGCTTTAGGGAAAAGGGGGAAAGGGGAATGGGACTGGAAAGGAAATACTCACAGTCCCTCAGTTCCTCAGTTTCCTACTTAGCTCCAAGCTGTGTAGGGCAATTTTGTGGCGGTGACTTTTGTTTGGCTGAGATTAGCGACTAATTGTCCGCAAGCATCCCAGGTACCGTTGGTGAGTTGCTGACGGGAGCCTTCACCGATCGAGACTAAGGTGGTAAACTTGCCACATCTGACTCGTAAGGCGTTGAGATCGACAGTAATTGGGGTGTGAGGATTTTCCCGTAAAATCTCTTGCAGCTCCGTAATGGTGGCTGTATCAGCGTTCAGGCAAGGGATACCCATGGCGACGCAGTTACCGAAGAAGATTTCGGAGAAGCTTTCGCCGATGATTAATTTAATCCCCCATTTAGCTAGGGCTTGGGGTGCATGTTCGCGACTGGAGCCGCAGCCGAAGTTACTATTGACAACAAGGATGTTTGCGCCTTGGAATTGGGGTAAGTCGAAGGGATGTGTGCCTTTTAGTTGGATTCGATCGTCTTCAAATACACTAGCACCCAAGCCGTCGAAGGTGACGCAGCGGAGGAAGCGGGCGGGGATAATGCGATCGGTATCGATGTCGTTGCCTGTGAGGGGGATAGCGGTACTGGTGATGGTGGAGATTCGGCTATTCATGGTTTACGCAGAGATCGCGGAGAAATAAGAGAACGCGGAGAGGGGGTTTGTGGGGGTTTTAATGCGGAGTTTGCGTAGGGCGTGTTAGCGACAGCGTAACGCATCAACGAGGATATCGAGATACAATCTAATTCATTGAATAATTGCTTCAGCTTCGATTTCTACTAGGATATCGGGGGAAATCAGGCGGCTGACTTCTACCATAGCGGTGGTGGGGCGGATTTCGCCAAAGAATTCGCCGTGAGCTTTGCCGATGAGTTCCCATTCGTCGATGTTGGTGCAGTAGATCCGGGTACGGACGACATCTTTGAGGCTGGCTCCGGCTTGGTGGAGGGCTGATTCGATGTTGAGGATGATTTGTTTGGTTTGGGCGTAGACATCGCCGATACCAACTAGTCCGCCTTCAGCGTTTGAGGCGGTGGTACCGGAGATGTGGATGGTGTTACCGATTTTGACGGCGCGGGAGTAACCGATGATTGGTTCCCATTTAGAGCCTGTGGAGATATTTTGACGTTGTGACATAATTTTTATCCTAATATAAGTTTAGTTATTATCCCTTAAATTGACTCATTAACCATTGCCCTACTTGGGATTGGTCTTGTTCTTTGCTGAGAGTTAATGCTGTTGTGATAGTCTCGATCGATAGTTCTGACAATACTATTGATGTATCGATACGTTTGCTCCCTCGATACTCCGAAGGAGAGGCTCCGCCAACGACTATTTCAAAAGCATATACTTGAGAATTTTGTACATCTACCACCCAATATTCAGATACCCCCATTTCTTCATATAACAAACGTTTCGCACCGAGATCGTCTTCAAGAGTGGTGTTGGAAATCTCAATTACTAGGTTGGGAATAGCTTGTTCGTCTAGATTAACTACAGATCTGCCTGTCGGTGATAAATTAGCTCGATCGCCAACATAAAAGGATATATCTGGTTGGCATTCTCTAACTTCAACTTTACGATAGCTACAGCCAATTAAACCTTGAATTGGAATTCCTTTGACCATACAAAATAAGGTAACGGCTAAATAAATAAGTCCATTATCACTAGCATGGTCTGCACCAGTTGGCATATCCTCAATCCTCATGTAGCCGCTATAGTAGTAGGCTTGATGTTGTTCGTGTTCGGGAGACTCGATCGCTGTCAGATAAGCTTCCCAATCAGCTTTTGTCCAGGTATTAGTTGTTAGTTTTTCTTGTAATTGGATCATGATAATTAATTGCTATCTATCATATTGAATAGTTTAAATATATTGCCGCGCCTATTCTTCATCATATTAAGCCAAATCTCACTCGCTAAGATCGATCGCTCTCTCGATCGATAAATATGATATCTTCATACACTTGTTCGATCTGGAAAGTTAGATTGATACTTTTTAGTTCGATCGCATCCCCTGCTTCATAATTGATAATATTCCAGTTTCCTAATTCATCTTTACGATAGAGATCGATCGCTGTCTTATTTGCATCGACGAGGACATAATCTCTCAAACTAGGATTTTTACGATACAACTTGAACTTATTACCTCTGTCGTAAGCTTCAGTACTAGGCGACAAAACTTCAACGATCGAGCAAGGATGAGTGATGTATTGAGGAGTGCTTTTATCTCTATCATCACAAGTGACACTCAGATCGGGATAAACATACTTATTTGATTCAAAAATCTTTATTCTGAGATCGGAATTAAATGTTTTACAACCACCACCACGTAAATGTGATTTAAGTAAAGTGAGGAAATTTCCAGCAATATCGCTATGATTTTGAGTCCCGCCACTCGTCGCATAAACTTCGCCGTCGATATATTCATGACGTTCTAATTGCCGTTCTTCCCAAGCAAAGTATTCTTCAGGAGTAAATCGGGGGAAATTATCTTTTAATGCAACCATGTTGTATCAACCTCCTAATCTATAAACAGAATGAGCTGTAAGGAAAAGTAAATATTAATTAATTACCGAACATCACTCAATGACCAAGATAGATGAGGTACTG
>Ga0209390_10009648_pt1 | contig 11517 bp, 10 predicted proteins | sample BON01_FD_187212 | JGI IMG/M metagenome (GOLD analysis project Ga0209390, IMG submission 187212) | Freshwater microbial communities from Lake Bonney liftoff mats and glacier meltwater in Antarctica - BON-01 (SPAdes) (version 2) | ecosystem: Environmental > Aquatic > Freshwater > Ice > Glacier... | reverse complement strand
GGGCCTGGCGAGCCTTACTCGGCGCACACCAAAGCGGAATTCGTTGGTCTGCCAGACATCCGCCAAGGAGCGACGGTCTATCTCGCCTTCATGAACACCACCGCGTTTGCGTAACAAGTATCAAAACCACTTCGCAGCATTGAAAACGCCGCGTTGAAAATAACAGCATCAAAGCCGCAGCATCCTCGCTGCGCGATCCGTCATCACTTGGCGCGTTTGTAGAAAGGCATGGGCACGACAGTGGCATCGACCATGCTGCTACCCAGGGCGACCTGCATTACGGTGCCGATCTCCGCGCTGGCAGTTTCCACATAAGCCATGGCGATGGGGTAGCCCAGTGTGGGGGACATGCAGCCGCTGGTGATGATGCCGACGGTTGCGTCGTTGCGTTTGAGGGGCATGCCTTGCCGCGCGGTTCGCTTGCTGCCCAGTTGCAGACCCACGAGTTTCTTCGCCGATCCCTCGGCTGCGATTTTCTGGAGCGCTGCTTGGCCGATGAAAGGCCCGCTGTCGCCAGCCACATCGCCCTTGTCCAGACTCACTGCGAAACTCAGGCCCGCGCTAAGAGGATCGGTTTGTTCATCAAGTTCGTGACCATAGAGCGGCATCGAGGCTTCCATGCGCAGCGTGTCGCGTGCGCCAAGGCCGATCGGCTGCATGATCGCTTTACCTTCTTCGCCGCCGCTGTTGAGAACCATGTTGATCGCCATCGCGGGCATCTTCGCAGGCATGATCACTTCAACGCCATCTTCGCCGGTGTAGCCCGTGCGACTGATGGTGACTTTCACAATGAGCAGGCTCTTGACGCAGAAGCTGTATCGTTTGAGCGAAGGCACTTCGCTGGAGAAGCGGGCGATTTGTTCGATGACCTTGGGGCCTTGCAGCGCGAGCATGCCGGTGGATTCGGTGAGGTCATCGATCTTGACGCTCAGGGATTCGCTGGCGACGACGGTTTTGATGTGCGTGAGAATCTTGGCGCGGTTGGAGGCGTTGACGACCAGCAGCCAGTAGTCGTCGTAGCGATAGACGAGAATGTCATCGAGCACGCCGCCATGCTCATTGCAGATCAGTCCATAGCGGCAGGTGTTTTCTTTCATGTCCCCAACGCGGCGAGTGGTGACGCGATCGACGAGCTTGCGTGCATCCTTGCCTGCGATCTTGACACGGCCCATGTGAGAGACATCGAAGAGTCCGCCGGCAGAACGCACCTGTCGATGTTCTTCGATGATGGACTTGTACATGATGGGCATTTCCCAGCCGGCAAAGTCCACCAGTTTGGCACCGTTCTCGACATGATTCTTATAAAACGGAGTTCGCAGCACGCGTGATTCCTTTCAGGGTTGAAGCGAGAAGCCTAGCGGAATCAGGGCAAAACGCCAGCGAGGGAAACTAAGTCGACGAGGCTGTTGAATATGGGAGCCACGTGTCTTGGGCAAATGATCAATTTACAAGCTTCAAATCACAAACAAATTCCAAAGAGCAATGGGAGCGAAATGGAGAGAGAAGCGAGGCGCGACTTGCTTGATTTCATTTTCTGCATTTGCTTACTTTGGTGGTTGTTTGTGATTTGCAATTTGCAATTTGAAATTTGCGGCTTCAGCTCAGTTCTTCGACACCTTCGCGAAGACGAAGCCGATGATGCCCGCCAAGGCGACAGCACCGGACCAGAGAATCGCCAGACCGCTCGTCAGGCTGTGCGATGCGTCACCTGCCAGACGCGAGCCGGTTTGTAGAACGATCGTCGTGCCCAGCACCGCGAGAAAAGTCCAGAAGTAAACGACCAGCGGCACGCGGCTACGCAAGCGAATGCTCAGGAGCGCACCGAGAATGGCGGCGAGCATGCAGCCGAAGGCGGTGGCGGCTCGTTCGTGAAACTCAGCGATGACGCGGTTGACCAGTCGGTTCAGATGCGTGTCCAGACTCTTGGCGGCTTTGAGGGCCTGGCGTGAGTCGGGAAATTTTTGCCGGGCTTCTTTGATCAGGTCTGTTGACGAGGTCTGCGCGAAGATCGGCGTGATCGGCGCTGTCCACCACATGCGATTGAGGCGAAGCTCCTTGCGCTCGGTTGTGCGATCCGCGCGGCGAGGATCGATCATCATCACGTCTCGCATTTCCACCGCAATGCGCGGTTCCGTGCCCGCCTGCATCGGGGCAGAGGTGATGATCGATTCGCCTTGTGATTCAAAGCGGCGAGTGAGTCGGCCTTGCTCGTAATGATCGATGCGAAGCGGGTGAGTCGCGCTGCCAGCGATGATCAGCGCGTGATCCTTGCGCACGACCTGCGGGGCGCTGATGATGAAATATTCCTGCTCGAGCGCTCCGTTCATCCGCACGCCTCGAATCTCACCATCGTGTGACTGTGGCGATGGTGGCGTGTATCTGGCAGCATGATCGCGCAAGGCCAACTCGACACGGGCCAGCAGTTCTTCATCGAGCATCACTTCGACCAGCTTTTCACGCTCAGCAACTGAGCGCGGATGCTTTTGCGGATCAGCGCTGATCGCTGAAAGCTCGCCCCAGGTCATCGTCTTGGCCTTGTCCTTGAAGCGATTGGGAAGCTCGACATTGGGCAGCATCTCCGCTTGTTTCGCACCGACAGCGAGCGATCCAGTCGCATCGTTCTCGTCGTAGTAGAGCGGATTCTTCAGGCGAAACTGCACCCATGTGCGCCCTCCGTCGCGGAAGACGAGAATGTCCGCTTCCTCGGCGGTGTGGTCGCTGAGCGTTTCTTGTGTCAATGGATTGAGCTTGCCGACCGCAACGCCGCGCAGAAGAACAAGCTGATCCGGCTGAAGCGGGCTGTTCTCTAATCGCGGCGGCGGAGCTTCCTCCGCTTCCAGTGCGAAAATTTTGTAATCACCCATCACCACCGGCTCGCCTTGCCGAAGCTGATGCACCAGCACACGCATCGCGTCCTTCTGAATCAGCGAGAGCGCCATCTGATTAAAGGGAGGCAGCACCCAGTTGTTCATCACAAAAAGAAAAAGCATAAGCACCGCGCCCAGCAGCGCCACCGGCAGAAGGATGATGGTGTAGCTCAGCCCACCCGCAGAGCAGGCGGTGATTTCGTTGTCGTTGGCGAGTCTGGAAAAAGCGAGCGTCACCGCGAAGGCAGTACTAAAAGGCAGAGCGTAAACGAGCATCGTCGGCGAAGTCACCGCGACAAACTTGAGCAGCCCGCCAAAGTCGAGCAGTCCATCGCTCAGCGGTTTGATCGCGGCAGCGAAACTGATCACCGTCACCAGCGCACCGGTGGAGAGGGCGAGCATCTTGAGGATGTCTTTGAGGATGTAGCGGTAAAGCGTCAGGGGCATCGAACGGGCGATCCTTCGCGAGGTTGAAGTGCGGGCATTATAGGAGAGATGGCGCGACGCAGAGACGGGATCAATGATGAAACATCTCACGCCACTGCGCGCCGTTTAGCGGCGGCCCAACGGCTCTGCGCCGGGCCGAGTTCTCTTATGTTTTAGGATTGATGGCGCACCTCGACTTGTTTTAATTCTCCGTGCGAGAATAATGATCGATTCTAACTCAACGCTCAGTCGTGCGCGCGTGATATGCGTTATGCTGTGGCAGTGCGGCAACTTGCGAATGTTCGCAGCGCAGCCGCGCTCGATTGCAAAGGATGAATCATGATCAACGTCGGCGTCATTGGAATGGGCATGATGGGCCTGACCCACCTCGATGCATATGCAAAGCGCGATGATGTCAAAGTCATCGCCATCAGCGACCGCGATCCCGATCGCCTGTCAGGCAAAGTCAAAGCACAGGGCAATGTCGAAGGGCAGGCGCAGGGCGGTTTCGATTTCAGCAAGCCTCGCAAGTATGAAGAGGGCGGCGACCTGATCAAAGATGAAGAGGTGGATGTCGTAGATATTTGTCTGCCGACGCATCTGCATGTGGAGTACGCGCGGGCTGCGATGAAGGCGGGCAAGCATGTGCTCGTGGAGAAGCCGCTCGCGCGCACTTCTGAAGATGCAGCAAAGCTCGCAGCAGCAGCCAAGCGTGCTAAGGGCATCACGATGTGTGCCATGTGCATGCGCTTTTGGCCGGGCTGGAGCTGGCTTAAGCAGGCGATTGATGATCGCACTTATGGTCGAGTTTACTCGGCTCAGTTCCGACGTGTCGCCAGCCATCCCGGGGGTGGTTTCTATTCCAACGGCGATCTCTCGGGCGGTGCGATTCTCGATTTGCACATTCACGACACCGACTTCGTTCACTTTCTCTTTGGCATTCCCAAAGCAGTGACCAGCGTGGGCTACTCAAAGATCACCACGGCTGTCGATCACCTGGTGACGCAGTATCACTACGAAGATGTACCGCTGGTCGTCGCCGAAGGCGGCTGGGCGATGGCGGATAAGTTTCCCTTCGGCATGTCATACACCATCAATTTCGAGCGGGCCACGGCGGTCTATCAGGCCGGCGACAAGCCGCTGACGCTGTATGAATATGGCAAGGAGCCTCGCGCTGTCGATCTTGATTCGCGCATGGGCTACGACATCGAGATTGATTATTTCATCGAGTGCATCAAGAAGGGCACCAAGCCTAGGACAGTCACGCTAACTGATGCTGCCAATACGATTGCGATCATTGAAGCGGAAGAGAAAAGCGTTCGTACGGGCAAGTCGGTGAAGGTGAAAGTGGGTAAGTGATAACGATGGATTCGTTAAGAAACTTAGTTAGCCGTTCGCCTTGGCGAACGGAGTCCCTATCATCACGACATGGAATCTTTACTCTCCATTCGCGATTTGCGAAAATCGTTTCGTGCACCTGATGGCCGTGATCAGGCGGTGATCGATGTGCCTTCATTTGATCTGGCTGCAGCAGGGCAGGTGGCGCTGCGTGGCGAGAGCGGCTCGGGTAAGACGACGCTCCTGCACCTGATCGCGGGCATCCTTCGCCCCGACAGCGGCAGCATTCTGCTCGATGGCATCGATCTGGCGCAGTGCAGCGAATCGCAGCGCGATCAGCTTCGCGCTCAGCACATCGGCTACATCTTTCAAACTTTCAATCTCCTGCAAGGCTACTCGGCTCTTGAGAATATCGAACTCGCCATGCGCTTTGGTGGCACGCTCGATCGCAGCCGCGCTCGGGCGCTGCTGGATCGCGTCGGCCTTGCTGATCGCATGCACTACCACCCGCGGCAGCTTTCCGTCGGTCAACAGCAGCGCGTCGCCGTTGCAAGGGCACTGGCGAATAAGCCCAAGCTGGTGCTCGCTGATGAGCCTACCGGTAATCTCGATTTTCGCCGTGCTTCAGAATCACTGGCGCTGATCCGCGAGGTCTGTTCTGAGAATGATGCTGCACTGCTCCTGGTCAGCCACGATCGAGCGATCCTCAATTCGTTTGACACGCAGCACGACCTGCGCAATCTTAATCGCGCCATGGCTCCCCTTGATGATTCTTATGATGAAGCCGGTGCCGCTTCTGGCTCGCCGCAGGAGGTGTCCAAGTGAGTTCATCCTTCGCCTCTCCACTGTCCGCCATCGCACTCATCGTTCGTCGCAGCCTGCGGCAGCATGCGCTTTCTTCCCTCGTCACCATCGTCTCTGTCGCCTTGGCAGCCGGCCTGCTCATGTCCGTCTTCAGCATCAAGCAGCAGACGCACAACGCCTTCACCAGCGGCGCGACGGGCTTCGATGCAGTGCTTGGTGCGCGGGGCAGTCAGCTTCAACTCGTGCTCAACAGCGTGTTCCATCTGGAGACTTCGCCGGGCAATATTCCGTACTCAAGCTATCTCGCCATCAAGCGCGATCCGCGTGTGCGCTGGGCCATTCCTTATGCAGTAGGCGACAACTACAAAGGCTACCGCGTCGTCGGAACGACCGAAGAATTTTACGATCGTTACACCTATGGCGATGAACAGAAACTCGCTTTTGAAGGCAGCGGCCGCATGTTCCGCGAAGCCTACGGTGAAGCCGTCGTCGGCTCCATGGCGGCACAGGCCACCGGCCTGACCTATGGCTCGACCTTCAATACCTTTCACGGCTTGAACTTCGACGAAAAAGCTCAGCACTCCACCGAGTTCATCGTCACCGGCATCCTCAAACCCACCGGCACGCCCATCGATCGCGTCGTCTGGATTCCGCTCGAAGGCTACTACCGCATGGGCGGCCACGAACCGCGTGACAAGAAAACCGGCAAGATCATTGAGATTAAACCCGGCGTCGCTATTCCAGATGAATACAAAGAAGTCAGCGCTGTCATGCTCAAGCTGCGCAGCGGCGGCTCAGGTGCTTCGCTCGATGTGGAAATGAATCAGCAAGGCAACATCCGCACACTCGCCTGGCCCATCGGTAAAGTCATGGCTGATTTGTTTTACAAAATCGCATGGGCCAATCAGGTGCTCGAGTTTGTCGCTTATCTCGTGGCTATCGTCGCTGGTGCTGCGATCCTGGCGAGCATCTACAACACGATGAACGAGAGACGCCGCGAGTTTGCGATTTTGCGTGCGCTGGGTGCCAAGCGCTCGGTCGTGTTCAGCGCGATCGTGGCTGAGTCAGCGACAATTGCAGCACTGGGTTCACTGCTGGGCTATGTTGTGTATGGCGTTCTCATCAGCGTCGCGGCGAGCATTGTGCGTGCCAAGGCTGGTGTGGTGCTCGATGTCACTGCTTATCATGAAGCACTTCGGCTGACGCCCATCGGCATGACACTGCTGGGCGCCCTGGTGGGCATCGTGCCCGCATGGAAAGCGTATTCCACAGATGTGGCAACGAACCTTGTGCCGACCTCGTGAGAAGTGAAAGACGAACTGAATATCACAGGATGCTCGATCATGAAACGCATTGGAATCACTGCATTACTTCTGACTTGCATGGCGATGCTCACCTCATGTGGCGATGATCACAAAGATCACGCCCACAAGGATCATGACCACGATCATGCGGGCCATGCCCACGCTGCACCACGCGGTGGCACCCTCGTCGAACTGGGCAATCATGAAGCCAATGTCGAACTGCTTCTCGACCCTGAACGCAAACTGCTCTCGCTCTATGTGCTCGATGCTCACGCAGAAAGCGCCGTGAAGATTGAGCAGGCCCAGGTCGAAATACAAATCGTATCTGCACAGACCGGCACCCCCATCAACGGCTGGGATTACTCCGTCGTCCTCAAAGCTGTCGCCAACGAAAACACCGGCGAAAAAGTCGGCGACACTTCGCAGTTCGAAGTCGCCCAAAACGCACTGATGGGACTGACCTCCTTTGAAGGCATGATCAAGAGCCTCACCATCAAAGGCGCGACGTACACCGATGTGAAGTTCAGCTTCAACCCACAATCAAACAAGTGATCGCCCGAAGAATCCGCCGCTCGCGGCGTAGCGACGTCAGCGCCGTGCATCTGCCTGCGCATCTTCATCAAGCTTTTCTGACAACCCCCATCGCCAGCATATCCACCGGCTCCCCATGCCTTAGCCGATGCTGTCGCAGCAATCCTTCGCGTTCAAATCCCGCCTTCTCATAGCATCGAATCGCCCGCCCATTGTCCGCATCAACAATGCAGTGAATCCGTCTGAGCTTGAGCGTTTCGAAAGCATGGGTGATCAACCTTCTGAGTGCATCACTGCCCAACCCCTTGCCTTGCAGCATCGTCTCGCCAATGCACATGTGCATCTCCGCCCGCTTGTGCAATTCGCGAATGTCAACGATCTCAATCTGCCCGATCGGCTGTCCCTGTTTCGTCTCGATGCGCCAAAGTTCGATGTTGCGATTGCCCTTCATCGCACGAAACCGCTCGCGCACCGAAGCCTCGTTGCAATACTCCATCGGGTCTTCAGAAAGTTGCAGCCATTGCTTGTTCTGCGGATTGAGCAGCCACCTGGCAAGTAAAGGCACATCGCGCTCTTCGAGCGATCGCAGCACGGTGAGATCAGATTGAAGAATCATTCCGCTAAGTTTAGTTTCATCATTGCTTGCTGTCTTCGTTGGTCATCAGCAAGCCCACCGCCGCCAATCTCTATAATCCCCGCATGCCTGATCGCCAGACGCTTTATCTCATCGATGGCCACGCCCAGATTTTTCGCGCCTACTTCGCCATACGCGGCGGGATGAACAGCCCCGTCACCGGTGAACCCACGCATGCGGTGTTCGGTTTCGCGGGCATGCTCATCAAACTTTTTCAGCAGTTTCAGCCCACTTATGTCGTGATGACCATCGACACGCCGGGCAAGACATTTCGCGATGAAATGTACGAACAGTACAAAGCCACGCGCGAAGCAGCACCCGAAGACCTGGCCCCGCAGATTCAGCGCATCTTTGAACTCACCAAACTCTTTGGCATCCCCATTCTCGGTCAGACCGGCGCTGAGGCTGATGACATCATCGCCACGCTGGCCCGGCAGGTGGTCAATGACTCCGCATGCGATGGCATGAATATTCGCGTGGTTTCTAAGGATAAAGACCTCGAACAATTACTTTGCGATCGCGTGACGATGTTCGATATTCATACGGATAAGACCATCGATGCCGCTTGGCTGATGCAGGAGAAAGGGCTGATGCCTTCGCAGGTCGCCGATGCACTGGCGATGATGGGCGACAAAGTGGACAACGTGCCGGGCATCGAAGGCATCGGGCCAAAGACTGCCGCGCTGCTGCTTCAGGAATTCGGCACCATCGAAGGCATCTACGCCAACCTCGACAAGATCAAAGGCAAGAAGCGCGAGAACCTTGAGAAAGGGCAGGACAAACTTCCGCTCAGCCGCGCGCTGGTCACGCTTAAGAGCGATCTGGAAATCGACTTCGACCTGAGCAAGGCGAAGGTCGGCCCCATTGATGCGAATGGCCTTCGTCATTTCTTTTCGCAGATGGGATTTCGCAGATACACCGCTGATGTCGATCGCTTGATCGGCCAAAGCGCTGCGCCTGCGCCTGTTGAAACAGAGACGAACCCAAGTACATCCAAGCGGCGCACTACCCGAAAGATCGATGAAGCGCAAGGCGAGCTCTTCGCCACTTCGCTTTTCGATGGCGGCGCTCTCGAAGATGGCGGCGCTGCTGAAGAAGAGGCAGTGCCCCAGGGCATGACCACCGCCGCCAACTATCGATACACCGGCATCTTCACGCGCAGTCAGCTCGATGATCTTCTCGAAACACTCGCAGACCAGCCGATGATCTCCGTCGATACCGAAACTATCGGCCTTGGGCACACCGCTGAAATCTGTGGCATGTCGCTCGCCTGGAAATCCGGCGAAGGCATTTACATTCCCATCAAATCACCCGCCCCTGATTCCCATCTGGACGGCCCCACGGTTTTCAATGCCATGCGTCCCTTGCTCGAAAACGCATCAATCGCCAAGTGTGGCCACAACCTCAAATACGATGCGCTCGTCCTTCGCCATGCAGGCATCGATGTGCAAGGCATCACCTTCGATTCCATGATCGCCACGCACATGATCGGCACGCCCGCCCATGGTCTGGACTATCTCGCGGAAACGATTCTGAATCACAAGATGGTTCCGATTTCGCGCCTCATCGGCGAGAAAAAAGGTAGGGCTCCGCAGAAGACGATGGACACCGTGCCGCTGGATCAGATCGTGCCTTATGCCGCGGAAGATGCGGACATGGCCCTACGTTTGTACGAAGATCTCACGCCCAAGCTTCGCGTCATCGGCATGGAGAAACTCGCCCACGATGTAGAAATGCCCCTCGTCGAAGTACTCGTCGAAATGGAATACCAAGGCATCCGCGTCGATGCTGATGAACTGGATCGCCAGGCAGCGGCGCTTGGCTCACGCATCGTCGAAGCACGCGATCGCATCCTCGAAGCCACCGGCCACCCCTTCAACATCGACTCGCCCAAGCAATTGGCCCAGGTGCTCTTCAATGAGTTCGGCTTGCCCTCCGTAAAGAAAACGCAGACCGGGCAATCGACAGATATCGAAGTGCTTGAAAAACTCGCTGATCGCGATGATCTGTCTCCGCAGCAGAACACGGTGCTGACCCGCGTCATTGAATATCGTCAGCTTTCCAAGCTGGTGAACACGTATCTCGTCAATCTCAAGGAGGAAATTGATCCGCGCGATGGCCGTGTGCACGCTTCGTTTCACCAGACTGGCACCGCCACAGGTCGGCTCTCTTCAAGCGGCCCTAACCTTCAGAACATTCCCATTCGCACCGACATCGGCAGACAGATTCGCAAAGCGTTCATCGCGGAGCCTGGCAGCAATCTCATCAGCGCGGATTACTCGCAGATCGAGCTGCGCATTCTCGCGCACTTGAGTAACGATCCAAATCTGATCGAGGCCTTCAAGCAGGACATGGACATTCACGCAGCCGTTGCCGCGCAGGTCTTTGGCGTGCCTGCTGGTGAAGTGAATATCGCACAGCGAACGCATGCCAAGACGATCAACTTCGGCATCATCTACGGCGTCACGCCTTACGGTCTCTCTCGCCGCATCGAAGGCATGGATGTGGAAGGAGCTCGCAAGCTGATCGACGATTACAAAAAGCGTTTCACCGGCATCGACTCCTTCATGAATCAATGCGTGCAGGAAGCGATGGCCACTGGTTATGTCACCACGATGCTGGGCAGACGCAGACGCATTCCGCAGATTGAATCCAGCCGTGCACAGGTTCGCGCCTTAGGCGAGCGCTTGGCGATCAACACGGTCGTGCAAGGCAGCGCTGCGGAACTGATCAAACTGGCGATGGTGAATCTGCATCGCAGAATTCGACGCGAGAAGCTGCCGCTGAAAATGCTGCTTCAGATTCACGATGAACTGGTGCTCGAATCGCCTGAGGAATCATCTGCTGCGATGGCGAAGATCGTGCAGGCGGAAATGGAGAACGCGATGTCGCTGAAGGTGCCGCTCAAAGCAGACGCGGGCATGGGCAGCGACTGGTATAGCGCCAAGTGATGGCGAAAGTGATGAGCCGCGACTCAAGGAGTCGCGGACGTGAACAGACTGAAGGGGTATAAATGCATCCGCGTCATAAACCCTCTCCGCATTCATGTTCTACGATGGTTGCAGGAATTACTGTGAAGGTTTGTCAAGCGTGGCGTGGCTGCCAGTGATCGAGGAGAAATTGCGTCAGTTGACTGATCGGCGTGGCGGGCAGGCGGGTGATGAGCTCGGTGACGTCGGTGAGGTAGGCCAGCGGTTCGACGTGGTAGCGATTGGCGCTGCTGATGAGGCTGAACAACAGCGGCATGTATAATTCACCGAGCCCCTGCATCCAACTTCCGGGGGCGGCACATGCTCGATCGACTCAGGTCCACGTTGCTGCGACGAAGAATTCCTTCGAGCCTGTGCAGCGGCAAGGAATCCGCGAATTTACTTACCGCGATGTGCGCCAGCAGGCTCGGGCCGGCGATGCACTTGGGCAGACCTTCATCAGGCTTGGTCGCCAGCAGTACGTTGGGCAGCGAGCCGTCGAGGCATTCATCGATGCGCGCGTACTTGATCTGCACATCGCGGATGACATACACCTTGCCCGGCTCGTACTCGATCTTCTCGCTGACCTCCTGGCCGATCTTCTTCATGCCCGCTTTCTCGCTCGCAGGTAAATCATGCACGCG
>Ga0209390_10009645_pt1 | contig 11519 bp, 19 predicted proteins | sample BON01_FD_187212 | JGI IMG/M metagenome (GOLD analysis project Ga0209390, IMG submission 187212) | Freshwater microbial communities from Lake Bonney liftoff mats and glacier meltwater in Antarctica - BON-01 (SPAdes) (version 2) | ecosystem: Environmental > Aquatic > Freshwater > Ice > Glacier... | reverse complement strand
GTCGACGTTCGCATGTTTGGTGGGGGTCACGAGGCGCACCTGTTTGGTAGGAGGGGGTGATGTGTGTTTAGGTCTCTCAAAATTGGGATCTACCTGTGAGTTAAGGGGCAACACGTCCGGGAAAATGACACAAAAGCAGCAACCAAAGAACAGAAAAGAGTCAACAATTGTTAAGCCACGTTACACATGCATACCTTGGGAGGCTCGAGCGGGTAGGTGTCGGGGAAGGACATGTAGAGCAGCCAGACACCGCCTGCGTAAAGACTGCCTTCGGGGCCCTGGAGCAGCATGCGGATGAAGGAGAGGTTGTCAGAGGGGAAGAGCGTGAAGTTCGGATGGCCCCCATTGGGGCGTGCGAGCGCCATCAGCTCCCGCTGGAGACGGCGGACGCCCTCCCGGCTCATACCTTCCTGGCCTCATTGCTCCTGCTGCGCCGCTGCCGCCGCTGCTGCCAGAGCGGCTTCGAGCGTGCGTACGGGCTCGGAGACAGGCGTGGGTGCAGGCGCGCAGGGGGCACCACCAAGTCGTTGCATTCGTCCAGCGGTTGCCACCCACACTCGCGGAGCACCCGGCGCTCGGTGACCTTGGGGCGGGGCGGGCCGGTGTAGGCTGGGCGCGCCACGCTGCAGCTCATCGTTTCCAGCTCAAAGAGACGGAGCGCATCCTGCAGACGCTGTGGCTGGAACACGTAGCCACCGCTGGCCTTAGCAATGTCTCGGAGGTCCTTGTTCTCCGTCCCACCGATCAGCACCGTATCCACCGTGATCCCCTCCGTCTGGCAAAGAGCCGCAAAATCGACGCTGGAGGCGCGGGACATCGTGTCGGCGCCGTCGGAGAGCACGAGCAGACGCAGTTGCGGAAGATCGCTGCCCTCCTTGCCCTTGTGCTTCTCGCCAAAGGCCTGCAGCATTCCCACCCCGTGCTCGATGGCGTCGAAGAGCGTCGTGTCCCCGCGCGCGACGATGCCCTCCGCTTCTTCCCGGAAGGTTCAACGAGGTTCGTCAGAGGAAGCTTCCCCTCGACTGTGTACGTGGGTTGAGGGGGTGGATGGGGTGTTTGCAGTGAGTCGATCGGGCGCACAGGGGAGATTGAAAGGTGTGCGTGACAAACAAAGACAAGACGGGCATGCCCACCTACGTACCACTAGAGGAGAAGAGTACGAGGCCAAGGTGCACAGCGTAGTCCTCGGCGTCCACGCGGTTGACAAAGGCCTCGAAGAGGTGCTTCATGACCTGTTGAGGAAGATATGTGCATGTGTGGGTGATTGAGAATGGTGGCATATTGGGGGGAGATGAATGGGACTAGACCTATAAGTCCTAAGAGATTGACTCACATCGAGGCGCGTGAGGGGGGCGGGCCGGGCACGGGTCGGGCGTGGCTGGCGGCCCCCGCGGCGACCACCCTCCCCGCGCGCTTGCTTCTCCCGTTTGACATAATCCTTGGGTAGGTAGTCATCCTCTAGCAGCAGGCAGCGTCGCAGCCCAGTGCCCGCGATGTCCATGGGCTGATTCTGCTTCAGGGCATACCCAACGTATTTGCCGTCGCCCTTGTAGGTAAAACCCCACCAGAAACCGATGTTGGGGCTGAAGGGCACTTCAAGTTCCCCCACGCTGTCGAGGTGACGGAGGACGCGACCGGAGCTCACATCGCCGCGCACGATGAAAGGGTGCCGGGGCGGCTTCATCAGCTGCTCGGAGGTCGGGTTCGGGGACGCAAGGGCCTTGATCTCCTCACAGCTCCGACGGGAGGAGAGGTGCACCACCAGCGGCCGCGCCACCAACGGCAGCTCCGGCGGACGCTCAACGCGGATCAGCACCTCGCCTCCGTCTGTCAGCCCGAGACCGCGTAAGGTGGTCGCGGCGTCGGCGTCGTGGAAGGGCGAGCGGAGGGCGAGCCTAGACAAGGGCAGGGCGTTGGGGAAATCAAGCTCCTTCTTCGCTAGGGCCAGAAACGCTCGCACGGACGCATCAGGGGCCACGCCGACCAGCTGCTTGGCAGAGAGGTACTCGCACTTGACAGTCAGCGTCCAGGACTCATCACCCTCCGGAGCGGGGGCGCCGATCCCGTCGGCCTGCACGCTCTCCCCGGACGACGGAGGGAGGGCGTAGCCCGGGAACACATCTCGAAGATAGGCCACCACGCGACCTTGCATCGCTTCGTCGGCGCGCAGCTCCACTTCCGGGCGAATGGTGTCATCGCCACGGCCCACAGGAGAGCGGAAAGGCCCGGGCCGGTAGCGAAAGTGCGTGCCGTGCTGCTGGGTGTGGATGTAGCTGAGGATCGCCTGGCGCTCGTAGATCTGTTATTATGATGTGTAGTAAGTTTGGGGTGGAGAAAAGGAGGTGGGGGAGAGTGAGAACGGAGCATGCAAGCAGCTGATATTTTTTTGAGGAGATAAGTCTCTCACCTGTCCGTCGCTCGCGATCACGGGATCTAACAGAATGCCCTGCGTCAAGGGGCACTGCAGCTCATGCGGGCACAGAATTTCGACGGGGTGCGGGAGGGCAGGAAGGCCGAATTTCACGTCCGCTTCAAGATCATCCACTTGCTCTCGCTTCGCCCTTTCCTCCTCCTCCTCTTCCTCGCCATCAAAGTCGATGCTGCCGTCCTCGTCGTCGCCTTCCTCCTCCTCCTCCTCTTCCTCCTCCTCCTCCTCCTTTTTCATCCCGGCTACAAAACCAGTGTCCTGCATGCTATAGGAGGTGTCGAGGAGCAAGACCACGCCCTCATCGGGCTTCCGGTCTTCCCCCATGATGGCCGTGAAGATGCCGTGCTCTGCCTCGACGACTCGGGCCAACGCCGCCGCCACCTATATGTGTAACGGTGAAGAATGGTGAGCTTTTGTCATATAAGCGGCCACGAACAAAACACCAAAGGGAGCTGTGAAAGAGAAGAAAAAGACCAAAAAAAAAAGACAGAAGCAGCACGACAATGTAAGGCATCCTCATCAACACCCAAAACAAGCCATTACCTGCGCACGATCAACGTTGATGGGGGACTCAGAGGAGAGAGGACGGAAGAGGCTGGTAGACTTGTTCACCTCCGCAGACTTGCCGCTCCGTCCGAGATAGACAGCCATGTAGCCCCAGGTGTCTGTTAATTTTCGCGCGCATGTGCGTGTGTGTGAGGGGGGGGTGAGAGTGAATAACTGAAACCTTAAAGTCAATTTAAAAACGAAAACAAAAAGAGAGAAGGAGAATTGAGCTCAGTTTGACCACACGGTAAATGAGTCAAGCACACTCTAACATCGTCCTTACCGAGCGTAAGCGCTGGTGTACGTGCCAGCGTGAGGGACAGCGGCCGGATCACGGCAAGCTCGGACATATTGCCTGTGACCCTCACCAGCGCGCCAAAGTCCAGCTCAACCATCGCGGGCGTGGGCAGTGGCCCGATGAAGGCAGGTGGCGCCGGGGGCTCCCACACACTGACCTCTTTCAGGAAAGGCGTGCCAGGAGGACGGCAGCCCGGAAGCGGTCGGCAACGAGGAGGATCCGGCTCTCGTCCGTACCAACGGGTAGGCCAAGCGACACCAGGTCCTGCCCTAGGCCGCTGCTGTGCGCCTGCGCCTGGACCCGCGAGAAGACTCGGACCTGACCGCTGGCCCCATCGACTCCTTCCTCCTCTTCCTGCGGGCCGTCGCTCCCGGGTTCTCCACCCTCCTCGCCCTCCTGCTCCTGCTCCTGCTCGCCGTTGCCGTCAATCACTCTCCTCGCCGGGCTTGGCAGGGCCCTTTAGGAGCAGGCCCGCCTTCGCTGCGATGGCCTTCTTGAGGTCAAAGAGCGAGGCATCTCGGCCCACGCGCAAGATGCCCTTGGGTCCGCTTTCGGGGGAGGCACGTGAAGGCCACGGTGATCGTGCGCGGGCTGCTGCTGCTGCTAGTGCTGCCGCTGCTGCTGCTGCTGTTGTTGCTGCTGCTACTACTGGTGGTGGTGGTGGTCGCCGTCACGGGCGTGCCCTCCCCGTTGCCAACGACAGGAGCAGGCTGGGTGGGCAGGGGCAGGTAGAAGACGAAGAGGTAGTTATCAGGCGATGTTTTCGCACGGAAGAGGTCCTGGAGCACGTCATCATCTTCGAGCCGCCGACCCGCCACCGACAGCTGCATACCCGCCGCCGCAATGACGCTATACCCTCCGCTGCCCCGCTGTTGTCCTTCCGCTGAAGTGCCTCGATTTGCATATTAAGCTCCCCGACCGTCGTGCGCCCGTCCAACGCGATCGGCACGGTGGCGTAGCCACCCCTCCCACGCGTTTGACCCGCAGCTCAAAGGTGAGGGGCGCTGCAGGGGTGGTGGTGGTAGTGGTAGAAGTAGCACAAATGGCCGCGAGCACCTCCTCGTCAACCACCGCGTCCTCCACGAGGTCCTCGTCGAACAGCCCGGCCCCGTCCGCCGCGCCCCGGAGCTCCTGGATCACCAGCAGGCCACCACTGCTTCCGAGTAGTCGAGCCTGAATTACGGCTTTGAGCGCTGCCACCGTCTCAGTTTTCCCTACGGGCACACGCATGCGCCGCACTTCTTCCCCGTCCACCTGCACGGCCACGACGACACGCACCTTGCCGCCGCCGTCCGCCATGGCTTGCTGTCTGATAGGGTGTGAGGGGAGGAGGGGTGGTGAGTAAGCCAGCGTGGTGTGTGATCTAAGCCAGGAGATGAATCAACCGATTTGCAAGAAGAAGCACAGAAGAGGCGGTGGAATCTCGCGAGAAGCAAGCTACCACCCCAAATCCTTCCCATCTCCACAAAGCTGTAGTAATGCTCACCCTCACAACAAAAACGGACCGAGAAAGAGGCGAAGTGGTGGAGGCAAAGAAGCGCTGACTATCTTAGACGGGCTTTTGGCCTCCATCAGCACTCCGTTTTGTACTCTAACACCTTATCACAACCTCCCCTCTAGCATAGGCCAAAGTTACAGGGATCGACGAATAGGCAATGTCTTATCGAATGAAAACGTGAGTATGATTTGAAACCGTGGAGGATCCTCTTTTTTTTTTCTTTACATCTCACACGCATTGTTTGGTGGTGAGCCTGTGTAGGCTACTACTCTTTTTCCTCCTTCTGCTGCGACGCGGCGTGTCACCAGCTTCTTCTTGCTCTTATTTTCCATCCTACTATTAGTGCCGCTTGACAATTCCCTCGTCTTATACTACTGCTGCTGCTGTATGAATCCTATTGCTCTTACCCTTATTCCCAAACACACTACTCGCACGCAACTATACTCAACCACCACCCACCTCCGTGGCAAGCACTTCCTCTTTCCATTGTACCTCGACTTCGCGTCTCCGATTCTCTCTCTGCCACAAGCCATCAGCAGCCCATGCATCCACCCATTTGCTATGTAAATTTGCCTTGCACTCTTCCTCTTCTTCCTCTTCCCCCTCCTCCTCTCCCTCCCTCCCTCCCCTCCTTCTCAAGCTCAAAACCACACCACCACCACAGTCACATTATCGGACGTCCCCCTCCTAAACGCCTCCTCGCTCAAATACCTGGACATCTTCTTCTTCCTCGCCATCATCGCCGCCCTGATAATCCCTCGGTCATCCGCATGCTGCTTCGTCCAATCAAAAATCTTCATATCCGCCACCCGCTGCCCCGCCGGCTCCCCCCTTCCTCCTCCCCCCCCTCCTCCTCCCTCCCCCCCTCCCTCCGTCAATGCCCCCACACTCGCACTCATCATCGAATGGACAAACGCCACGGCATCTTCCGAAGTCATCACATCCCAAAGCCCATCCGTCGCCAAGATCACAAACTCATCCCCCTCCTCCACCGGCACCCTCTTCATCTCCACCTCACTCGAGACAAACGGCCGCTCACTCCTATCCCCAAACGCCCGCGCCACCGCCAAATTCCCATTGATCCGATACACGCCCATCCCCTCCATCGGCGCCCCATCCTGCTCCAGCAACCCATACCACCTCACCGTCCCCCCCAAAGCCTTCACCCTCTCCAACTCACTCGCTTTATTCGGCTTATGATCCTCCGTCAGATCCACCGCCTTCCCCCTCCTACTCAACACCGCGCGAGAATCACCGACATTCGCGCTGATCAACGTGCGTTTCGCGGGCTTCCCCTCCCCCTGCTCCTGGGAGTGAATGACGACCGCCACAGCCGTCGAACCCATATAGGACCAATGCCGCACTTTAATCACTGCATCATCCACTATCTTAAACGCTTGAGCCAACGCGCCCGCAACCACCTCATCGCTCAACTTCGTCGTGTCCTCATCCGGCAACGCCGCCAAGAAGTGGGCATTCAGGTTCTGCCGCAGGTACTTCGAAACAGCAGCACCACCATGCCCGTCATACACTCCACAGAAGCTCCCATCTTTGCTAATGAAAAAATCATCTTCCATGTAAGAACGTTGGCCCTTAAAGGCAACGACCGACGTGGTGTAGGGCCCACCGGCGATGCCCGTGCTGCCGCTGCCCATGGAGGAGGAGGAGGCGGGGGAGGAGGTGGTGGTGGTGGAGGAGGAGGAGCGGGTGGAGTGGCCTTTGCCGGGGTAGAGAGAGGTAGCAGAGTTGCTGTCGCGCCGGATGGGGAACTTGATAAAGTTGGGCGGGGTGTTGTTGGTGGTGCTGCTGGACGACGACGACGAGGAGGAGGAGAAGGAAGAGGAGGAAGTGGAGGAGCGGGGAGGGGAGGGGGGTAAAGGTGCTTCGCACGCCGCCGAGGCAGAGCCACGGGCGAGGCCGCCCATGTAGTAGGCAGAGGCAAGTGCTGCCGCGGTGGTGAAGATGGAGCGACGATTCGAGACGCCCCCGCCTAGGCCATTGTAGTAGAAGTGCATGTTTGTGTTGGCGGTGGAGGGAGAGAGAAGGAGTCGACGGACTGCCGCGCTGCTGCTGCTGCTGCTGCTGCTGGTGTGGCTGCTGCTGCTTGTGCTGCTGCTGCTAAGGCTGCTGCCACTGATAATGGAAATGGCGGCGGTGCTGGCGTGCTGCTGGCGGCAGTGCTGGTGGTGGTGGTGATGCCTCGAAAGCCGCCGGAGGATCATCAAGACCAAGGCCCTCTAGTCTAAGCACAGACTGGGGGTGGGGGTGGGGGTGCGAGGGGACGAGCACAAGAGGTTGTTGCTCTCTACCTCACGGCACACACACACACGCGCACACACACGCACACACAGACACGCCCAAGCGCGTGGTCTGCCCTCTCTTTGACGACGCAAGACGCCCCTGCTTGTGATGCTGCGATGTGGAAGACGGGAGAGGGAGGGGGGGAGGGAGAGGAGGCTACCGGGGGACGGGACAACAACGGGAGCGGAAACCCTGCAGCCGGCCGGAGAGCAGCACACAAGCTGGGGGCGGGGACTCCTCCCTGTGTGATGTGTAGGGCCGGGTTGCACGTTTATTAGGGTGGGTTGTAGCGGCTTGGATTGATGTTGCCTTGCTTCTAAGCTCGGTCTGCTTCCTCCTTTTCATCATCACTTTTTGCCTCTACCAACGCCTCCAGCACCAGCCCAATGAGCACAAGGACAAGGTCATGACCAACGTGTGGGTGGTGCGGGCGCCTGCAGGGGTACAGCAGAAGCGCAAGCAGGAGGGCAAAAGCAGTAGAAGCCCAAGCAAAATGCAGTCCTTCTTCTTCCGCAAGGCCGTGATTGCCCACGTTCATGTTTTTTCCGTGTTCGTCGTTCGCGTTGCGACGCGGATGTTGTGTAAAAAGAAAGGAAGCACATCGAAACTCAGCAAGTACCTCGACCATTCGGCGTTGTTGCTTTTATTCTACTTGCTTTGTGTGCTCCTTGCTCCTAGTTTTGCTTCTTGCCTTCCCCTCCTCCGCCTTTCTTCTTTCCACTCCCCCCTCCCCCAGCACCAGCACCAGCCCCACCCCCCATCAGATCCTGTAGCATGGCTGTGGGATTTGTGGTCTTCATCTGCTCCTCCAACGCCTTCTTCTCCTCCTCACTCATCGAGTCCATCGCCTTGGGAAGGTAGAATGCAGCAGCTACACTCACAAATAACATCCAGGTCATAGGGGACATTAATTGAGCCTTCAAACTTGCCCACGCATCGCGTTTCTCAAAGTAGTTGTACTCGCTGTGGGCATGCAGGAGGAGGGGGTAGGCGGCCTTCGCCTTGGGGGCTCCTGTGATTGTTTAAGAGAACGGCGGAGAAGTGAGGGAAGGAGGGAAGGAGAGGTGGGGCGAGGGAGAGTAAGCTAATGCATTCTTCGCCTTGCCCAATACTTTTTTTCAACAAAGACTCCTCCACAAGCCAAGCCAGATTGAAGCGCAAGCCAAGCCAGACAGAAGGGAAGGATACACACACAAGGAAAACAATCAAGGAAAGAAAAGGGGCCATGAGAGCTGAAAACAACACAACACGTACCAGGGTACTTGTACTCCAGGCACAATATTTTGCCGGCGTCGTCCTCGACCTCGGGGCGGACGCTGACTTTGATCTGTGTTGTCAGTTGTGCGGAGGGGGAGCGTGAGGAGGTTGGTGAGTACGCTCGATGGTAAGAGAAGAAAGAATGAAGCAAGGGAACGTACCTGGCTGAAGTAGTACTTGGGCGACAAGACCTCGAGCAAGTATGTGCCTGTGCGTGTGTGTATGATGGAAGCCAAGAGAGGTGTATGAGACGACAGCACCCGCACCTTCTCCTCCTGCACTACGAGTCCCTCCTTTCCGTACTAATCCTCCTCCCACACACACCCTAGACCCCAGCCCCACCGCCGCCAATCGCTCTCTATGGCTATACCCTCTCCTCTTTACCTGCAGGCACGTCGGCAAATCGAAAGCTGCCGTCCGCGGTGGTGAGCGTGGCATATTTGCCCCCGCTTAAGATGACTTTGGTAGGGGGCGGCGGTTCGTTGGGCGCAATCAGGACGCGGCCTTCCAAAGGCAGGGCGTGGGTGGAGGGGAGGGTGGCAAGGAGCAGGAGGAGGCAGGGAAGGAGGAGGCTGGGGGAGAAGGGTAGACGAAAGAAGGAGGAGGCTGCTGGTCTTGAGTAATGGCTGCTGCTGCTGCTGCTGCTGCTGCTGGCGCTGCTGGCGGTGGTCATTATTGTCGTCGTGGGCGTCGTCATGGTCGTGGTTGTAGCGCTGTGTATGTGTGTATGTCAGTGGAGGACGGGGACAAGAAGGCTCATCTCTCATCATCATCATCATCATCATCCGCACCGCTCTGTTTCCCCTCCTTCTCTGCCTTTTGCTGCCACATGGCACAATTCTGGCCCCCGCTCTTGGCCGTCAATACTGTCCTACCCTATACGTACACCTCTACAACACTTCTCCTGACGCATGTCCACCCTTTCCAACCCCAAACATAAGCCCACAGGTCTTCACACAGACGCCTCGCTTCCTCGCCGCCGCCTCGCCAGAGACGAGGCCCATTCCCATTCAAACGCAAGCCCAGCACAACACCATGCCTCGCAGCCTTCTCGCCCCGTGCCTGGCCCTCCTCCTGCTCCTTCTCCTTCCTTACCACGCTGAAGGCCGTGCCTGCCAAGTCCGCAATTATGCCGGGCGTCCCGTGAACTTCTACTGGATGGACGTCACCAACTGGGGCAACTACATCTCGCAAACCAAAGTCCCCTTGCCGCACGCCACCTCCAGCCCGCTCAAGACGTATGAGACGCACCGTTTCTTTGCTGCGTTTGCGGATGAAGCCGCAGAGGTGCCGTCGTGGGACCCGGACAGCATCCCCTTGAACGCGCAGTTTGTACATCGAGGGTTTGATCAGGTGGTGACGGCTTTGCTGAATGAGGAGGGGCAGCTTTACCTCGACGATTGGGACATTCACGAAGGCGAAATGACGCGCTTGGCACAGGCCATTAGTACATGTAATGAGACGACTTCAATAAGTGAAGACGAGCATGCGGCATGTGTCCTTGCTCAGGCCGGCGTGCTTGTCCAAAGCTTGGAACGCGAACGAGATGACATCGAAGCATTAGTCTCCCGAATGGAGACCCGCCTCGACGGGGCCTTCTGCACAGGCACCGGGCGATTCCAGACTTCGGCCGTACGTACTTTTGAATGGGAAGGGCGTCAAGTAGACGTCCTGGCGGAGACAGATAACCTGACTGTGTTTCACTTCCCTGCCTTCCTTGATGCGTCCGCGACCGAGACGCTGCTTCTCAGCGCGCCTGCGAATGGCACCCGGCACGTGGACATCCAACCCAATCCCAAGCTGAGTTTCGATGCCTCCTTGGCCGCCCGCCAGGACTGGGCGCAGGGCTTTGTCAATGCCCAGCTAGGGGAGGAGGGAGGGGTGGCGGGAGGGAAGGAGGGGGGGGAAGAGGCCTTGCACATCTTCAGGTACAACAAAAAGGAATTCCACTCCCCTCCTTGCGATGGTCTCTGTCAAAGCCTGCCGTTGCATCCGAGCGAGTACGCCGCCACCCTCCTCCTGTACCCGCAACGCCCCAACCAGAAAGCCAAAGACATGGCCGCGTGGTTGTTTACGACAGAGGAGGAAGGGACTCATGTCGGGTTCACTTCTCAAGGAGACGATGCCATTCTCTTCCTCTATAAAAAACAGGAGGTAGGGTACGTACCTGCCCTCCTCCCTCAGTTGATCCCGTGCCCGGGAACGGCGGAGGAGATGTTTGTGGCCTCGAGGTGGATTAGGCGGGCGGGGGAGGACGGGGAGGAGGGAGGGTTTGGGGATGAGCTGTGAGAAGGGGGAGACGTGGCATGCACGAATATTTATACGAAAGAAGGTAGAAAGTATACAAGACAAAGAAAGAGATACTGTGGATTTGTTTGTTAGTGCGTGGTGCTCTGGATGTGAAATAGATTAATGATGAAAATGCATTGTCTTGTTCAAGCTCTTCTGCCATTTTCTTTCTTTTTGCTTCTTTCTTCCCCTCTTTATTCACAAGCACACACACACAGCCCTTCTTCCTCCTCACTATCCTCCGTCTCCCCCGCATTCATAATTCTCCACTCCACACTCCGTCCTATTAACCGTTCCCGGCCGCTGACACACGCGGAATGTCATTGTGCTCCGTCAACACAGACAAGTACTGATTAAATTCATCAATGCGCTCCCTATGGCTCTTACTCACCAAATTCTTAATGTTCTTCTTCTCCCGCTCCTTCTGCCGGGCAATGTGCCGGCGTTGCGTCTCGGTCAATCCGTCGTCCTTCTCCAAGGCAGGTGGAGCCGCGGCAGCAGCGGCCTCCCCTCCTCCTTCCCTCGAAACCTCCTCCCCATCGTCGCCGTCATCCTTGTGGTTGTGTGTGCTGGCCGCGGCTACTGCAATGTCGTCGTCCGCGCTCTCCTCGCGGGGGCGCTTCTCCTTCTTCTTCCTGTGGTGTGGGTAGGTTGGAGTGTGGTGCAGGGTTGGTGCGTGTGTGGGATATGATGGGGATGACGCGGAGGGTGAGGGAGGGCTGGGGGATTGAAGCACGAGGGAAGGGCTGTACGATTCACAGCTCGGCAGCCACGGCCACTCGCACCGCGCACCTCAGGCGCGAAATGGACACTGAGTGAGCCGTGGTCCCGTCGCAAAGGCAGGGTTCGGCGGCTCAAGTGCATCATCATCATCATGGAAGGGGGGATGGCAGGGGGAAGGA
>Ga0209390_10009642_pt1 | contig 11524 bp, 14 predicted proteins | sample BON01_FD_187212 | JGI IMG/M metagenome (GOLD analysis project Ga0209390, IMG submission 187212) | Freshwater microbial communities from Lake Bonney liftoff mats and glacier meltwater in Antarctica - BON-01 (SPAdes) (version 2) | ecosystem: Environmental > Aquatic > Freshwater > Ice > Glacier... | reverse complement strand
CAAAATCCATCCGAATGGGAATAGCCATGGCAAACTCCTGTCGTTTGCCACCTTGAATCAGCATCAGTCAGTCTTGGCAACCCTACATGAGTCAGTATCTCCAACTTCTGGTATTACACCTTCGATGCGCCCCCAAGTCCATTTAACTTAGCAATTTCATCACGTCTAACCTTCATGGGTCAGTTACATAACATTGCCACAGGTTAAAACGGGATATCATCGTCCAGATCGTCATAGTTGGAACCGCCGCCAGATGCTCCGCCGCCTTGGCCGCCGCCACTTGGTGCGCCCTCGCCTGAGCCGCCACCCTGACTATAGCCACCACCGGAACCGCCGCCCTGATTGTAATTTCCGCCGCCGCTCTGGCCGCCTCCGCCGCCACCTTGGCCGCTGCCGGGACCATCAAGCATAGTCATCGTGCCGTTAAAGCCGCGCAAGACCACTTCGGTCGAATACCGGTCATTGCCCTGTGCATCCTGCCATTTGCGGGTCTGCAGCTGGCCTTCGATGAAGACTTTCGATCCCTTGCGAAGGAATCGTTCGGCCACATTCACCAGACCTTCGGAGAAAATTGCCACCGTATGCCATTCGGTCTTTTCCTGACGTTCGCCAGTGTTTTTGTCTTTCCACTGTTCTGACGTGGCAATGCGCAAATTGCACACTTTCCCGCCATTCTGGAAGGATTTCACTTCCGGATCAGCGCCCAGATTCCCGATCAGCATTACTTTGTTGAGGCTGCCCGCCATGTCTTTATCCTTAAGCTAAAGGCCCAGCGCAGTGGCGGACCAGAAAGTGATTCCGGCCGTTATGTAGGCTAGTGCGAACAGGTATGCCAACATGAAGGCGGGCCATTTCCACCCGTTTGTTTCGCGGCGGGCCACAGCGATGGTCGAAAGGCACTGCGGCGCGAAGACGAACCACGCCAGGAATGCCAGCGCAGTTGGCAGGCTCCAACGGGCGGTAATCTGATCGCGCAAGGCCAGTTCAGTCTCCGCCTCGTCGTCCGATTCTACCGCATAGGTGGTTGCAAGTGAAGCCACTGCAACTTCGCGCGCAGCCATTGCGGGAACAAGCGCCAGTGTCATTTCACGGTTAAATCCGATGGGCTCAAACGCGACATGCAGGACGCCGGCAACCTGACCAGCAATCGATGCGTCCAGCTGGCTTTCGCCCTGATCTGCCTTGGGGAATGTTAGCAACAACCACAGGATCACTGTTGCGGCGAAAATAATCGTGCCTGCCCTGCGCAGGAACACCCATGCCCGCTGCCACAGCCCGATCAGCAAATCGCGCAGACGCGGCAATTGATAGCGCGGCAATTCCATGATGAAACCGCTTGCCTGTCCGGCAGTGACCGATCTGCGAAGCACCAAAGCGACGACCATCGCGCCGACAATGCCAGCGACATAGAGCGCAAACAGAACCAACCCTTGCAAGCCGACCGCTCCCCAAACCTTTATATTGGGAATAACCGCCGCGATCACCACGCCGTAAACTGGCAGCCGCGCTGAACAGGTCATCAGCGGCGCGATCAGGATTGTGGTCAGCCGGTCCTTTGGGTCAGCAATACTGCGGGTGGCCATAATACCGGGAATGGCGCAGGCGAAGCTGGACAGCAGCGGAATGAAGCTGCGGCCCGACAGGCCGACGCCCGCCATCAATCGGTCCATTATGAACGCCGCGCGGGCCATGTATCCGGTTGCCTCCATCACCAGAATGAAGGCGAACAGGATGATAATCTGCGGCAGAAATACGACTACTGATCCGACCCCGGCAATCACGCCTTCAGTCAGGAAATCACGAAATAGCCCAGCCGGGAAAATCGCTACGGCAATCTCAGTCAACCAACCTGCTACGCCTTCCAGCGCGTCGGCAAACGGCGTCGCCCAGGCGAATACCGCCTGAAAGATTACGAACAGCAGCGCAAACAGGATTGGCGGGCCAAGCCACGGATGCAGCAAAATTTTATCTAACCCGGTATGAAGCTGGCGGGTGGTACTTACGGACAGGATCGCAGCCTTGGCAATATTGCGCGCTGCCAGACGGCGTTCGGGCAAAGTCAAATGCGGGCGCGGATGCGCGCTGCCATTTGCCTCAAAGTCAGCTTCAGCGGCAGCGATCGCGGCGACAAGTTCGGTCAAACCCTTGCGCCGTACCGCCACAGTTGGAACAACCGGCACGCCCAAGGCCTGAGACAGCGCATCGGGGTCGAGCGTCAACCCATCCCGCTCCGCCAAATCAACCATATTGAGCGCCACCACTGTCGGCCGCCCCAGTTCGATCACTTCCTGCGCGAACACCAGATGCTGTTCCAGATTGGCAGCATCGAGCACCAGAATCATTACATCTGGCTGTACCTCGCCCTCGAACTCGCCATGTACCAGCGCGCGGGTGACTTCTTCGTCGGGACTGGTGGCATCGAAGGAATAGCTGCCGGGAAGATCGATAAGCTCGACCATGGAACCATCGGGCATGGCCAGCCGGCCCGCTTTACGTTCGACCGTCACACCGGGATAATTGGCAATTTTCTGGCGAGCGCCTGTCAGCGCGTTAAACAGCGCGCTTTTCCCGGCATTAGGATTGCCGACGAGTGCGGCCTTGCGGGCCCTGAGCATAGTAACTGCGTTCATAGCGGGGCAACCACCATTGCCGCGGCATGAACCCGGCGAATCGCAATTGTCATTCGGCCAATCTGGATCGCTAGCGGGTCCTTACCGCCAAATATTCCGCGATGAGCAAGGGTGATTTCGGTCCCTTCATCGATGCCGAGTGCACGCAAACGCTTGCCTTCTTCCGGCGCAATCGCCGTCCAGTCGACCGAGATGATGCGGGCCTGCTTCCCGCGTTCAAGTGCTTCGAGTTTCATGCCGCGTCGCTGCCAGAGCAGAGATGTAATTGCAACTAATTCTCAATAGTCATTAGCGGGCAGGATAACGCAAGCGGCCAAGAAACCGGGTTAGGCTGAAAGTCTCCCGGTCGGACTTCAGCAATTTTGCCTTCGCCTTCTCGAATTTCATGATGCCCTCGATTCGGCGGTCCAGAAACGCTTTGGTGTCGGCCTTGCCTTCACTCTCGTCACCGACGAAGACCGCCAGCGTCGCGCTGTAAATACCGGCCAGGATCGTCCGCTTGGTATAATGGTTATAATCCGTCGCGACATCTCCGGCGAGGCGCCACATGATGTCAGCGCTGCGCCAGCCCATCTTGAGCGAGCTGGCAACATTTTGCGGCATTGCCATGATCGCCAGTGCGCGCCGCAAGGCTTCTTCGAGGCCGGTAATCGCATCAAGCCTGTATTGGACCAGGCTGCGAATACGTTCGCGGATCGGCATTTGAGCCAATACATCCTGCTGCAGAGCAGCGGCCATGTCCGCATCGATTGTTTCAATCCATGCCGAAATCATCTCCATCGCGCCGCCGGGATAGGCGAGCCGGGCAACATCGGGATCGACACCGACATCGCTGGCTGCGGCGATTACCGCTGCATCACTCCAGCCGTCGAAGATCGCGGCTTCGGCAACAGCAGGGGCCATGGCGAGCCGCAGTTCATCCAGCGTCAGGTCGGAAAAATCTGTCATCTAAAAACTCGGGCCATAAGGATCTGTCGGCTTCTTATCTTTGCGATCCTCTTCTGATCGCGTGATTTCATCCAGCAGGCGGCTGTTACTATCGATCTTCGCATAGTCCCGTGCACTGCGCCCCGAATTATCGGCGCGATCAGGATTTGCACCTTTCGACATCAGCAGACGGGTCATCGCAATATCACGCCGCAGAACGGCAGCAACCAAAGGAGTCTCGCCGGTGCTGCTGGCATCATCGACATTCGCGCCCGCCTTCAACAGAGCTTCCACCCCTTCGACATGACCCAAATTGGATGATATTTGCAGCGGAGTGACGCCGTTTCTGTCAGCGAAGTTCGGGTTAGCCCCTTTTTCCGCCAGGAAACGAATCCACAGCACGTCCCGCCGCGCAGCGACGATATGCATGGCGGATTCGCCCGTCGTCCGGTCACGCGCATTGATCACAGACCCATTCGTGCTTTCCAATATGCTGGTCACTTCGTTCCCTTCACGGTCCTTGACCGCTTTCAGGAATTCGAAGCCAGACGAAAACATCTGGGCGGCCACCGGCGGCGCCACCAGACCTACCGCCATCACCATGGCCAGAAATGCGTTGCGGAAAACAGCCTTCGCCACTGTTCCATCTCCAATAAATATCGTTTCAAGGCAGAGTAGCCTCTTGCTCCCCGCAGGTTAGCAGACCATGAACTACTACGCTATGGCCCACACTCTCAAAACCGCTTGCTGTGCTGCAATGGCCGCACTCGCCCTTTCGCTCACTGGCTGCAATTCAGCCAGTGGTCCGCCGATAGAAGAAGCGCCGCTGTATGGCGCAACCATTGGCGGTCCGTTCGAACTGATCGACAGGGACGGCCAGACCGTCCGCTGGTCCGATTTCGACGGGAAATACCGGATGGTCTATTTCGGCTATGCCTATTGCCCTGATATTTGCCCGACCGATGTCCAGCGAATGATGCAAGGGTATAACAAATTTGCCAGTAGCGAGCCTGAATTGGCCGATAACATCCAACCAATTTTCATTACGATCGATCCTGAACGCGATACGCCGGAAGTGGTTGGGGAGTTTACCGATGCTTTCTCCCCCAAATTAATCGGCCTGACCGGCAGCGCCGAACAGGTAAAACAGGCCGGCGACAATTTCCGGGTGTACTATTCACGCGGCGAAACGACCGACGGTGGGGGCTATCTGATGGACCACACCAATATTGCGATATTGTTCGGACCTGACGGAAAACCGATCGCCCCGATACCCAATGATCTGGGCGGGGATGCGGTGGCCGCGGAGTTGGCAAAATGGGTCCGATGAAACCGTGACCGACCCCATGCGCGAAAAATTCTGGGAATTGCCGATGGCGCAATTGACCCGCGCCGAGTGGGAAGCGCTGTGTGATGGTTGCGGCCGGTGCTGCCTGCACAAGATCGAAGACCCTGATACCGGCCAGGTCGAACATACCAATGTCGCCTGCAAATTGCTCGACACCGGTACCGCGCAATGCAGTGATTACCGCAACCGCAAAGCCTTCGTGCCCGATTGCCTGCGCCTGACCATGAAAATCGTTGCGGATGTACCCTGGCTGCCAGATAGTTGCGCCTACCGCCTGCGCCACGAGGGAAAGCCGCTGTATGATTGGCATTATCTGATCTCGGGTGACCGCGATGCAGTGGTCCATGCCGGCGTTTCCGTTGCGGGCCGGGTGGTCAGCGAAACCGTATCAGGGCCGCTGGAACACCACATCGTCGAATGGGAAACACCGTGATAGGACTGCAATGTTAGGTGAACCGGGATGTTAGACTGGCTGCGCCGGGATCATCTGGAACCCACGGTGGAGGTGAACGGGGTCGCCCTGCCGATTGCGATCAAACGGCATCCGACGGCAAAACGGGTGGTACTGAGGATTGCGCCTGACGGCAGCGAAGCGCGGGTCACTTTGCCGCGGTGGGGCCGGACGGCTGATGCGCTGGAATTTGCCAATGCCCGCGCCGACTGGCTGGCCAGCCAGATAGCGGCTTTGCCCAAATCTGCTCCGCCGGTTGCTGGTAGCACAGTTCGCTACCGGGGAAATGAAGTCGCGATTGAATGGCTGTCCGGCGCACCGCGCAACCCGGTTTTGGACAGCGAACGACTGCAAATCGGCGGACCGGAAGAAAACCTTGCGCCAAGGTTGCAGCGCTGGCTGGAACGGCAAGCTTTGCAGCTAATGACTAAAGATCTGACTGATTATTGCTCCGCTGCAGGGGTTTCGCCGCCGACGCTTCGCCTGTCCCGCGCTCAGCGGCGCTGGGGTAGCTGTTCAACCAGCGGTATCGTGAGGATCAACTGGCGTTTGGTTCAGGCACCTGACAACGTCCGCCGGTCGGTTGTCGCGCATGAGGTCGCGCATTTGCTCCACTTCGACCATGGGCCGGAGTTTTATGCTGCACTGGACCGGATTTTCGATGGCGATATGAATGCGGCGAACCACTGGCTGAAGCGCGAAGGGCGATCTCTTTACGTAACGTTTGGCTAAGCCTTTGAACGGTTGGGCTACGCATTTCTACTAACGGATAATTAACCCTAACCGTGCATATCTGATCAATGATCAAATTGATCTCATTTCTGATTGCGTTAGCAATGCTGACTGTCTTGCCCGCCCAGCCTGCGGCGGCGCAGGGCAAATGCAGTTTTTGTGCCACCAATCCTCCGCCCAAAGGCGAAGGCGGCGGTCGCCCTAATAACGGCAACGGCAACGGCAACGGCAACGGCAATAATGCCCCGATCGAACTCGCCATTGAAAGTGAGATAAATTTCGGACGGCTGGTGATGATCGGCGACGGAATTGGCCGCGTTTTGGTGGATTTGCAGACTGGCGCCAAGACAGTAACCGGAAATTTGAGCGATCTTGGCGGAGTTGCAGTCCAAGGCCGCGCAATCATTCGCGGCACGGCTTTGCGGGCAGTCCGAGTCAGTTTTCCAACTAACGTCATCATGCGAGACCCGGCGGGAGGGCAAGCAGAACTGCGCGATTTCGTCAGTGATCTCGGCCTCTTGCCAAGGCTGGATTCCACCGGAACGTTGGAATTTCGATTTACCGGGACACTCTACACCGATGTTGCGGTGGCGATTGGCGGGAATTTGCGGGGCCGAGTGCCTATCCAGGTCAATTACGATTGATCTGGTCAGCCTAGGCCTTTGGCTGAACTTCGCTAAGACCACTGGCGAAATCGCTGTTCATTGGCTATCTTAGCTGCATGAGAATGATTAGCCGCTTTAACCCGACCAGCGGGGCGATGGATTTTTGGCAAGAGTTCAAAAAGCCGACGCCCTATCGTTGGCCGATTCTGGGCGTGTCCGGGTTGATGACTTTCGGCTTGATGTACCTGTTCACAGGCGAAAGCGTGATTGTGCCGCCCGCCCCGCCCAAAGTCACTTATATCTCCAGCTTTGCTGCGGGCCGCGATGAAGCAGAGATAATCGCATCCAACATCGAAAACCAAAAGAATCAAGAAGCCGTAGCGGTGCTGCTGGAACGGACCGAAGAACGCAAACGGGAGCTTTATCGGACATTGGGCCGTGCGTCAGGAATGGACGTCGATGAAATCGAACGTGAAGCCGATAAAGAACGCGCTGCGATCAAGGCCGCAGAAGACGCACGCAAAGTCGAAGCTCGCCGCCGGGCAGGCTTACCCGAAGAAGGCTCCACCGAAGCTGCGTTGAAGTCGCGCGTCAGCGGACAGGCCGCAGCCCTAGAAACCGAACCGACGGACGCTCCGGTTGCAACGCCCGGCCAGTGATGCAGACTGGCTGGCAGCGGCTGCACGGCTGGCTGGCCGCGCCCGCCCCCTAAGCAATCCCAATCCCGGGGTCGCCGCGATAATCGTCAAAGATGGCGCGGTAATTGGTCGCGGCTGGACGCAGGCTGGCGGCCGCCCCCATGCCGAAGCAGCCGCGCTGGCACATGCCGGGGATGCGGCGCAGGGCGCGACGCTTTATTCAACGTTGGAACCCTGCGCGCACCGCTCCGATCGCGGCCCCGCATGCAGCGATCTGATTGCGGCGTCAGGCATTGCAGCGTTGGTATATGCAGTTGAAGATCCGGACCCACGCACGGCAGGCGGCGGGGCCAAATGGATCGCCAGGGCCGGAATTGCGGTTCGGCAAGTTCACTGCGCTGCAGCGCACGCCAGCCTGTCCGGATATCTGACCCGTCAGCGTCTTGGCCGTCCGCACGTCACCCTCAAACTCGCTATGTCACTCGATGGCTCCACCGCGCTTGCCAATGGTAACAGCCAGTGGATCACAGGAGAAATAGCGCGCGCGCATGTCCATTCGCGCAGGGCCATGGCCGATACGATTCTGGTTGGCGGCGGCACTTGGCGCAGCGACCGCCCCCGCCTGAATGTGCGCCTGCCCGGTTTGGAGACGCGCAGCCCCGCCCGCTATGTCCTGACCAGAGGCACCGCGCCTGAGGGTGTGCAGACCATCTCCTCACCAGAGGCAATTTCCGACATTCCTGGCGCGCAATATCTGTATGTCGAGGGCGGCGCCATGACAGCAGCGGCATTTCTGGCTGCAGATCTGGTCGACACGCTCCACCTATACCGCGCCCCGATCGTAATTGGCGGCGGGTCAGGCTCCGTCAATGACATCGGGCTGGCCGACCTTGCCAGCGCGCATGATCGCTGGGCTTTGACAGACCGCAGGCAACTTGGCAGCGACCTGTTCGAAGCCTATCAGCGGCAGGCCCATTAGCGCCGACCAAACGAAAGAGAATAGATGTTCACTGGAATCATTACCGCCGTCGGTACGATCGACACAATCGAGCATAAGGGCGATCTACGTGTTCGTATCGCTTGCCCGTTCGACCCGGCGCAAATGGCCATCGGCGCATCCATTGCCTGTTCCGGCGTCTGCCTGACCGTGGTCGAGCGCGGCGGCACGGCAGGTGATGCCTGGTTTGCAGTGGATGTTTCGGGCGAAACGGTTTCTTGCACCGTTCCCGAAATGTGGACCGCGGGGCGTAAGCTCAATCTTGAAGGCGCCCTGAGGATGGGCGATGAATTGGGCGGCCACATCGTGACCGGCCATGTCGACGCTGTTGGGACAGTTGCGGAGATTACCGCAATTGGCGATTCCCATCGGTGGGTCGTCAGCGCGCCTAGCGCCCTCGCCCCGTTTGTCGCGGCCAAGGGATCGATCACGATGGAGGGCGCTTCGCTGACTGTGAACACAGTCGAAGATCAACCCGATGGATCAGTTCATTTTACGCTGAATATCATTCCGCACACTTCGGAAGTGACCACGCTGGGCAGCCTGAAGGCCGGCGACCATGTCAATCTGGAGATCGACACGATGGCCCGCTATCTCCAGCGGATGCAGTCCTTGATGGGCTGATTTTTAGCCCGCGACCGTTTTCAGCGCCGAAACGAAATTGGCAATGTTGCCGCTGTGAAGGCCCGCGACATTGATCCGGCCGGAACCGGCCATATAGACACCGTGGTCTTCACGCAGCTTCACGATCTGGTCCTTGGTCAGCGCCAGCATTGAAAACAGACCTTTTTGCTGAGCCAGGGCCGTCAGATCAAGCGCACCGATTTGACCAGCAGCAGCCATTTGCGCGCGAACATCGCCCACCCGGCTGCGCATGGTTGCCAGTTCATCCAGCCACAGCTTAGTCATCGCCGGATCGCCAAGAATTACCCGAACCGCCGCCGCGCCGTGATCGGGCGGCATGGACCAACTGGCCCGCGCCAGCGCGTTGAGGTTGGACATGATTGCGGACAATTGCCCGGCCTGTTCAGCCAGCACGTACAGGGCGCCCACCCGGTCGCGGTACATGCCAAAATTCTTGTCACAGCTATAGGCAAGCAACGCCTCGGGCACCGCGGCCAGAACTGCCCGCACGCCGTAGGCATCATCGTCCATGCCGTCACCAAGGCCCTGATACGCCAGATCGAGAATCGGAAGCGCGGCGCTGTTCGCAAATGCAGCGGCAATCGCGTCCCATTGCTCGGGTGAATAATCGATCCCGGTGGGGTTATGGCAGCAGCCGTGCAGCAGCACAGCCTCCCCCGCAGATGCGTTCTTGATCAGCGCCAGAACTGTGTCTGCGTCGATATAGCCATCAGCAGCCGCATGATCGATCAGCGCAGTTTCCAAGCCGACGTCAGACAGGATCTGTGCATGGTTGGGCCAGCTGGGTGTGCCCATGTGGACCTTGGTGACGCCCGCCTTCTTGGCAACCGCCAGAGCAAGCCGGACCGCGCCGGTGCCGCCCGGGGTCTGCATACCTTCGATCCGGCCGAGGAACCCTGCATCGGACCCGAAAATATATGGGATCAGCGCATGCACGAAACCAATATCGCCCTCAGGCCCAAGGTAGCTCTTGCTCTCCTGCTTCGCCACCAGATCCGCTTCTGCAGCCTTGATCGCCGCAAATACCGGCGTCGCGCCGTCATCCGTGCGATAAACACCGACCCCTAGGTCGATCTTGTCGCTGCGCGGATCGGAAGCGTACATCTTGATCAGCGCAAGCAGCGCGTCGGGCGATTGGGCGGGGAGTTGGTTCAACATCATGCCAACCCCATGCCGAGGGACGCGCGCTCCCGCAACATATTTTGGCGAGCTATATCGCCATTTACCGCTCGCCGGATCTATTTTTTTATGGCGTGAACGGTGCTTTCGCGACTTAGAAGGGCAACCAGCGCTGCTTCTCCGAAAATTTCATATAGCCTGCATTAATGCCCAGCCGCAGCCCGGCACCCACACGAATAGGAATGATCACCACATCGCCCCAGCGCATGTAACTGGCAGTCAAACCGCCCACCAGATAGGCTTGGCCTTCGCCCGCAGGGAAACGTTTGTACAGATCATTGCTGTCATACAAATTGTAGACCAGCACGAAAGTGTTGCCCGCATTGGCCCCGGCATCGAACCCGATCGACGGGCCGGTCCAATATACCGGACGTTGACCTTCGACCTTGTGATATAGCGTGCCCGAGCCATAGCGCGCGCCAAGGATAAAGGCGCCGCTCGCCTCGCGCCCGACGATGTAAGCATTGGGTTCGCCCTGTTCTTCCAGCAAGCCTTGGATCATCTTGGCGACCCCTTCAGCGCCCTTGCCGAACACACCCTCAGCCGCACCGATAAGATCGTCCTCGGCATAGGTATTACCCTGCGCTGCGGCGACTTCCGGGTTGGCCGAAGCCTGCGCGGCTGCAACCGTCGGATCGTTGGAGGTCACCACCGGATCGGACCACGCTTCCGCCACGGTCACCCGGTCATCTGCGCCGTTCACACTTGGCTGGCCTTCAGCTTGCGGCGGATTGACTGGATATTCATAGACGGATGGTTCGCCCGGTGCTTCCGCCAGATCACCATCAATCGCCATGTCGGGATCGAAAGATTCAATCGTTTGTGCAGCCAGCGGTGCAGCGGCAATTAGGGAAGCACCCAGCAGGGCGATACAAGCCCCGCTAACGGCTTTGCGGATTGATTTCTCGATTGGGGCGGCGATTTTCATGTTCCCACCAGGGGGCAAAACGGACGTTTACCGCTGTAGTTGAATCCTTTGCCGCTTAAGCAGCAATGAATGGGCGACGAACCGAATCAAATTTACGGCGAGCCGAGTCTTAAACGGCCCGAAGCGAGGGCTAGCGCGGCCTCAAGCCGATATATTTGCTCGCATGGCCCAGCATGGCTTGCCGCCATCAACGACCCCCGTTATAGCGCCGCACTTGCTGCTGCAATCCGGAGACGTGGGTGAGTGGCTGAAACCAGTTCCCTGCTAAGGAACCGTGGGGGTAACCCCACCGAGGGTTCGAATCCCTCCGTCTCCGCCACAGCTCTTTTTAAATCAAGGGTTTAGATGGGGTCTAGTAGGCACTGTCAGAGCAAAGTAGCTGATCGGGCAGGGCGCTGCTAATCTGTCGAAATGATCTCTTCCAAAAGCCCGTTTCGCTATTTC
>Ga0209390_10009640_pt1 | contig 11525 bp, 11 predicted proteins | sample BON01_FD_187212 | JGI IMG/M metagenome (GOLD analysis project Ga0209390, IMG submission 187212) | Freshwater microbial communities from Lake Bonney liftoff mats and glacier meltwater in Antarctica - BON-01 (SPAdes) (version 2) | ecosystem: Environmental > Aquatic > Freshwater > Ice > Glacier... | reverse complement strand
AGTAACTAAAGAGACTAGGGCTACCTATGTATGGTGGTCTGTGTGGAATGCCTGCCTGCGGACAAGCCGTGGGATGTGGTGTCTGTGACACGCCGGAGCTCTGGTGTGGCGGCGGGCCTGTGTGCGCGTGTACGCGCGTGTGCTGGTGCCGCCGAATCTTTACACACATACATAGAGCTCTACGCAATTTACTAAGCTCTGATACCAGTTTCTACAGTTAAAACAAACTGCCGCCAACAATGCAGCTCGAAACGCCACTCCCTTCAGCGCTGGCTGGTGCCGCCCAGGGCGGCCGGCGAGCCGTGCTCCGGCTGCGCGGCGGCGGCGGCGACGGCGGCGTCTACCCGCTCACGCATGCCGAGATGCAGTGGATGACCTCGACCAACGTCGGGCGCGGGGACGGGTCTTGGACGCACCAGTGGTCCGACAAGGCGAGCGAGGACGCGCTCCGCCTGGACCGCGCCACGCTCTGCTCGGCGTCTTCCAAGCCGCTGGTCACACCCATCGTGATCACCGACCTCGGTCTGCTCTGCAACAAGGAGGAGCTGCTCGAGCGGCTGTTGACAAAGTCGATGCCGGCGCACCTCGACCACGTCACCTCGATCCGCGACTTCGCGGAAGTGACGCTGCACGCCAACCCGCACTACACGGGCGACGGGTTCAAGGGCGGGCAGGCCGCCGAGGACTGGGAGGTTCCATACGTCTGCCCCGTGGCGGGCATACCCATGAACGGCCGGTTCCCATTTGTCTTTGTCCGGCCGTCTGGGCACGTCGTCTCGGAGCGCGCCTTCAAGACGGTGGGCGCCAAGGCCTGCCCCGTGACAGAGGTGGCGTGCACGCCGGAAGACCTGGTTCAGCTCAACCCGAACGAGGAGCAGAAGGAGGAGCTCATCGCGCGGCAGGAGGCGCGCCGCGCCGCAGCAAAGGCCAAGAAAAAGTCGAACAAAAAGGGCGCCGCAGTGGCGGCGGCGGCGGCGCTCCCTGGCGGCGCCTCCTCCGCGGAGGGCGAGGTGGCGGCGTCCTCATCCTCTACGGGCGGGCCTGCCGCCAAGGCGACGAGTGGTGGGGTGATGGCCGTTGGCGGGAACAAGCCGAACGGGAAGGGGAAGGGGGTAGCGCCGGCCGCCGGGAGCGCCGGAGGGGCGGGCGGCGGCGCCAAGCGCGAGCGCGAGTGGGAGACGGCGATCAAGGGCAAGGCCTCGAGCTCCGAGGTGTACAAGTCGCTTTTCCTCTCGGCCGAGGACCGGAAACGGCAGCAGGAGGAGGAGAATAGCAATTTCGCCGCGCGCGGCATCCCAATGTCGCTCTCGCGGAGCACGAAGTTTACGATGTGAATTTCGACCGCGCCTGTACAGCTGTATTAGCACCACCTCTGCTGTGCTTTGGTCGCGTCGACTGGTGGATGGAAGATGTTTAGTTTGAGTTTTTGTGTATGTGTTTCGGATTCTGTTTATATGTGCTTCTTGTTCTTGTTCTTGTTCAACTTATTCTTGGTTCTGTTTCTGTTTCTGTCGTTGTCTGTTGTGAGGGTTGCTGTTGCTGGTTGTGGGTCGTGGTTGTGGTGTTGTGGATTGTGGACGTATATCTAGTGTAAGTGTAAGTGTGAGGAGTTGCGTGTAGTGTTGTTAGAGAGTCTGTTGACTATTGACTGATATTGATAAAATTAAAATGATGATTATTATTATATATGGTTATGGTCAAGGCCCATCAACAACCAAATTTTCAAAACTACCTATTAGTGTTAAAAAACTGGTTAGTTGTTAATGGGTTGAGTTTTTCGGCTGGTTGTTAGTTGGTTATTAATAGGTCTCGGCCCGGCTATTAACAAGTTGTTTTTTAACATTCGCAACATGCAACATGCAATTAACTTTCCTATGTAACTGTCACAGCACAAAGAATCCAGAATCCATGGATATCGCACGGATACTGGATACTTGGATACTCATTACTCAGTCGTACGAATCTTCCCACGCTTGGAGCAATTATTCGCGAGCATCATGCATCGATAAATGAAGATATTCGTCGTAGTCTTCCTATCAGGTCTACCAGGTTCGGCAGCTCGCCGACGAAGAACATCAGGTCCTTATTCAGTCTCGCTCAGCGCTTCTGTATGGCCCCAATATCGCGCACATCATCTGCAAACGTGCCATTGACCAAGTAGCTAGTGACCGTATCCTCTTCGCCTAGCATATTGCGGTGCTGGCGAATAGAGATATGGTCGTCACGTCGCAATTCGGGTTAACCCGAGCTGCAGCTGCAGTAAAAAGTTTGCCCTCGAACCACCATCTCCATCTCCATATAGGCCGCCAGCCACAGACGAACGAAAACGAGGCAAAAGGGCGCCGCAGGCACACAATTTGGGGTGTTTTGGCGGGCCTATTAATATTAATAGGATAAAACTAGTTATTAATAGCTAAAACTAGTTTTATGTTTTATAAGCAACAGTTGCTTGATAGTTATTAGTAGTTTTATCCCTGCCTAATATTAATACCTATTCCTATTAATACTATTAAGTACTTAATAGGCTGAAGTTCAACAGAAGTTCTTACTAGCCTTGGTTACGGTGCTTATGCTTATGGATTTTGGAGGCGCAGCGCACAATCTCGCCGCAATCGCAATCTCAGCAATCTCTCTCTCTCTCTCTCTCGCTCCCTCTTTCTGTGGTAGCCGTTGTAACGGTGATAGGTACGCTGAGAGCAAAACTTGCAAAACTGAGGCCAGGGGCTATATAGTCACCACCCAGGCCTGAAACCTGAAACAAGCTCAACAATCATAAACTATAATGATAATGCCTCTTGTGGCTCAGGTCTTCTGCGGAGAAGTCAAGGCTTGGTTCCCACGAGGGGTACGGGGTACCCGCATACCCGGCGGCCCAACACGGGTGGTCGGCTCCGCGTTGGCGGTTTGATTAAGGGAAACTAGCTTGGCAATGGCTGTTCACAGCCATTTCCTCAATCAACCGGCGGCCGGAGCAGGGTCAGGGTCCACACATGGCACACACCTTTTCCTTCTTACGACTGGCTCATAGCCAGACTCTGACTCTGAGCTTTGGAGGGTCCCTCCCTAGCAATGCTCACAAGCACAAGGAAGCCATAGCCGCTGGTATAAGTTGTAAGTTGTATATCTGGAGTCCTTGCGATGCAAAACTAGTGGATGGCATGGCGCATGGCCCCGGAGCCCGTCCGGATGAGGCCCCGGAAGAGCGACCCGACAACGACGCTCCAATTTTTTTATCATGGAAACCGTGGCCTCTCAGCTTATACCTTCGGATTCAATCTCAATTTCCTCTAGTCATCAGCTTTCATATGAGCCTAGGAAATCATAGGCCCCAGAGCAAGCTGGCGTTGGAAGGAAAAGATGTAAGCTGCGTAAGCTCGTACTGTCTTTATTGCAAAACAGGTAGCACATCACACATCACCGTTACTACACCGTTACAACACCCCCCGGTTCGTCTGGTTATCATTTTTATGTGTATTATTATATTATTATTATTATTACGTATAATTTACGTACGTACCAATATCAGTGTATCCATATATCGTACATTTACATCGTACTCTATATGCACAGAGATGTACTATGCGTATGGCATGTATTGACACTGTATATTGCAAGATTATTAACAAACAATAATTAAAAATAGGATAAAGGGTGTGGCTAAGGGCTAAGGCCAAGGGGGGACACTATACTGCGCAATATAGTTAATGTGGGCGACGAAGGGGCGGGTGGAGTCTGTGGGATACCCAAACGAAGGGGGGGGGGGTGCGAATAACCATGTCGTGTATTATTGTATATATTTCATTATTATATTGGGATTGAGATTAATCGATATATATATATATATATATATATATACATATACATATATTCTGTGGAATTTCTGGCGTTATGGTTACAAATAAAGGCCTCGAACTCGAACTATATAAACGGTTTATAATGAATCGCCGAATACCTTTGCAAATAATAATATGGCGGCCACAAGCCCCCGCCTACCCCCCCCCCTTTTTTAACATTCCTCATATCATACAACTCACACCACCGCACAAGCTGAGCGCAAACAAAGCGGAACGGGGCCGGCGCCCAAGCGCCGGCGAGTGGCCAGAAGACCAAAAAATGCTGCATCGAAGGAGAAGACCCGGCCGCGCCGCCCTTTTTAAGCTTGTGTAGTGTCGTCCCTCTCCCTCTCCATGCCGGTGTCTGGTGTCCGGTGTGTGTGTGAGCCGCTGCGGGCTGGCGGCTTGTGGCTGTGGCACGGCTGCTGCTGTGCTGTTGGGGGGGGGGGGGGGGGGGGGTACGGGTAGGGTAGGGTAGGTGTTCCGATTGCTATCCCTGAGGTAGCGCTGGGATCGGCTTCTTCTTGCCCGCGTGGGGTTAACCCGTATAGTGTGTAGTGTGCAGTGCAGTCGTGATGATGGGTTTAGTTTGTTTACCCCTCAATCAAAAAAAAAAATCAAAATCCTCACAAAGGCCCACACACGGGTTAACCCGAGGCCTCTGTGAGGATTTTGATTTTTAACCCGAGGATTTTGATTTTGATTTGATTGAGGGGTAAACAATCTAAACCCATCATCACGACTGCACTGCACACTACATACTATACACAGCACTCGCACTCGGCACGGCAGTGCCTGGCAGAAGTCGACCCACTCGAGGATCCCTGGGGAGGCGAGATTCGCCTCAAATGCGCCGCCGGTGCGGCCGAGCGCCACACGAACACGACAGGTGACAGTGTCAGTACACTATACACAGCAATCAGCACGGCAGATGATGATGATCACAAGTTGTGCTTAACAGAAGTAGTAGAAGTCGACCCCCTCGGTGAGCCCAAGGGAGGCGAGATTCGTCTCAAATGCAAATGCACCGCCGGTATACGGCCGAGCAGCGCCACACAGGACATAGGCGACCATTTCAGTACACTACACAGCACTCAGCATGGCAGTGCCTAGCAGAAGTAGTAGAAGTCGACCCCCTCGGTGAGCTTTAGAGAGGCGAGATTCGCTTCAAACGCGCCGCCGGTGCGGCCCAGCGCCACACAGGTGACCATTGGAGTCGTCGCCTCTCGCCAGTGGATGACAGGTACCTGAAAAGAAATTACACGGTTCAAATCTAGAGTATGCTAGACTTGGCGTTTACGCGGTTCAACTTTAGACTGTGCTAAACTAGTCTAGCATACTCTATATTTGAGCTGTGTACACAGAAATGAACGAAGAAGAAGAAGAAAACAAATGTGATCGGCTGAGTACGGGTTGCAATTGGAGGCGTAGCCTTGCCGGTATCATCATACATACATACAACCGGCTCAGTACAGGCAAACATATCAACAGGCCACACACAAACACACACACCGACAGAAAACAACACCCCCGATACTGACACGCAGACATACGACAAGAACGACACCCTAAACCCCCAAACGAACACCCCCCACAAACACTTCACAACGCTTGAAGGTGACGCGACGACGGTTCACTACAGGTTGGCCTTTACAAGATATTCGTTCACTTCGAGGCGTTTGTGCACGAAGCATTCATACTGTCAACCTCCCGCCTGCCTGCATTAGCCACACTGTTGCAACACCAACGCACGACTATTGGGCAGTATACGAGCCCCCCTCCAACCTCCCTTTTGTATGCCATACACCATACAATATTGGTAAAGGTAGTCTCGTGTAAAGGCTAACTCAGTACAGGTGATGGTGGGCGGCGCTGCCTCTCACCAGTCGGTGCCAGGTACCTTAAAAGTGGTCGAAGAAGAAGAAGAAGAAGAAGAAGAAATGTGATCGGCTAAGTACGGTTAGGTTCAGGGCTAGCCCGGGAAAATCGCCGACGCATGACCAGGTAAACTCGAATTTGAAAGCTAGACGTTTAGGTAATGAAACCAGGCGTTTGATTAAGAATAACAAGCCTCACTTGGACCCCAAAACGGCATCTGGCGTAAACGCGCTTCGTTCAATGGAGGAGCTGAAGGGTATAATCATACATACATATAACCGGCTCAATACAGGTGATGGTGGGCGGCGCTGCCTGTCACCAGTCGATGAGCAGGCCCTAATTTCACTGTAAAATAACTCAACGGCTAACGTGCAGGGACGTTGACCAATGGCCGTTTTATTTGAAGGCGGCTACATGGCTAAATAAATTAGGCAGACCACAATTAGAGAAAAAACGATTATTCGCCATTTGCAAACAAATAGTCAACGTCTGCTCGCGTCGATTTTTACTTATAAAAAAGCAAACTAGGGCCTGCTCATGGCAGATACCATAAAAGTGCCCTGCAGCTACTAAGTAAGCGCTATGCAAGGGGTTATATAAACTACTGCGTAGCAGGGGAGGGCCGTACAAGGGGTTATATAAACCAAGGGGTTATATGATAAACTACTGCGTAGCAGTAGGCTACGCAGTAGTTTATATAACCCCTTGCGCTATGGGTAAATTTACTTTGCTCAGGTACCTGAGCGAGTTTTGACTAAAAGTTTCCTCGGGTTAACCCTACGCAGTAGTTTATATAACCCCTTGCGCTATGGGTAAACTTACTTTGCTCAGGTACCTGAGCGAGTTTTGACTAAGAGTTTCGTCGGTTTGATTGCTGGATACTCGATAATCGAATCACTTAGGCGCACAGGACACCTCGAAGGGGGGTAAGGAGTCCTCGGGTTAGGATTCAAGGTGCCTTGGGGGGTTAGCCCTAACCCTTAACCCCTTACCCCCGGGGGGTAAGGAGTCCTCGGGTTAGGATTCAAGGTGCCTTGTACGCTTATACGCCTAAGTAAGTCGCAGCAGCTTTTTCATAATCAAACTGTACTAATGACTCCTCATTATATTCGTGCTGTGACTCATAATAAATGCGGTTTCAGTTTCGAATCGTTCAATCGCATGTTCCGAGTTGTTCCGGATTGCATGCGTAAATCATGGATATATCGCTGTCAGAACGCGTATAAACAAATATCTATCTATCTATCTATATCTATATCTATATCTATATATATAGATGTATAGATAGGTAAATACAGATAGGTAAATACAGAGTTATAGAGATAGAGATATAGATAGATATTTGTATAGAGGCTCTCACATGCTGATCGAAGTAATGGTAGGTAGTCCTTATTTTCGACGGGTCAATGTCGCAGAATGTCACCACGCGTGCGCGCGCCGATGGCGTGTGTGTGTTACATATCTATCTATCTCTCTATCTATCTCTCTCTCTATATATATCTTACTATCTATCTATGTAGATACAGAGCTATAAAGATAGAGAAAGAGATAGATCGATATATGTATAGAGGTGAACCCGAGGTCACATACATCTCTCTATATATACATATATATACATATATGCATACATTTCTACATCTGTAGATAGGTAGAGACAGAGCTTTGGAGATAGAGATAGAGATCGATAGATATATGTACAGAGGCTCTCACATGGTGTTCAAAGTACTGGTATGAGGTCCCTATTTTCGCAGGGTCAATATCGCAGAACGCAACCACGTTAGCACGCGCCGTCGGCGTGTCTGTGTTGCATCTCTCTCTCTCTCTCTCTCTCTCTCTCTCTCTCTATCTCTCTATCTCTCTATCTTTCTATCTATAGATAAATAGAGACAGAGCTATGGAGACAGAGATAGAGATAGGAAGATGTATGCATATAGGCTCTCACATGGTGTTCAAAGTACTGGTAGGTGGTCCCGATTTTCGCAGGGTCGATATCGCAAAACGCCACTACGTTAGCGCGCGCGGCTGGCGATAGCGTTTAAATTAGATATAGATCTATAGATCTATTTATCTATATGGATCTATAAAGATCTATATATATGTATAGAGAGAGATAGAGATATAAGAAGATATAGGTATAGATAGATAGAGAGATAGATAATTACATAGAGATAGAGATATAGAGATAAAGATATGGATACCGATATAGATATAATGGCTCTCACATGATGCTCGAAGTAGTGGTACGTGGTCCCGATTTTCGCAGGGTCAATATCGCAAAACGCAACCACATTAGCGCGTGCCGTGACCGTGTGTATAATATATACATATATCTATCTACCTATCTATATCTGTATCTATATCTACCTAGCTATCTTTCTATATAGAGATATAGAGAAAGAGATACATGATAGATCTATATATATATATATATATATATATATACATATATATATACTCACATGGTGTTCAAAGTACTGGTATGCGGTCCCTATTTTCGCAGGGTCAATGTCACAGAATGCCACTACGTTGGCGCGCGCCGCAGGCGTGTGTATTGTATATATACATATATCTATCTAAGTATCTACATCTATATCTACCTGCCTATCTTTCTATATAGATATATAGATCTAGAGAAAAAGAGATAGATGGACAGATATAGACCCATAGATCTATCTATCTATCTATCTATCTATATAATGTCTCTCACATTGTGTTCAAAGTAGTGGTACGTGGTCCCTATTTTCGCAGGGTCGACATCGCAAAACGCAACTACGTTAGCGCGCGCCGTCGGCGTGTCTGTGTTGCATATCTCTCTCTCTCTCTCTCTCTCTCTCTCTCTCTCTCTCTCTCTCTCTCTCTCTCTATCTCTCTATCTTTCTATCTACAGATAAATAGAGACAGAGCTATAGAGATAGAGATAGAGATAGAAAGATATATGCATATAGGCTCTCACATGGTGTTCAAAGTACTGGTAGGTGGTCCCTATTTTCGCAGGGTCGACATCGCAAAACGCAACTACATTAGCGCGCGCCGCCGGCGATAAAGCCTTGAAGAACTCGCGCCCGTCTCGCCCAGCGCTCCAAATTGTGAACTTCGCCCATTTTGGGTCCTGGTGAAAAGGGGCAGGAGACCCATCAAATGAGAGGGAGAGGCGTGGACTAACGGCGATTAAAACGAAAATAACAATGGACCTGATAAAAAAAGGGATCTCGCGCCCGTCTCGCCCAGCGCTCCGAATTGTAAACTTTGCCCACTTTGGGTCCTGAGAAAGGTAAAGCAAAAGACACAGGAAATGAGTTGCGAGAGCAGAGGGAGGGTGGGGGGGACATTGGCCTGACGGCGATAAAAAAAGGAAATAACAATTGACGTGACATAAAATAAATCTCGCGCCCGTCTCGCCCAGCGCTCCAAATAGTGAATTTCGCCCACTTTGGGTCCTGAGAAGGGTAACGCAAAAGACACAGGAAATGAGTTACAAGAGCAGAGGGAGGGTGGAGGGGACATTGCCCTAACGGCGATACAAAAAGGAAATAATAATTGACGTGGCATAAAATAAATCTCGCGCCCGTCTCGCCCAGCGCTCCAAATAGTGAATTTCGCCCACTTTGGGTCCTAATGAAAATAGAACAGGAGACACATCAAATGAAACACATCTAATGAGAGGGAGGACCGCGGGACTGGTGGCGATAAAAAAAGAGAACAATGGGGACGTGATGAAAAAGGGAATCTCCCGCCCGTCGCACCCAGCACTCCAAATTGTGAACTTGACCCGTTTCAGGTCCTTTAAAATATAAAGCGAAAGACATCAAAAATGAGTTGCAAGAGCAGATGGAGGGTGGGGGGGACATTGGCCTGACGGCGATAAACAAAGGAAATAACAATTGACGTGACAAAATCCAACTCACACTCCAGATTGTGAACTTGACCCATTTCGGGTCCTTATATATATATATATCTATATATATATATATATATATATATGTATATATGTAGACTTTGCGGGTCCAGCCGCTGCGCGACCTCTTCCTCAAGGCTGCGTTGCTCAACGCTCGCGACCGCGAGAAGCTCGAGGTGAATAATATATGTATATAAAGATAGATATGTATATATACATGTATAGGTAAATGGATAGATAGATAGATAGATATATATAGGATAGAGAAACAAGATAAAGCGAGACACCGGAAATGAGCTGTGAGAGTTAAGAGAGGGAGAATGGGCTGGGCAACGGCGATAAAAAAAGGGTTCAGGGTTAGGGGTTCACCCGAAATAACAATGGATGTGATGAAAAAGGGAATCTTGCGCCAGTCGAGCCCAGCCCTCCAAATGGTAAACTTGGCCCATTTTGGGTCCTGATAGAGGTAAAGCAACAGACACCGGACATGAGCTCGGGTAAACCCCGATGGGGATACAGAAAGAAAATAACAATGGCGATGCAAAGGGAAATAAGAGTGGACGTGACAAGAAAAGGAAATACAGCAAAAGGCATCGGGAATGAGCTGCAAGAGTACATAGAGGGAGGGTGGGCTGTGCGTATGACGGATGACGATGACAAACGGAAATACCAATTGACGAAGCGCGTTTAAGCCATTTGCCGTTTTGGGGTCCCAGTGAGGCGGGTTTGTTCTTAATTAAATGTCCGTCGTGTTAACCCGAATGAAACGTTCGCCGAGGGTAACCCAGGGGTTTACCCGAACGCTTAACCCAAAACTCGAACGTTTCATTCGGGTTAAGCCGACGGCCGTTGAATTAATAAGAAAAAAGCCCTCACTGGGACCCCAAAACGGCAAGTGGCTTAAACGCGCTTCGTTCATTGACGTGGCATAAGATGCAACTCACGCCCCTCGCCCAGCACTCCAGATTGTGAATTTCGCCCATTTTGGGTCCTGATAAAGGTAAAGCAAAAGGCACCGGAAACGAGCTGCGAGAGTGGAAAGCTAGCGATGCGTGGCGTGCCTAATGGCGCGCTTCGAACGCACTCTGCCTAGCAGGCTCCCCTATGGGGTGGAACTAGTGACTTGTAGAGTATTGTTTGCGCGTGCGCAAGTGTCAGGGCTACGTTTCTATGTTTCAGTGAAGAGAGGGAGAGGGTGGGCTGTGCGTATGACTGTTGGCGATACAAAAGAAAATAACAATTGAAGTGCCATATGGAACTCGCGCCCTTCGCGCCCAGCGCCCCAGATGGTGAACTTGGCCCATTTTGTGTCCTCATGAAAGGTAAAGAAGAGGGGGAAAGTGGGCTGAGCATGAAACTGACAGCGATGAAAACGAAAATGACAATGGCGATTAACATGAAAATAAGAATGGACGTTACAAAATAAAACTCGCGGCCGTCTCGCCCAGCGCTCCAGATGGTAAACTTGGCCCATTTTGGTTCCTGATGAAAAGGGACAGGAGACACGTCGAATAAAAGGGACTGGGCGCGGGACTGGTGGCAAAAAAAAACAAAAAAACGTGATAAAAACAAGGAATCTCGCGTCCGTCTCGCCCAGCCCTCCAAATGGTGAACTTGGCCCATTTTGGGTCCTGATAAAGGTAAAGCAGAGGGGGAAGGTGGGCTGGCCATGAAACTGACGGCGATTAAAACAAAAAAAAAACGGCGATCAACATAAAATAAGAATGGACGTGACAAAAAAAAATTCGCGCCAGTCGCGCCCAGTGCCCCAGATTGTGAATGTTGCCCATTTTGGGTACTGATAAAGATAGAACAAAAGATAACGGAAATGAGAGGGAGGGGCGTGGGTCGCTCGTGATATACATATATAAATATATATACACACACACACACACACACACACACACACACACACACAT
>Ga0209390_10009639_pt1 | contig 11527 bp, 8 predicted proteins | sample BON01_FD_187212 | JGI IMG/M metagenome (GOLD analysis project Ga0209390, IMG submission 187212) | Freshwater microbial communities from Lake Bonney liftoff mats and glacier meltwater in Antarctica - BON-01 (SPAdes) (version 2) | ecosystem: Environmental > Aquatic > Freshwater > Ice > Glacier... | reverse complement strand
TGGACTGGATTTTCGGGGCCTGGGCAGGTCAGGGGCCACACTATTACATGCTCGCGCAAATGGTTTGGAACCCCTACGCCGATGGCGATGCGATCCTGGCCGACTACTACCAGCGCGCCTTCGGCCCAGCCGCCCAGACCATGACTCGCTATTGGGAACTGATCGCCCGGGCCGTGGAGCAGATCGGCTTCGAGGGCAAGGATGAGCGGAAAGTGTGGACCGAAGCGTTCATGAGTGATGCTTACGCCTTGCTGGATCAGGCGGCGAAAGAGGCTGGTCCGGGAGCGGAGGTTTATGCCAAACGTGTCGCCTTTGTGCGTGCCGGGCTGGATTACCTGCGCTTGATGCTGGAAATGGAGCCCCTCATCGACCGGTTGAACGAGACCAAAGCTCGGGACCCCGAGGCCAGGAAGGCTGCGCAAGCCCGGTGGAAGGCGGCATGGGTGGAGCTTGAGCTAATCAAGAAGGAGCACCCCTTCGCGATCAATGCCGGGTATGTCACTCCTGGCAATCGCTATTTGCAGAAATACAACCCTGAATATCGATCCCCGGAACAACAAGGTGACGGACTTCAGTAAGCGCCGCAAGACCGGCGCTCGCCCATTGCGGCTCGGCGCGAGAGTTTACGGGACAGACAAACAATTGAACCCCCTCAAGATCTTCGAGGCGCTGCTCACCAATGCGCCCGAAACGGCGCACGAAAAGCTCTTCCCGGCGGCGGCGAGGGCGGGGTGAAATCGGCCAAACTGTTACTTTGAGGTGGAGATCGGGGAGCGAGGGGAGGGTAATCAAGCGTGTTTGTCAGGAAATGTCGCATGACCACATTCACGCCGATAAGTTGCCCGCGATTCATTCGCTAGGCTACCCGTCGGAGGAGTCGCGCGACTCCTCCGAACGATCTTTTTATGGTATCAGGTAAATAATCCGGTTTCGTAGTTTCAGTTTAATCCTCCAGGAACGAAAAATATGAAAATTAAGGATTTGCAGCCAAATAAATAACCTGTCCCTCAGAATTGGAAACCCGCTTGATTTTGAAACGGAAATCAAGCGGGAGCGAGAACCCATGCCCGGAGGTCTCGATTTTTCGCCTCAATGATGGCGAAACTTCGGAATTCGCCCGAAAATCATTGACCTTACTGCTGAAATTAGGCATTTTTCACTGTCGATGGCCCTAATCGTCCCCTACCTCCCCCTGAACCCCCTCCTTCCCCCGGCCCAAGGGCGCCAAGGGTGCCAAGGGTGCCAAGGATGCGGAAGGGATGAAAAAGCAAATTCCTAGCAGTCAATTTTCTTCCCGATGTTCCCTATCGCTCCCTACATCCCCCTCCGCCCCCGGGCCTTCGGCGGGATGAGAGGGAAAAATACTCAAAGCCAGTGGGACGGGTGAGAACGCGCTTTTCTGTCAGATTTTAGATCTCTCTCCACGCTCTTAAACGGCAAGATCAAAAGTTTCATCACTTATTTACTATAATTAATGTCAATTCTCACGGAAGGACAGAACATTCGAGACACCTACGAGGTTGAACGATTCCTCGGAGAAGGTGCATTCGCCGAGGTCTTTCGGGTGAAGCATCGGTTTCTAGGAAGACAGGCGATGAAGGTTTTTAAGGCGGCAGGGATGACTCTGCTGGATATTGAAGGCGCACTCGGCGAAGCCATCATGCTCTCCCGTATCGGCCATCCAAATATCGTACGGGTGTTTGACGCCAACGTGGTCGAAACCCAGAAAGGCTTGTACGGCTATTTCACGATGGAAAATGTTCCAGGTGGTAGTCTGGACAAGTTCTGGCAGTCTCACGGGACCGAGTTCGTATCGGTCGAGACAACCATTGATCTCATCAAGCAGGTCTGCCGAGGGCTTTCCGTGGCCCACCGGGAGCAACCACCAGTCATCCATCGTGACATCAAACCACAGAACATTCTAGTCGGATACGAAACAGACGGCCTGCGCGCCCGAGTTAGTGATTTTGGCCTGGCGAAACGGGTCAACCCACTTACCCTTCTCGCAACCGCAGCGGGAACCATCACCTTCAAACCTCCGGAAACTTTCACCGAAAGCAAGGGCGACTCTTGCGCGGCCGATGTTTGGGCTATCGGAACAACTCTCTATCTGTTGTTGACTGATCGATTACCTTACGATGTTCCCTCCGACTTGGGTTGGGGCAGCAACAACCTCTTTAAAGACCCGATACGACCACCATCAGAGTTCAACGCCGACGTGAACAGCGCATTGGACGCAATTGTAGCAAAAGCGCTCCGCTTCGAAATTTCAGAGCGTTATCAAAGTGCTATGGAAATGCTGGACGCCTTGGAGTGTTGGAAGACAGAAAAGAGGCCCGCATCTGCAAAACAATTGACTCCCGACATCTCAAAGGAGGCGCTAGGTCAACCCCAGCTTTCGCGAAACGAAGAGCTCGGTGATGAAATGGCCAAGCAATCGATCGGGTTAAAAAAGCAAGGCCGACTTTCGGAGGCTGCCGACCTGATGGAAGAAGCATTCAACAAGTGGCCTGACCTTCGACATAAATATGCCCAACAGGTGAAGCTGTGGCGGTGTGGAATTTCAATGTAAGACGGAGCCTACATGAGCAGATCAGCAAGCAATAGCGCATGTGCACCTCTAATGGAGGCATGCACTCTTGCGCTGTATAAGAAAAACATCTTTAGGGTCACTGGGTTGCCAGTCGACGCAACCTTAAAGGAAGTTTCACGTCAGGCACAAAAACTCCAGATGCTTGAGGAGATGGGTGGAGCAACCACCGGACCGCAGGCTGCCTTTCCGTTGACGGTTCCTCCGACAACGGATGAAATCCGGGCAGCGCTTTCCCGCATGAAGGAACCCGAGCATCGGATAGTCGATGAATTCTTCTGGTATTGGCCCGAAGAATTCGGAGCAAGCAAATCCGATCAAGCGATTCAATCAGTAATTGCAGGGGATGCCGGCGGCGCAATCCGACTTTGGGTGGATCGAGAAAAAAGTGGGTCCTGCGTGGCTCAGCACAACATGGCGATCATGTATCACATGTATGCGGTAGATTGGACGAATTATCAGCTCTCCGATGGTGTCAAAAGCGATGTCGAAGAAAAGATCAAGGGATACTGGAAAGAATCGTTTGTACGTTGGGAGAAGTTGGTCCACGAAGATCGCGCTTGGACCATTCTCAAGGACCGGATACGTTCGTTGAATGACGAAGCGTTGACAACAGGATTTGTCCGTCGAATGCTCAAAGAGCTCCCCGAGGCACTCGACCGAATCAATGCCGAGGCTGCCCTACGGTTGGCTGAGCAGGGCAGTATCGAATCAGCAAGATTTCACGTAAATTTTATGCGTGAAACCCATCAGGGCCTCGATAATGTGGACAGCACTTCGGAAATGGTTCTCGAGCCAACAAAGAAGAGGGTCGAGCAGCACTTGAGAACCTCACTATCACAGGCAAAGAATGACCCAAAACGAGGCTCAGAACTTGCGGCTTCGGTCATGGCGCAGTGTAGGCCATTGATGAGCATCTTTGATCTCTTTCATGGAAAGGAGGCGCATCAACGAAGTGATTTATTCGATGAGGTCGCGGAGAATGTTCTCACTCTCTTGGTAGGCCATCAAAATGCGACAGGCGACAACGGAACCTTCGTAACTTTGATGGACCAGGCGCTTAGTTTCGCCACTGGCATTGGCGTGCGTGAAAGAATTATCGAAAATATCTCTATTGCGAAAGGTAATCTGGAAGGCGATATGGTGGCTCCACTATTCAAGATCCTTCACTTGATTAGTGAAAGCACAACAACCGCCGAGAGAAAGTTGAAGCGGATTCAGAGCGAGGTGCTAGGCCAATTGGCGTCAATTGAATCCAAAATTGGAAGAGGATCCGCCACCTATCGAGAGCTTGCGGATTCCGTTGCACTTGCAGCTCGAGCCATATCAATCGAAGCACATAACGACTCCAACGATTTCCAGACAGCGAATGCAGCAATCCGATTGGCCCTCAGTATTTGTCTAAGCTCTGAAATAAAAGAGAGAATTCAAGGCGATATTATAGCTCTCCGAGACAGTGAAGAATCCCACAAATGTGTAGTCTGCCACACGAGGGCACCCGATCCAAATTTTACACTTGAGATGCCGATTGGATTACTGCCTGCGGAAGTGCGGATAAAATTGCCTGCAGAGGCAAAAATAAAAGGTGTAGTAAAGCTTTCGCAATGCAGGCAATGCGCAGAACAACGAACTAAAAAGCCGCAACCGAGTAGCAGCGGTTGCCTCGTCCTAATACTGCTACCTATAATTTTCGGAATTACACTAACTTTATTTATCTTGGGTAACTTAGCTTCTCAAAAATTTTAATCGACTTTATTGAGCAAAACCATTTATGAAAACTCCAGATAAGATTGATTTATCGATTGTACCGCATCCTTCAGCTATTCAACTTGCGAATGACCTTCTGAAGACGCTTGAATCAGAGCCGAACTCTCGTCAGGAGGCATCGAGTGCAAACTCTTCCGAAGTCGCTGTGCTTTCAAAGTCGTTGGTTGCCGTCGCTAACCAGGCGTGGCGAATTGCCAGTGCCATCATCGATACGGATTCGAATGAAACGAAGAGCGAGCTTTCAGCTCAGGAAATCAAAAAGGTCGGCAACTCGCTCGAAAGCATCAAGGAGACCCTGGGAGGTCTTGGCATCAAGATTATTGATCGATTGGGAGAGCCATTCAATGCCGGCTTGCCTGAGCAGGTCGTCACAGAAGAAGCTCAGGAAGGCCTTTCTAAAGAGCAAATTATCCGAACAATCCGGCCGACAATTATGTGGCACCAAACAATGGTTCAACGTGGCGAAATCGACGTTGCAGTGCCCGCAGTAAAAAAATAATTTAGACAAAAGACCGATGAGCAGAACCACAATTGACTTTGGGATTGATCTTGGAACGACCAACAGCGCGATTGCCGTGCTGAATGGCATTGCGCCTGAAATCATCAAGAACTCTGACGATCAGGACGTTACTCCTTCGGCAGTTTTTATCAACAAACAGGGCGTCTTGAGGGTCGGATCAAGGGCAAAGTCCGCGACGGTCAGTAAGCGGAGCAGTCAAGATGCCTACACGGAGTTCAAGAGACAGATGGGAACACCGCATGAATACGAATTTGCTTCCAGTAGGCAGCGAAAGAAGCCCGAGGAATTGTCAGCGGAGGTCTTGAAGGAATTGCGGGCCTCAGTTGAGGCAAGAACAGGAGAGGTCATCCAATCTGCAGTCATCACTGTGCCTGCTGCTTTCGAGCTCCACCAGTGCGACGCCACTCGACGCGCAGCGGAACTTGCCGGCTTCAAGGGGAGCTCACTTCTTCAAGAGCCTGTGGCTGCTGCTCTTGCGTATGGATTCCAGATCGATTCTGAAAGGGCCTATTGGATGGTCTATGATTTCGGCGGAGGAACCTTCGATGCGGCATTGATCAAAGCGGAGGAGGGCATGATCAATGTGGTACATCATGGAGGCGATAATTTCCTGGGTGGTTCAGACATTGACTGGGCGATTATTGAAAAGATCATCATTCCGCAACTCTCAAAAAACTTCGATCTGCCCGGGTTCGCTCGCGGATCGGATCGCTGGGGGATGGAGTTAAGGCGTATAAAGCACGCCGTTGAGGCTGCCAAGCTCGAGCTATCCACAAAGGAAGTCACAACCCTCAGCGGCGGAGTTGTATTTGAAGATGGTTCCGGTGAGACAATCGAGTGTGATGAGATTTCGCTTAGCCGAAGTGACTTGATCCGAATTGCGGAGCCCATAATTTCCCGTTCCATTGAAATCAGTAAGAAAGTCCTAAAAGATAAAAACTTGGGGCTTCAGGCTGTCCAGCGAGTTATTGTTGTGGGAGGCCCAACCAAAGCACCTTATTTTCGGGAGATGCTCAGTGTCGGTTTGGGTATCCCGATTGACTTTAGCCAGGACCCCCTAACTGTTGTCGCGCGGGGTGCTTGTGTCTTTGCGAGCACTCAGAAAGTGGATCCAAAACTACAGAAAAAGGCTGTGGTGGGTGAATTTCAAATTCAGGTATATGAGTCATACAAACCAGTTGGCCATGAGTCAGACCCCCTGATAGCGGGCAAAGTGACGAGCCCGGATGAAATCTCTCCAGTCGGATTCACCATCGAATTCGTGAATCGCGATACGAAGTGGCGGAGCGGGCAAATACCGTTGAATGGTGAAGGCGCTTTCATGGCCAATTTGCTGGCAGAGAAAGGTTCTCGAAACACCTTTCACATTGAGTTATCGAATGGGCAGGGGACTCTACAAAAAGCGGTTCCCGATCATGTGGTTTACACCATCGGCGCAGTGATTGAGGAACAACCTTTGCTGAAATCCATCGGCCTTGGGAAGTTTGACAACTCGGTGGACTGGTTTTTTACGGCTGGAATGGGCCTCCCACAGAAGAAGCGCTGGCCAACCGCGCACCGGACAACGATTGCACTCAAGGCTGGTCAAGTGGGTGGAACGATCAAAATCCCGATTGTAGAGGGTGAAAACGAACATGCAGACCGCTGTCGTGTCGTTGGTTTTCTCGAGATTGACTCCTCCATGGTGCGACGAGATCTCCCTGTAGGCTCTGAGATTGAAATCACACTCAAAATTGACGAATCTCGGACCATTGTATTGGAGGCGTATTTTCCACTCCTTGATGAGGAGTTTACCAAACAGCTTGATGTTGAGAAGATGAGCGCTGATGCCTCTGTTATTTCCGCGACGCTGCGAGATGAGAAGCAGCGACTGAATGAACTCAAGGAGAAGGCGGAAGAGGCGGGTGACGAATCAATCATTGAAGAATTGGAGCTGCTTGAATCAGATCGGGATCGCGATGAGGCGGTTCGTGCGGCGAAGGGGGATGGCGATGCTGCCGAAAAAGCCCAAGCCCGTGTCCTCGAACTACAAAACCAGCTTGATGCAGCCGAAAAGAAGCTCAAGTGGCCAACAATGGTCGCCGAGGCCCGTGAATTGCAAGATGACCTGAAGAAGCTTTCCGATGATCATGGCACCAGCGATTTCCAAGATAAGGCGGAGGACTGGTCCGAGGCCGTGGATTCAATTATTCAAAATAGGCAAACGGAAAGGCTTTCTCGCAAGATTGATGAGGGACATTCCATTTATACTCAGATTCTGTTTTCCCTCCCAGGTTTCTGGGTTGGAAATTTCCAGCGAATGGAAAGTGACCGGGGCACGTTTTCGGACACAGATGCCGCCGAGCGCTTGTTTGAGCGCGGACGAGAATACCTTCAGAAGAACAACATCGAAGGCCTAACGGATGTGGTGCGGAAACTCTGGAGTTTGATGCCGAGAGAGGAGGCTGAAAGAGCGCAACGAGGTATTGGAGCGACCATTCTCTGATAAAAAGCTTATGGCACCTCCTATCGACGAGCGTCGCGCTGAAGCGCAGCGGATCACCACCCGGTTCGAAAATCACCTGAGGACGTCCCGTGCCAGTGAACTAGCATCTTGGGGGCGCCTGCTCGAAGCAGAAGCACTGCTTTGTCCTGGGAAAGAGCTACCAATGTCTGCGGATGAGCTTGACCTCTTGGCTAGGATCCATGTCAAGCAGGGTCAGTATGATCTGGCAAGGCGGCGCTGGGAGGACGCAGCTAAAATTGGTAATCCGCGAGCTGAATTTGAGGAGTGTCTCAAGGTATTGGAAAATTGGTTGGCTTTCAGCCATCGAATGTGGATCTGGAAAATCAAACTCGCGACGGCAGTGGTGACGCTTCTACTTAGTATCTGGATTCTAATACAGTAGTGATTTTTCCCGACCATATGCTCCAATTTTCATGACCCCCCAGCCGCTTAAACATTCCAACGCGCTGCTGATGGCCTGGCGGCTTGCGGAGCTGGAGGCAGCGAACCTGCGCTCTTCCGAGCTGGAACCGATTCACTTTTTTCTGGGACTTATTAAAATTGTGGAATTGGAGATCGGGCCCATCCTTGCGGAAAACAGCACCATTACCAATTTACAGATGCGCCGGGAGATTGAATCGGTGCAACGGATGGCGTCCAGTTTCTCCCAAGTGGGCTTGGAGACCACCCAGACCCGGCGGCGATTGCGGCGCTCTCTGCCCACGGGTTTGTGGGCAGGAGAAATGGGTCAGCACATCAGGAGGAGTGAGGATTCAAGGGATCTTTTCACCAAGGCCGAAGCGCTAGCCGTGAAATATGGCAGCGAAATGGTGGAGCCACTCCACTTGCTTGTGGGGATCATGGATGCGCAATGCTCTTGGGTTACGGCGGCGTTGGAGCGATCGGGTATCACCGAAAATGAGCTTTCGGAAGCAGTGATTGCGGTTCTTGACGGAAATACGAATCACCCCGTGGCCGATCCCCCACCGACAACGCAAGCTAACAAGGCCGCGGGGAAAGATCAGGAGAGGCGTGAAAAAGGTTCCGGATTCGCCGAACGAATGGGAAGGGATCTGACCGAGCTGGCTCGGCAAAAGCAACTTTCACCCGTGATCGGCAGAAAATCGGAAATGCGTTCACTGATACAAACGCTGCTCCAGAGACGGAAGAACAATGCAATTTTAATCGGCGAGGCAGGGGTTGGCAAAACGGGCGTTGTTGAAGGCCTGGCCCAACGAATCGCGGATGGTCAAGTGCCCCCCGAGTTTTCCCAGAAGCGAATTGTCGAAATCTCAATGGCCAGTCTGATTGCCGGCACCAACCTCAGAGGTGATATGGAGGAGCGCCTTCAGTCCTTGATCACCGAGTCCAAGAATAATCCGGAACTAATCCTCTTTATCGACGAGATTCATTTGCTGGCTGGCGCAGGACAGGGATCGGGCTCTGCGATGGATGCGGCAAACATTCTCAAGCCAGCCCTGGCCCGAGGAGAGATTCGAGTCATTGGCGCGACCACGACCCAGGAGTTCCGCCGCCACATCGAAGTGGATGCGGCACTCACGCGCAGGTTCGAGGTGATCGAGGTGGCAGAGCCGGACAGAGCGGAGACGATGCAAATCCTTGAAGGATTACGGCCTCATATTGAAGAACATCATGGCGTCAAAATTGACGATGACGCATTGGCCGGAGCTGTCGATTTCACGGTTCGCTACCTTCCCTCCCAAAGGCTCCCCGATAAAGCTATTTCCGTGCTGGATCAGGCCTGCGCACAGGCAAGAATGCGATCTCTCTCAGGCGATTTCAAAGCACAGGTAAAGGCTGGCATATCAATCATGAGGAAAGACGTTGCCGCTGCCGTGGCACATAGATGCAAGGTTCCGGTAGGAAATCTGGAGCAGGAAGACTCCGATCACTTGCTCAACCTTGAATCAAAACTCGAAAAGCGGGTAAAAGGTCAGTCGCATGCCATCGAATTGGTGAGCGAAGCAATTCGCCTGGCGAGATCGGGCCTCAAAAAGCCGGAACGTCCCATTGCCGCATTCTTGTTTGCCGGACCAAGTGGGACCGGAAAGACAGAATTATCCATGGCTCTGGCGGAATGCCTGTTCGGTGACGAAAGCCAATTGATCCGGATCGATATGTCCGAGTATATGGAATCGCACAGCGTTTCCAAGATGATTGGCGCACCGCCAGGTTTCATTGGCCATGAGGAACGAGGACAGCTCACTGAAAGGGTAAGAAGCCAACCATACAGCGTTATCTTGCTGGACGAAGTTGAAAAAGCTCACCCCAAAATCCTCGATCTATTTCTCCAAGTCTTCGACAGTGGAATCCTGACCGACGCGCATGGATTTAGGTGTGACTTTCGGGAAACCGTCATCATCATGACGTCGAATATAGGTGCTGGAACCGCGAATCGGCCTATCGGATTGGGCTTTGAATTACAGGGGATAGATACCAAACAAGAACTCGAGAATTCAGTTCGTTCAGCCGCAAAACAGTTCTTCCGGCCAGAATTCGTCAATCGCCTCACCGATATCGTCGTGTTCCATCGGCTTGAAAAGGCTCATTTACACCAAATTCTACGTAACATTGTCGACAGCTTGAATCGAAGGCTTGGGGATATTAACGTCAGCGTCGATCTTACAATGGAGGCGATGAATTTTTTGATCCAAAAGGGATATAGCCCGGACTCAGGGGCGCGCGAGTTGGAGCGAACCGTAGAGAGAGAGCTATCGATACCACTTTCTAGGCTCCTTCTGGAAGACACTAAGAAGGAATTCAGCATGTTTCGAATTGGTCACAATTGCGGAGAAGAAGCCCTGAAGATCGGCAAATTTTAATCCCGCAATCCCATGTCGGACGACAAGAAAATGCCCCCACCATTAAATCTAAGCCCAGAAAACGGCGAGGCGGAGGGTTTTGTTCTTCCAGTGCCCTGTCCGCCTCCGTCTCAACGAGTTAATCCCCGGCCAGATGTGGTAGGCCAACAATTATTAGGTAATGGCGCCGTTGGAAATGCCGATGACTTTGTTAATCAAGTGAACCGATTGCCGGATTCGCAAGCGGAATTGCATTTTCACGAACTCAAGCGAAGGAGTAATGAAGCAACAGAGAGTGATGCGCCGAAGGGGTGTGTTGGCGCAGGTGAAACGGATCAAACAATAGACGGAACCACGCCAGGGGAAACTCGAAACTTTTTTTTTACGAGGTCTGAATATATTCAGATGTGCTGGATTCCTCCTGGGGAATTCATGATGGGCAGTCCGGTCGGGGCACCCCGCCGAGTAGCTGATGAGGATCCACATTTAGTAAAGCTATCAAACGGTTTTTGGATGTCGAAGTGCCCGGTGACGCAGGGACAGTGGTTCGCCTTGATGGGAACTCGACCCAGCACTTTTGGACAGCAGGGCAAGATGCGGAGTCTGCTTACTGGGGGCGCTGGAGATCAATGGGTTGCGCTACCCGTTGAAAGTGTGAGTTGGATGAACATATGCGGAGACAATCAACGGTCCGGGGGGTTTCTTGGAAAGGCTAATTTTTCAGCTCCTACAGGGTGGAGATTCGACCTGCCCAGCGAGGGTGAGTGGGAGTATGCTTGCCGGGCCGGGACTGCAACGGATTTCAACAACGGAGGTGGTTTGTCACGTTTTGCAATCTGGAGCAGCAACCTCTCAAAATTGGGGTGGTGCTGTGATAACAGTTACGATAAAACTCACCCGGTCGCTCGGAAAATTCCAAATTCTTGGGGGTTGCAAGATATGCATGGTAACGTTTGGGAGTGGTGTTCGGATTATTATGCAGAATACCCAAAGGTAAGGGCAATCGATCCATCAGGACCTCTCATTGGCGTGGGACGCGTCAATCGGGGCGGTAGCTGGGCAAGCAACCCCAAACAGTGCAGGTCTGCCTTCCGTAGTTGGGATAAACAGGAGCATGGCAGCAGGCGTCTTGGATTTCGTTTGGTTCTGCGCGCGGAGCTTCTGAAGGGAAAGTCCCCGTGATTGCCTAATGACAATGCCAGAAAATCCCATCAAATTATTGCTAGGAATTTGCTTTTTCATCCCTTCCGCATCCTTGTCACCCTTGGGCCGGGGAAGGAGGGGGTTCAATTGCTAGGAATTTGCTTTTTCATCCCTTCCGCATCCTTGTCACCCTTGGGCCG
>Ga0209390_10009635_pt1 | contig 11530 bp, 16 predicted proteins | sample BON01_FD_187212 | JGI IMG/M metagenome (GOLD analysis project Ga0209390, IMG submission 187212) | Freshwater microbial communities from Lake Bonney liftoff mats and glacier meltwater in Antarctica - BON-01 (SPAdes) (version 2) | ecosystem: Environmental > Aquatic > Freshwater > Ice > Glacier... | reverse complement strand
GCCAAGGCCGTTGCAATCATCAAAAGCCGCTGCTGGGCCGAAGAGATGGCCGAGGTGGTTTGTCCGGCCACATCACCCAACCCCACAAATTCCACCAAGTCCTGCGCCTTGACGTACTGCTGATCTTCTTGCGCCCGCGCCGATTTCGTTCGCAGTATCGAGGACCACGGCGAAACTTTGTAGCAGGTGTGACAAGCCGTCAGTATTTGGTTCAGCACGGTGGTTTCTGCCAGCAGACTGGTGGTTTGAAAAGTGCGCGCCATGCCCAGCGGAACCCGCTGGCTGATCGGCAGCTTGCTGACGTTTTGGTCGAGCCAAAAAATGTCGCCACTGCTGGGTGGAACCGCGCCTGAGATCAGGTTGACTGAGGTGGACTTGCCCGAGCCGTTGGGCCCGATCAAACCCACGATCTCGTGGGAGTTGACCTCAAAACTCAGGTTCTTGACAGCTTGGACGCCACCAAAATTCTTGCTGACTTGATTCAAGGCCAATAGACGCTCTTGTGAAGGCATGCAAACAGACGCTTTCTTTGATCTCGGTTGAACCCTTGTGAGGGCACTTGGGCAAAGGCCCATCGTCAGAGCCCATAACCCGGACAAGAGCACGATACCAGTAGACCGGTCGTCTAGATTTAGTAGAAACCCTGAGGACGCCGACTTTTCAGATTCCAGCGGATCGTAAGGAAGATGTCCTGCCGCGCCCAATAGCAGCTCCTGAGCAGTCAGCGCGAACACGCATGACCGAACCCAACAGCTGTAGTAGCTGCATTTCAGACATGCAGCCCGGTGAGGCAAAGGACAGTAACGGGTCGATACCGCCGGGCCAGGTAATGGCCACGCGGTCGCAGCACTAGTCGGGCTGCCGAACTCCTACGACCGCTGTACCTCGTACAGGCGCCATACAGACCAGCGCCGGTCACCGTGCCCAACGGCCGCTTCGAGGTAGTCAGCGAGAGCATGCCTGGCAGCACCCGCTGGCGGCAATCGTAAGTTGCCCCCGTCTACCGGACAGTCTGAGCTTCTTGGGTGAAGCCTTTTGGGGTTTGTTGGTTTGATTCTATTTCTTCATCGTTTAAGGCCTTCTCAAAGTTGTTGGGTGACTTGTAGTTAATGCCGCTTTGACGGCGCATCGGGTTGTACCAGGACTCAATCCACGTAAACACCGCAAGCCTGGCATGCGACTTGGTCTGCCAGCTACGCCGGTTGATCAATTCACACTCCAAGCTGGCAAAGAAGCTTTCAGCCATTGCGTTGTCATAAGCATCGCCCACCGTGCCCATCGAAGGCTTGACACCCATCTCAGCGCAGCGCTTGCCAAATGCCACGCTGGTGTACTGGCTACCCTGATCGGAATGGTGAATCACCGATGTAGGCCGGCGTGTGGTGATCGCCATGTTCAGCGCAGCAATCACCAAGTCAGATGTCATCTGCTCACTAAACGCCCAACCCACCACTTTGCGGCTGTAGACATCGATCACCACAGCCAAATAGATAAAGCCCGCCCAAGTAGGCAGGTAAGTCATGTCAGCTACCCACAGCTGGTTGATAGCTGTGGCCGTGAATTGGCGCTTGACCAGGTCGGGTGCTGCCCGCTGGGATTTGTCGCGCCGGGTAGTGACGCACCAGCCGCGTCGCCTGCTAATGCCGCGCAGACCGGCCAAGCGCATCAGCCGTTCGATGCGCTTGAGGTTGACGACTTCACCCATATCGACAAGCTCGGCACGGATACGATGTCTGCCGTAGGTGTAGTTACTCATCTGGTGGATCAGGCGGATGCGCTCTGTCATGACTTGATCGCTACTAGACCGTTTGCCAGGCGTGCAGCGACACCACTCGTAGTAAGCACTGCTGGAGACTTCTAGATGTTTGCACATGGCTTGGATGGATAAGACGGCCTGGTTTGCCTGAATCAGCGTGTAAATGTCTTGTCTACTACGTTGTCCTTGTTGGCAAACCAGGCCGTAGCCTTTGCAAGTATGTCGCGCTCTTGTGTGACCTGGCGTACCTGACGACGTAGTTGGGCCAGCTCTTGTCGTTCGGCAGTGGTTAGCGGCGCATCGGACTTGCCGCCACCAAGGGCATCGGCTTGGGCCTGCCGTACCCAGGCGCTGATGCTGCTTTCATGACAGCCGAATTCCTTGGCAAGCTCAATGGGCTTGCGCCCAATACCTACCAACTCGACCATCTGCTGGCGAAATTGGGACGTATACGCCCCTCGTCTTTGATTCATCTTTGACTCCTTTGACGGAACAATAATATGTCCGGCCTAAGGGGGCAACTTCAATCGTTGCAAACAGGTCATAAATCAATGCTCACGGAACGCCCACACCGAGTCGGTCACGGCCTATGGTCGAAATATCTGCGATGACTGATTGGGAATACGCGCTATCCCCTCAGCCTACCAATGCCACAAAAAAACTGATTGATTCGTCCGCGCGTAACCCGTTGATTTATATAGGGGTAGCGGGTGTGTCTTCCGGACTTCGGCCTGCCCTGGGTGGGGCGGGTCGGAGAGAGAATGTGCAAACGGAGAGTAAAACGTGCAGGGTGGTGGCAGAAATGGCTCTCTCCGCAGTCCGCAAGAACCCGCAGGAACCCTCGTAAACACGCGGTAGTGGGCAAAAAAAGGGGGTGCTAGGATTTCGTTGCCATTGCCATTGCCATTGCCGATGGCACCAGGCGTCCAGAAGTCGTTGATGCGTCCACTGGCCTCCTCAACCAGCAGCAAGCCGGCGCTGACGTCCCAAGAATTGATATGCGCCTCGGCATAGCCCTCGGTGCGGCCGGCAGCCACGTAAGCCAGGCGCAGCATGACGAGCCCGCCCGGCGCACCGCGCAGCCGGTATAGAACGCGCAGCTAACCATGCTCAGGTACTGCGCTGAAGGGGTCCGAGTGGACCAGCCAATCTCAACGGTGGCGGCTTGAAGGCTGGCCACTTGAATGACGCGCATGGGCTGGCCGTTCAGTCGTTCGCCGTGGCCGCGTTCAGCCAAGAAAAGCTCGTCATACAGCGTGTCATAAACAGCACCCACCATCACGCGGCCGTTCTCGAGATAGCCCCAAGAAATGCAGCTATGCGGAATCTGACGCGCAAAATTCGCAATGCCGTCGACGGGATCCACAAACGGGGCGCCTCGGTCACGCCACCGGTTTCCTCACCCATTAGCGCGTTCTCCCCGCGCCATCGGTAGCGGTCAGGTAATCTTGCTGGCCCTTGAGTGAATAAGCCGGACGCTGAGGGTCGTGAAAAGCGGTCTTGATCATGGCGCCAGCGGCGCGTACAACCTCTTCGGCGACGCGGGAAACTTCCTGTAAAGAGGGCGTTGGTATAGGCTTTGGAGCATTCTGTTCCTAGAGTCGGGAGGTAGCATGCGAGAGCTCTGCGCTGCAGCCGGGTGAACCCAGCCTGTTGCCTTTCAATTCGGTAAGAAATCGTGCAATTTGAGCTTCGCATAAACCAGAACGTTCCTCATCGATCCCCTGCTTTTCTTTTATCTCCGAAATCCCTATGCTTCATTTTTCTAGTATTTTTATTCGGTTTGCCAAGGAGATTCCAAATGAAAGCCCTGATCTGGTGTGCTTTTTTACTACTGGCCGCTTTTTGGACAGGCTTGGTGATGGTCACAGGTCAAGTCACCGACTGGGTGCTCGGCTCCATGCAGACCAAGCAAGTTGCTGACCTTACCGCAAGTGCGGGTCAGGTTCCCCTTCCAGCCTGGCTGGCGCTGTGGGTGGACACCGCCTGGCTCAAGGAAATGCAGACCTTCGGCATCAGCCTGGTGCAGTGGCTCGGTCAGGTATTGCCATCGGCCGACGGCCTGATGGCCTGGATCAACCCCTTGCTTTGGTTCGGTTGGGGCCTGGGCATGCTGGCGATGCTGGTCGGCGCCATTGCAGCCCACTGGCTGCTGGGCAAGGGCCAAGGCATCACTTCAGCTACGCGGTCTTCAGGCTTGGCGAAACGCAGCTGAAAGCCTGCCTATGACAACTGTGCTCGCCCAGCGCCTGCGCGTAGCAGCTGATGACCACCGGTCTGGCAACGGTGACTCAGCCGATTTGCGCTTGAACTTTGACGATTTGCTGCGCGTGAATGGGGAATCGTCAGCTGCGGTGCTGTTGCTGCTGCTGTCTGTCGTGTGTGTCTTGCCGCTGGCAGGCACGGGCACGGTCATGAGTCTGGGCATCTGGGCCGTGGCATGGTCTTGGACGCGTAACCGGGATTTGCGCTTGCCTGCTCGGTTGAGCAGCGTGACCCTGAACGCCCGCTGGAGCGGTCGTTGCCTGCACGGATTGGCTTGGATTTACGAGCAAAGCAACCGCTGGTTGCAGCCGCGTTGGTCGATGTGGTCGCATGAGCGCACCCGCTTTTGGTGGGCTTGCTGGATCACCCTAATGGGTATGGTGATTTTCTTGCCGCTTCCGCTGGGCAACGTGCTGCCCAGCCTGAGCCTGATCTTGTTGAGCTTGGGCTGGATGTTTCGCGATGGCGTGGCTTTGATGCTATCGGTCACCACAGGGCTGACAGCGCTGATTTATCTAGGCGCACTGCGGCATCTGCTGGCGCTCACAGTCCAAAAACTGTATGGGGCTTGAGACGTGATACGAATCGGATCGAGCCGACCCAACAAGCTGGTAGCCAAGCCGCCAGCGTTCATTTTTAAGAAGGAAGCACCATGACCCAAGTATTTCAAACCAGTGTCAACCTGCAAGAAAAACTGGTACGCGACATCAAGGCCACGGTTGCCGAGGCCGAAGACCTGCTATCCGTGATTTCGGACCAGGCTGGCGAAAAAACCGACAAGATCCGCGCCCGCATACAGAACCGCTTGAGCGACGCGCGCGAACGCCTGATCGAGGCTGAAACTGCGCTGGTCAGCAAAACCAAAACAGCAGCTCAAGCCACAGATGCTTACGTGCACGAGTCCCCATGGAAGGCCGTGGGAATTGCCGCAGGTGTTGGTCTGTTGGTCGGCCTCTTGGTGGCACGCCGCTAGGCTCCAAGCCTACCCTGTTGCCTCAGAGGCGCCCCTTTCGCGCAAGAGCGTAAGTGACTCAGGCTGAGCAGAAGCTCAAACGCCGCCTGCCTTCTCGATCACCAGAATTCGCGACGCCGTCAATCCGGTAATGTATGTCCACCACGCCATCGATCACGGCAAAGACTTCTTGCCCATCGTTGACGTGCCATATTTTGGGCTGATCAGTTCAGTGCAGTCGACCACTGGTACCTGAGAGCATGGCGATGTTTAAAAAAGTAGATGCCAAACTGGGCCGCCTGACGGCACTGGTGAACAACGCCGGCGTGGTGGACCAGGCCGCACGGGTCGATGGCATGAGCGTCGCCCGCCTGAAACGCATGTTCGACATCAACGTGATAGGCAGCATGGTCTGCGCGCGTGAAGCCGTCAAACGCATGAGCACGCGGTACGGCGGCGCGGGCGGCGCCATCGTCAACGTCTCCAGTGTAGCAGCGCGGCTGGGCGCGCCGGGTCAGTATGTGGACTATGCGGCCTCCAAGGGTGCATTGATACATTCACCATCGGCCTGGCCAAAGAGGTGGCGCTAGAGGGCATTCGTGTCAACGCGGTGCGCCCAGGCATCATCGAAACAGACATTCACGCCTCGGGCGGCTTGCCGGATCGTGCGCGCGACCTGGCGCCGCAGGTGCCCATGCAGCGCGCCGGCACGGCCGACGAAGTGGCGCGCGCCATTGTGTGGCTGCTGTCGGAAGATTCCAGTTACACCACGGGGGCTTTGCTGGATGTGACGGGTGGCAGGTAGGCGCGCGTTTATGGGGAGCAAGCCAAGGTTACGAACGCAAAGCCTGGAGATCACCGCCAACACACCGTTCTCGCAATGGAGCGAGGTGTTTGTGGAGCCAGCCATGACGCTGGCCGCCGTGGACCGCCTGGTGCATCACGCCACCATCCTGGAGATGAACGTGGAGAGCTACCGTCGCCGCGCCGCCCAGGCGGGGCATACCCCGCCTGGGCGAAAGGTTCGTTCAACTCAATAAACCATTCAATTCATTCCCCGTTTCCACCGGCCAGGATAGTTGTCGTCGAGCGGTCAGGATAGTTGACATCGACCACAGCGGCTCAGAAAATCAAAGAAGCCTCTGCTGATCCTCTCAGCACAAGCCTTGGCAACACCCGGCCGCCTCCATAAACCTCATCGAGACGTATTTTGGCGCATTAGCCATCGGTGCACCGATACATACAAGGCGGCGAGCCCGCCTCATCACTGATGAAAGATTCAACGCTTGGGCTTGGGCTTGGGCATGAATTCTTTGGGGACTAAAACCCCTTTTAAAGCCGCTTGTGCAAGTTTGAAGAACACTAAAGTGGACCCCTTCGTCAAGACAATTCTTCAATCAGTTTAAGCTGCCCTCGATTTCAACTGCAGCTGGACGGCGCTGCCCCGGTTTTGACTTTGCTTTTTTCTCATCGTTTTGAGTCGAGAGAGTCCCACTGGAGCGCAGCGGAACTGGGAGTCCTTTTTGCTCTCGCGGATACTTGTCCAAAATCAATGCACCCCCTCCAATGCCGCTGGCATACACCACATCTGGCGTCTTACTTCCCAATGACTGGTGCATCCGTTCGCCGTTGTAGAACGCAAAGTATTTCGTCAAGCCAATGAGCAATTCACCCATGGTGGCGTAGCCGTTGAGGTAGACGTCTTAATACTTGACATTGCGCCACAGGCGTTCGACAAATATGTTGTCAAATGCCCGCCCGCGCCCATCCATGCTGATGGTGATTCCTTCGCGCTTGAGAACCTCTGTAAAGCTCTCGCTGGTGAACTGGGTGGATTCAATCGGTTGTCGCAACATCTCAACTATGGAGGTGTTTTATGGGAAGAGAAAAGGGGTGGATGCAAGCGCAAACTGGCCGGCCTGCGATGCATTCGCCAGGCCGGCCTGGGATCAATCAGCGGCTCACCAAGCAGGCGTTCTGGGAGCGTATTTCGGCGGGCTTGCAAAGCGAGGATGCAGCCCTGGCCGCTGGCGTCTCTCAGCCACTCGGCCCACGGTGGTTTCGTCAAGCAGGAGGCGTTCCGCCGACGAACTTGGGGCCTATTTCAGGTAGATACCTGTCGTTCTCGGAGCGAGAAGAGATTGCCCTTCTACATGCTCAGCAAATTGGTGTACGGGAGATCGCTCGCCGGCTTGGACGCGCACCCTCGACCATCTCGCGCGAGTTACGTCGCAACGCAGCAACGCGGGGCGGGAAACTGCAATACCGAGCCACGGTGGCGCAGTGGAAGGCCGAACGTGCGGCGCAGCGACCCAAGGTAGCCAAGCTTGCGCTCAACGACAGACTGAGGAACTATGTTCAAGATCGGCTTGCCGGAACCATACTGGATACGTGTGGCAAACGACTGCCGGGACCACAAGTGCCTTGGAACGGCCGTCGTCATGGCCAGCGCGCGGATCGCCGATGGGGCAGCAGCTGGAGCCCGGAGCAAATCAGCCGACGACTCAAGCTCGAATTCCCCGATGATGCATCCATGCGCGTCTCTCATGAAGCCATCTATCAAGCGCTTTATATACAAGGTCGGGGCGCACTCAAACGTGAGCTGACAGCCTGCCTGCGTACGGGTCGGGCTTTGCGAGCGCCGCAAGCAAGAACACGTCAGCGCGGTAGACACTTCATCACGCCGGAGTTAATGATCAGTCAGCGGCCCGCAGAGATCGCCGATCGTGCCGTCCCCGGCCATTGGGAGGGAGATCTGATTATCGGACTGAATAGTTCAGCGGTCGGCACTCTGGTCGAGCGCACGACACGATTCACAATGCTGTTGCATCTGCCACCCATGCCTGGTCATGGTGTCGGAGCCTCTGTAAAGAACGGACCAGCCTTGGCCGGACATGGTGCAGAGGCGATACGTGATGCAATTGCATTGAAGATCTCGACATTGCCAAATTACTTGGGGAAGTCTTTAACTTGGGATCAGGGAATGGAGATGGCTCAACACGCCCAACTTCGAATCGAGACAGGACTGGAAATCTATTTCTGCGATCCGAGAAGCCCATGGCAACGCGGGACAAACGAGAACACTAACGGCTTGCTACGCCAATACTTTCCCAAAGGAACCGACATGAGCAGGTATGGCGAACGTGAGCTCGACGCAGTAGCCGCCGCGCTTAATGGCAGGCCTCGAAAAACTCTTGGATGGAGAACACCTGCCGAAGCGCTTGATGCGCTACTATCCGAGGGTCAAGCAACTGGTGTTGCGACGACTCCTTGAATCCAAGCTGTGACCCCTGGTCGCTATTGAACACTTCTGGCTTGCCGTACAGGCGCAATGCGTCCTCCAGGCAGTCCACACAGAATACCGCTTCCATGCTGTTGCTGATGCGCCAGCTCAGCACCTTGCGGGAGTACCAGTCAATAATGGCCACCAGGTAGACGAACCCGCGTGCCAATCGAATGTAAGTGATGTCGGTGCTCCAGACCTGGTTGGGCCGCTCAATGGCCACGCCGCGCAGCAGGTATGGGTACACCTTGTGCTGCGGGTGCGCGCGGCTGGTGTTGGGCCCCGGCGCCATGCCTGCCAGACCCATAGTGCGCATCAGACGCTGCAACCGTTTACGGTTGACGATGTGGCCGCACCGGCCCAGGTACACCACCATTCTGCGGGTGCCGTAAAAAGGGTGGCGGGTGTACTCCTCATCGATCAGGCCTTTGAGTAGCTCATCATGTTCAACAAGCTCTTTGGGCTTTAGCTGTGCGTAGTGGGTGGCGCGTGATGTGCCGCTCAGAATGCATTGCCGGCTCACAGCAACATCGTCCTCTTTATTGATCCAGTTTTGGCGCATCATGATGGGCTCATCCCTGACTTTTTTTTGAGCCAGTCGAGCTCCATTTTGAGGCGCCCGATCTCGCCATACAGGCGCTCTGGCTCCGTGTGCGCGGCAACCGGTTGCGGGCCACGACGCACCTCAAACAGCGTGCAGGCTTGCTCCTGGATTTCCTTCTTCCACTGGCTCACCTGAACCGGGTGGACGCCAAACTCTTGACCGATCTCGTTGATGGTCTTGACCCCACGCAGGGCCTCCAGTCCAAGCTTGGCCTTGAAGGCCGGCAGATGAACTTTTCGCGTCTTCTTTTCACTCATGATTTCCCCATTTGTTGGGACAGTATCCTGCTTAAATTACTGTCTCAAATTCAGGGTCCACTTTAGAGTTCCCCGCCAAGGGCTTCGCAGACCTTGATGCCGCTCGTGCCTGGGCAGCTGAGTTTGTGCATTGGTGCAACGATGAACACCGACACAGTGGCATCCGCTACGTCACGCCCGCACAGCGTCACTGCGGCGCCGATCACGCCATCTTGGCCGCTCGCCACGAGCTGTACTTGAAGGCCCGTGAGCGAAACCCCGCGCGCTGGTCAGGCGCCACGCGGGACTGGACGCCCATCGACGCAGTCACCCGTGTCGCTACTTTGTTCCCCAACCCTGACAGCTGCCTGCGCTTGATCAGCGCCTTGCTGTCCGAACAAGATGAGGAGTGGATGACCGCCAAAATCTACCTGTCCATGAAATCCTGAGCGCTGCAAATCACCAACACCCAAAACTAAATTTCGGAAATTTACAGAAAAGAAGTTGCTTTATCGTGCCGAGCGACTCCTACCCGTCAAGGCGACTGACACTTCGAAACCCGGAGCGGGCAACCAAGCTCTAGACGCATAACAGCCTTGGATGAAAGTGGATGCGGGATTTTATGGTTTACCGATACTTGTATAAAAACCAGGTTTCAGAAACCAACCCATTTATCTGATGGCCACAAAAGCAGCCAGCCAAACGCGGGGCAATTTCCAGCGGATCAAGTCGAGGAAATCAGCCAAACGCATCCCCATACGCAACTTTGTTAAATCGAGATCTGTGACCGGCTCCAAACCATGGACGACCGCGATTCGCGTCAGATCCAGGCTTGGCGGGTCGGAACTCCCGGCAGCAGCACACTGTCAAAGAAGATGGTGGTGAACTGATCAATGGGCTGCAAACTGCGCATCAATTTCGCCCGCAGTATGGCCCCTTCCCACCCAACCCAAAAAAAACGGGACAGAGCTTCAGGGTCTTGCCCTGGGGCAAGCTCGTCGACCTCTATGGCTTCTTTCAAACAATCCGATACGCGCTGCTCCCAAGACAGAAGAACACTTTCCAACCGCTCACGAAATTGGGTGTCCAGTGCAGCGAGCTCTTGTCCAAGATTGCCAATCAAGCAGCCCCTCTTAAAGTCGAACTTCACCATGCCATTTTTTGCGTTAAGAACAAAGTCCCTCAAACGCTGCAATGGTGATCGGTCGACATTACCGAAGATTCGATCCATTTTTGTGGCGTAGTACTGCTCGTAGTTGTCTATCACGGCATGTCCAAAATCATCCTTGCTCTTGAAGTAGTGGTAAAAGGAACCTTTAGGCACGCCTACTCGTTTGAGCACCTCTTCGATACCCGTGATCTGAAAACCACGCTCTGTCAGCAACTCGGTGCCACACCACACCAGGTCCTTACGTGTGTCCCCCCGAGCCGCAGAACGCATTGCTCTTTTTCCCTTCTCGACAACGAATGGAGTTTGCCGGGTGATAGTCACAAGAAGTTCTCTGTCATTTACTGCTCAATGGAAACCTTGAATTTTACTGGGTGTTGCCGCCGACCGAAAACTGAGCCACTTATAGAGGTTGTGCCGACTCAAAACAGAGCCAGGTGTTTTACTAGCTCTGCCTACTTTTTAGGCAGGAGCAAACAAGGTGATCACCATGGAACTTTTAGGCAAGATTCGGCGCATGTATGTGCGTGACAAGATGTCGGTACGTGCAATAGCAAAGCGCACGGGGTTGTCGCGCAACACCCTGCAAAAATGGCTCCAAATGCCAGAGGACGTTAAAGAGCCGAAGTATGTTCGGGCCAAGGGTTTTAGCAAATTGGGCGTCTTTACTGACGAGCTGGAGCAAGCCCTCAAAGCCGATGCCAGCCGCAACAAACAAGACCGGCGCACGGGCAAGGCGCTGTTTGCGCAAATCAAGGCCAGCGGCTATGCCGGTGGCTACACCCGCGTCACCGACTTCATCCGAGCCTGGCGCGCCAGCGCTGGCAAAGACGTCAAAGCCTTCGTGCCGCTGAAGTTCGACTTGGGCGAGGCGTTCCAGTTTGACTGGAGCGAAGAGGGCCTGGTGGTCGGCGGCATTTACCGGCGCATGCAGGTCTCGCACATGAAGCTGTGCGCTAGTCGCGCCTTTTGGCTGGTGGCCTACCCCAGCCAGGGGCACGAGATGCTGTTTGACGCCCACACCAAGTCGTTTGCGGCTCTGGGCGGCGTTGCCCGGCGGGGCATCTATGACAACATGAAAACCGCTGTGGACAAGGTTAAAAAAGGCAAGGGCCGAACAGTCAACGCCCGCTTTGCCGTCATGTGCGCGCACTACCTGTTCGATGCCGACTTCTGCAATGTTGCTTCCGGTTGGGAGAAAGGGGTTGTCGAGAAGAACGTGCAGGACAGCCGCCGGCGCATCTGGCTGGATGCGCAAAAGATCCA
>Ga0209390_10009631_pt1 | contig 11531 bp, 11 predicted proteins | sample BON01_FD_187212 | JGI IMG/M metagenome (GOLD analysis project Ga0209390, IMG submission 187212) | Freshwater microbial communities from Lake Bonney liftoff mats and glacier meltwater in Antarctica - BON-01 (SPAdes) (version 2) | ecosystem: Environmental > Aquatic > Freshwater > Ice > Glacier... | reverse complement strand
GTGTCGCTGTTGAGCGTATGGGTGAAATTGACGGTGCTGTCGATGGCATTCCCTGCGCCGAAGCCACCGAGCTGCGAGCTTTGCGCGGCAGTTCCGTCCGCTAAGTTAATCACAGCGGCATTCGAAGTAAGTTGGAAAGCGAGCAGGGTTACAGAGGCAACAGAGGTGAGGGTGCGATGTTTTTCATGTGGGGTATCGGGAAAATTTTTTCCTGTTAAAGACATTATTAAAATAAACCGATTCCTAGAGCAAGGCCAAAGGACAATGGCCCCCGGAGTTGGTCGCAGGGCGGAGTGAGCAAGGAATATCGGAGGCTGCTCATTGCCGAAGGGATGGAGCAAACGGAAATCCGCGGACCGGAAGGAGACCAGAAGAAAGTCCGCACGCGGAAGGGGATGAGTCGCCCGAAAGCCGAGAAAGAACTGGAGCGGCTCTCGAAAGATCGCGAGCGCGACTTGAAGATTTCACAAGCGGTGAGGTGTCGAATCCGCTACTTCAGCGACGGAGCGGTGATTGGCTCGAAGGGTTTTGTGAACGCGATTTTTGAGCGAAGTCGCGACCAGTTTAGCCCAAAGCGTAAAGACGGAGCCCGTAAACCACGGGGAGCGTTGAGTTCGCTTGAGGGAGAACTTTGGTCCCTCAGGGATTTGAAGGAATCGCAATGAAATTGCACTGGGATCGAGGTGCTTCAAACTGCCAAACGAATTACCGCGCCTACTCCGAGTTCGGACGCCGCGTTCAGGAAAACGGCAGCCTCCGCACAGATCACGGAACCGCCTCCCGGATGTTCCTGGTGACTCCGGAAGGACACAAGAAGAGCAGGGCCGGCCTGATCGGCAAGCATCCCGGCCTCACCGACTTCGACAAGGAAGCCGACATGAATCAGACGTCGGAATACGGCTTTTTGTAGAACGACAATTAAAACTGAACCCCAACGACAGCTGTGGAACACACTCGCCGGTCGTCAATCTTTCCCAACACAACCGCAGGGAGGGTCCTTATCGGCTGTGTTGGGAAAGAATGATGACCTCTCGATTTGGCCGTGGAACAATTCATTTTCTAATTGTCGTCGAACTCAATTATAGTTGTCGTCAGACAGCTTTTTTTGCTTTTCCACAGGGAAGTGTCGATACATAGAATAGGAATGGTAAGAATTTTCATATTTGCGTTGGCACTTGGTTGGTCGGGGTTGGCGAACGGGCAAATGGAGGAGCTGCAATCTCTGGCTAAAGCACTCGCCGAGAACAAGAGCGCGCTCGATGATGTGCGGCTTGGTGAAAACGAACGTAGCGGGATGGTAACGCTGAAATTGGGTGGAACCGTTGTGGAACATTCGGACGGAACCTATGACGGTATCTTTTTTAAAGCTCCGGAGGAAATTCGAGATCGGGATTTTATCTGGTATTTCAATGCTCCCGAAGGATGGGCGAACTGGTATATCGTCCCACTGGAAGAAGATGTGAAACAAGGGTTTAGTAATTGGCTGACGGCGGACAAGGTTTACGGGGAGCTCGACAAGGCAGGAGAAAAGGAAAGGTTCCGCACCTTACAGACTTTGAAGGGGTCCTACTTTGAGCCAGGACAGGAGTATGTGATATGGTTCAGAAAAGTGGGCGAGGTGAAGCCCGGAGAGGCGCGTCTCCGCATCGCTTTCGGGAAGCCTAAGGAGGAGGGGAAGTGGAAGCATGAGGAACTGGAGAAAGCTCTGGGCTTGAAGCCAGCGTCGGCCGAGGAGCAGGTCGCTGAGCTTAGCTCTCTGGGTGGGATGATTCTGCTGGATGGGAAATTTTTCGATAAGGGCTACGCTGATGATAGGATCGAATCCTTGTTCTTTTCGAAACGCCAGCAGAAGCAATTGAGCGGAGGTTTTTTCATTCAGATCAAAACCTCGACTCCCCCTTGTCACACGAATCCCAAGTTGGCCGAGATTATCGAGAAACACGGTAAGCCGGACTTCGTTAGGTCAAGTAAGGAAGAGGCGGCGCGCAGCAGCGGCAATGATAGCGACGAGGAGCCACCCACGATTACCTATTTCTACGACTACTTCGGTTTCGTGGTCAAAGAGGGGGATGAAGATAAAATCGTCCATCAAGTGACGGCGCAGGCGAATAATTTCAGCACTCTGCGACCCAAGGGAGACGAACGCTCGACCTTTGGACAACTGGGTTTTGAGAATCTAACGGTTTTCCATTTTGACGGGAAAGAGGTCGGCCGTATCTACAACTTCGACGAAGAGAAAAAAGAACCTTCGGTTGTGAAAGCCCCGCCAGAAGGCACTTACCGTAATGGGCAGGTCTCGATCACATTCCTCGGAGATGGGAAATGGAGAATGGAAGCGGTCTCAGATGGAGGTAAAAAGGTCTATATCAAGCGCTATGAGCGAAACCGCTTGAACGGGATCACCGAGGTCTATCATTCGAATGGAAAGTTGAAGCTATCGCTTTCCTATAAGGACGGAGTGCCTGACGGAAAGATCATGGAGTATGACGAAGACGGCGCAATCGTCAGGGAGGCAGTTTACAAGGATGGCGAGGTCGTGAAATAGGGAACCTCATCCGGGTATTTTTAGTCGGTTTCCTTGACCTCGTAAGCTTGGATCGATACTTCCTCACGCGTAACCCCCCTTTCTCCCCCTCTCCGATCCCTTCACCCTCACCCTCAAGCGCCCCAGGAAAAAAGCAAATTCCTAGCAGTCATCAGCCAAGGAAGCGCCAAGCTAATCGCCAAGAGCCAAGAGCCAACGTCGCACTGCTTGTGGCACCGGCGACTCCCGCAGGATTTTTAAATTGTGACTTTCGGCCCCGATCCGGCAGCTTGAGAGTAGATGCCTTTCCTTTCAAACGATGACTGATGCCCGCGACGACCTTGCTCTCTTCGCCCGCAGCGGAAACGAGTCCGCCTTCCGGCGGGTCGTGGATCGTTATGGATCCTTCGTTCTCCATTCGGCCCGTCGTCGGGTTTGTGAGGAAGGCTTGGCCGAGGAAGTGGCGCAGGGAGTTTTTTGCCGCTTGGCGCAGAAAGCGGCGACCGTCTCCAAATACCAATCGGTGGCCGCGTGGCTCCACGAAGCAACGAAACGGGAAGCGGCCCAATGCCTCCGTTCCAAAGGCCGTCACCGGCGGCGGGTCGATTCCTACCAATCCGAGCCACAAGTCAAGATGACCTCAGATGAACATGCGCGGGAGCTTCGCGAGCTGCGGCCTTTTCTGGAGGAAGCGGTCGATTCTCTGAAGTCCGCCGAGCGGGCGATTTTGTTTGCGAGACTTTTCGATGAGCGGGGATTTCGGGAGATCTCCGAGGAACTGGGAAAGAGCGAATCGGCCTGCAAGATGTCGCTGAGCCGCACCTTGGAAAAGCTGCGGAAATTTTTGAGTGCCCGCGGAATCACCTATTCGGCGGTTACCCTGGCAACCCTTCTCCAAGCCGAATGGGCCCGGGCCGCTCCGCTCGCGAGCCTCGAAGCTCTCGCGATCCATTCCCTTTCGAAATCCGGAAGCGGACTTTTCACCTCAACCCTCACCGTCATGACCCATTCCAAAACACTCCTGATCGCCGGTTTCGCGCTGCTTTTCGTCGCTTGTTATCAAGTGGTTAAAAAAGGGCCGATTCAGGAAACACAAACCCCGTCCGCCCATCGGAGTTCTCAAGGATCAACCGCGAGACCGCAGGCTTCCCTCCGCGAAGTGCGACAGCGGAGTCCTCGGAAATCCGGCGGAGAAAAACCTGAAACGACCCATGAGGCGAAGGATTTGGGTGAGTTCTATCTCCCGGCGATGACTTTTGAGAATACGACACTTTCCGAAGCAATGGACGCCATCCTTGCCCGCTATCGGGAGATCTGCCGTGAGACCGGCGAGACTCCTCTCTCGCTTGATTGGAAAATCGAGGGAGTGAACCAAACGATCGACCGCTTCATATTCGAGGGGAATCTGCTTTTGGGTTGTATGGAGTTGGGATTCTTCGCGCACAAGCGTTTTCAATTTGATGGATCGAATTTCGTGTTTGCGAAGATTCAAAATCCGAACGGGCCTTCCGTCGTTCGAGAGTGGACCGTGCCTCCCACCTTCGAGACCTTTCTGCGCAATTTACTTTCCAAACAAGATGAGCCAGCGAGTGGCTCGTCGGATGATTCGCCTTTTCCCGAAGACGGAGAAGCACCAGAGGAAGCTGAGCGAGTTCCGTTGCCCGTCTTGCTCGGGGAAGCGGGCTTCCTTGCCGAGGGAGAGTCATGGGAACTCCTTCCTGCAACAAGTCGTCTCACCGTGAAAGCGGGGGCACGGAATCTCGCTCACTTCGATTTGCTTGTTAAAATGGCGGTCAACGCCACCCCCCGGCAAGTTCGCTTTTCCCTCCGCAAGAGTCTCAACGGAGTGGAGGAAGACCTGCCAAGCGTGGTGGCTCTTCCCGGCCAGAAGGCCACCGTTGAAATTGGTAAGGAATATCCGGATCTCAGGAGCGGGGAAGAAATTCACGCCTGGGTCGGCGCAAGGGTGTCGTTTGAGCCGGTCCTCTACGGATTGGGCGAACGGTCCGAAATCTCGTTTTTCTTCACAAGCGAGCCGAGCGAAGATGCTCTTTCGATTTATCAAAAGAGCGGTAATATCAAAGATCTTGATCTGGATGAATTCAGTGTCGAGAAGCGGATTGTCGTTACAAGCGACGAGCACCGTCTGGAAAGCCTTCCGGTGGAATTTTCAGGGACTGATCGCGAGGGAAATCGTTTGGGATTCAGTTACACCAGTGAACGAATCGATGCGACCGGGCGCTCGGTCTTTCAAAGAGACCCTGTCACGGAAGAAGAATCAAATGATGGTCTCCCGATTCCGGAATAATCAGGGGAACTATCAATGGGTTAGTGGCCTCCGACCACGTTCTGAGAATCGGAGCTTTCAACCGCAACCCGAGCCGTTGCGCCCTGTCCTCCGGTTGAAAGCGGCGATCCTCGCCGCAGTCAAAAGCCTCCGGCACCTGCTCTCCGCAGAGGCCTCCGCCGGTCGTGTGGCGGACGCCTATTGACTGCTCCGAGAATCGGAGCTTTGAACCGGAACCCGAGCGTTGCGCCCTGTCCTCCGATTGAAAGCGGCGATCCTCGCCGCAGTCAAAAGCCTGCGGCACCTACTCTCCGCAGAGGCCTCCGCCGGTCGTGTGCCGGACGCCTATTGACTGCTCCGAGAATCGGAGCTTTGAACCGCAACCCAAGCGGTGCGCCCTGTCCTCCGATTGAAAGCGGCGATCTTCGCCGCAGTCAAAAGCCTCCGGCACCTGCTCTCCGCAGAGGCCTCCGCCGGTCGTGTGCCGGACGCCTATTGACTGCTCCGAGAATCGGAGCTTTGAACCGCAACCCAAGCGGTGCGCCCTGTCCTCCGGTTGAAAGCGGCGATCCTCGCCGCAGTCAAAAGCCTCCGGCACCTGCTCTCCGCAGAGGCCTCCGCCGGTCGTGTGGCGGATGCCTTTTGACTGCTCCGAGAATCGGAGCTTTGAACCGCAACCCAAGCGGTGCGCCCTGCCCTCCGATTGACTGCGGCGATCTTCGCCGCAGTCAAAAGCCTCCGGCACCTGCTTGCCGTCTCCAATCCTTGCAGACTTAAAACAAAAGGTCTGGGTGAGTCTGTTCTCCGCGCACGCCACGCATTTCGAGACGATATTTAAACGGCTTCTGACTGATTCCACGCAAGGTAGGAGACCGCTCGGACTGAAGTCTGTCGCCCTCAGGCAATCACCCTGACTTCGCCAAGTTCGTGGAGCGAATGGGGCAGGCCTTCTCCGAGGCAGCCGATGAACATGAAGTTCGCCGGAATCTTCCACTCCTTCGAAAGACGCTCAATCAAGGGGGGACCGAATTAGCCTTCGATGGGAACGAATTCGATATCCGTTTTTTAAGACTGTTTTTTAAGACAGACAAATCAAAATCGAGTGCTTCGACCAAAGCCCCGCCTGGCAGCCCAAAGAGATCCCGCGCGACGACGGCCGGACTCTCGTCCTCGACGACAGTTGACACGCAAGAATCTTGGCGACCTAAAAAAACCGCTGCCAAAAAAGGCCTTGGCAACGCGGGCTGGGAATCTACGCTCTCCTGCGGTGAAAATCGTGCTAAAGTCTCCTGATTCCAGTAAAATGTGGCGTCGACTAGGGACTTTTCCTGCCGGAATCCCCACAACCGCCACACCAAACCTCTGTCTCCGCCCCTCTTCCCCCCGCAACCCCCTGGTACCCCCCCTCCGCTCCGGTCCAAGGGCGGCTTCAAGGCCTAGGGCGTTTGCTTGGCTGAATATTTTTCCCATAGGTAAGAGGATTCTCTCTAAAATCTGTTAGACGGCGATCCTTTACTCTCAACATCCATCGACCGCCAAGCAATCGCCCTACTTCAAGGCCCCCCCAAAAAAGCAAATTCCTAGCAGTCAGTCACAGAAAAGGGCACCATCGAAGCAGCTCTCAAGGGACGATGAAACAATTGTGATTTGACGTCATAGCGATTTTTTCGGTAATCTCTCCGAGTTAAAGCGTCAGTAAATGGTGTGAGTAAAAACCTTTGCCCCTCATGTCATCAGCCGCTTCCCGACGAAGCCCCGGCCGGGCTTTGTCCTTCGTGTGTGCTGGCTGCAGCCTTGGAGTCCGCTCCTACCTTCGACGGCCCATCGCTCGACGAACTCCGCGCCGCCTTCCCTCAGCTTGAGATCAGCGAGTGCATCGGACGCGGTGCCATGGGCATCGTCTACAAGGCCCGCCAGCCGCACCTCGACCGCCTCGTCGCGCTCAAGATCCTCGCTCCTAATCTGAGCAGCGACCCCGCCTTTCCCGAACGCTTCTCTCGCGAGGCCCGCGCCCTCGCCAAGCTCAGTCACCCGAACATCGTCGGTATCCACGACTTCGGCGAAAGCGGCGGCTTCTACTACCTGCTCATGGAATACGTCGATGGCGTGAACCTGCGCCAGGCCATGAGCGCCTCCCGCTTCACCGCCGCCCAAGCACTGTCCGTCATCCCGAAACTTTGCTCGGCCATCCAGTTTGCCCACGACCACGATATCCTCCACCGCGACATCAAGCCGGAGAACATCCTCCTCGACACCGCAGGCCGGATCAAAATTGCCGACTTTGGCATCGCCCGCCTCATCGGCGACACTCCCGATCAACTCAACCTAACAGCCACCGGCTCCGCCCTCGGCTCCGGCGCCTACATGGCCCCCGAGCAGATCGAGGACCCACGCAATATCGACCACCGCGCCGACATCTACAGCCTCGGTGTCGTCTTCTATGAAATGCTCACCGGAGGCCTTCCTCTCGGCCGCTTCCCGGTGCCCAGCGAAATCTCAGACACCGACCCCGGGCTCGATGACATCGTCCTGCGCGCCCTGGAAAACCAGCGCGAGCGCCGCTACCAACGCGCCGACGAAATCGAAACCGATCTCGGCAATCCCAGGGGAGCGCGGGCGTCCCGCCCCCTTCACACCGCTTCTCCCGCCGCCGTTTCTGACCCCTCCTCTCACAAGCTCTTTCTGTGGTCCCTTGGCCTGATCATTGGGGGCTTGATCACCGGGACGATGGGCTCGTTCACCAGCCCCGTCCTTGTCGGTCTCGGAGCCACGGCCTTCACCTTCGGCCAAATCGGCGGCTGGTCGATGCTCGTCCGGATGAAACAAGGGAAGTTCCCGCTCACTTGGCGCAAGCTCCTACTCGCCTTATCCTTTATCCCCACGCTCACCGGACTGATCTGGCTGATCGTCATCACGCCGCTCTTATCAGGTGCATCCGACCTCCGCTTTGGCGGAAGCGGTTTCGAGGATCTCATTTATTCGGATGCCGCCATGCCTCTCCTATGGGTGCTCCTACCCTTCATCGTAGCGGTTTCGGTAGGCAGACTTTTATGGAAACTTGTCGCCTTGCCTGGCAGCACGGTTCCCTCCCGGAGCCTCAGCCGTTTCAAAATATTCGCGCCCATTGCCGGACCACTGCTCCTCCTCGTCAGCCTTCTGGCAGCAAAACATCTCAAGGAACAACTCCAGCTCTTCAGCAAATACGCAGGCACCTCGCTCACCATCCGCAAAGCCGAAACTTTCAGGACACTCAACGATGAGGATGCCGCAGTGGTGAAAGAAGCCGCCATGCAAGCCGCCGGCGACTACGCGGACTTCTACCGCATCGAATTCCCTCCTGAATTCCAAAAACTCGCTCCTCGAGGCACCAAAAACGCCCTTGGGTCCGGCACCATGAGCCTCGATTTCATCTGCGATATCCCGTTTGCAGAGGAGCGAAGCCAAGAGCACTTCACCGCCTTCGAGCAACGCTTCCGTGCTTTACTCCCCGCGAGTTTCTTCATTGAGCGTGGCAACCGCAGCATTCATGAGCGAGAAATCCAGTCCGAGCATAGGACCGTTCGCGGCGTCTTCGGTCTAGTCATGGCATGGTCACTCGTCGCCAGTTCAATCCTCACTATCTTCAGCGATCGGAAAATCTTCATCGTCAGCATGATTGGCGGCCTTCTGGTCATCGTCGCTCTCAGCCAAATCGACTCCTGGCCAACTCCACGCTCCCTGCCCCCGGCCAAACCCTATCGCTCACCCCTACCCGAACTCGCCCCGATCCTCGACCGGTCCACCCCACGTGCCACGGTCGAGTCCATGATCCGCGCCGCCCAGCAAGGGGATCTGTCGGCGTTCACCAAGTCCTTTAGCGCATCTTACTTCAACCTTCAGCAAGATCCCGATGCCCATTTCGACTCAAACGATCTCAAGGTCAGTGCTCCCATCGAGATTCTCAGGGTGGAGCAAGTCGATCCGTTCAATGCGACCGTGGCAGCTAGAGCAAGTTCGTCCGAAGGGTGGGTAACAAGGATGTTGCGCTTGCGGCTGGAGGAAAAACAATGGCTCATTAGCGAGGTCGAGATGACTCCCGAGCCCTGACCACCCACCTTATGCGCAACTCCTTCCACTCCACCCGCTGGACGCTCGTCCAGCGCGCCAAGGGTCGCGACGAAACATCCCGTGCCGCCCTCTCCGAACTCTGCGAGATCTACTACGAACCCGTCCTTCGTTTCATCGAAGTCCGCACCCGGAATCCCGACACCGCCCGCGATCTCGCCCACACCTTTTTCGAAGACCTCCTCTCCCGCGAATCCATCGGCTCCCCCGATCCTGCACGCGGTCGCTTCCGCAGCTACCTCCTTGGTGCCGTAAAACATTTTCTCGCCCGCCAGCACCAAGCCAGCCTTGCCCAAAAGCGCGGCGGCGACCTCGAAGCCACCCCACTCGACGACCAACTCGCCGACCCCACCGACGACGACCCGCAATTCGACCGCGACTGGGCCTTCGCCCTCATCCGTCGCGCCCACGATACGCTCGAAAATGAAATGACCTCCGCTGGCAAGGGGTGCCATTTCAGCATCCTGCGTCCCTGGCTCGACGGCGGCCCCTCCGGCTCACGCGAAGATGCCTGCCGTGAACTCGGCCTCGAAGCCAACGCCCTCAACGTCGCCATCCACCGCCTACGCGAGCGCTTCCGCACCATCGTCCGCGCCGAAGTCGAAGCGACCCTCGCCGACCCCTCCGAACTCCGCGCCGAGTTCCGTTACCTCGTCGATCTGATCGCCCAGAACGGATAGATAGGGGCACATCCCTCCTCAAGATACTCAGCTTCCCTTCCATCGAAGCGCCGGCCATTGACTGGTATCTCAAAGCAACAGAGTCCTAATTCTCTGGCTCTCATTTGCCGTGGCTACTATGCCACTACCCCCAAACGCCATGTCAGTGTCACAACAACCCCCTTCCCCCCCCCCCCCCCTCCGCTGCGGTCCAAAGGCGACTTCAAGGCCCTCCTGCCAAAAGAAAATTCCTAGCAGTTGATCCCCTCGCTCAGGAGAAACGGGACAACGTCTTGCTACAATTGCCGCGAAAAAAAGGAGGATCTTTACTCCGTTTTCAATTTTTTTGGAAACGTCACGCGGTCGCGTGCGTCCTTGAAATTGTGATCCTTGCGCAATTCACCGATATCCTTCAGATTCGATGGAATGGACCGTCCTCTCTCGCGGCCCGCCAACCTCCGTTTGTGATGTGCAACCCCGCCCCATCTGCCGATTCCACATCCAAAGATTGGCGGCCCATCCTTGCACGGGTGCGCTCAGGGGATCAGGAGGCCCAGGTCGAACTTGTCGAGACCCTGTGGCCACAGGTGGCCGGTCGCATTCACGGACTTTGCCCGCGCCGCGAGACGGTTGAGGATCTCTCGCAGGAAGTTTACGCCCGCATTTTTTCCAAGCTGGAGCAATATCGGGGCGGAGTTTTCGAGGCCTGGGTGGATCAACTGACACGCCGGATTTGCTACGATGCCCTCCGCAAACAACGGGTGCGACCGGAGTGGACTTTTACCGATCTGGGCGAGGATGGCCCAGCCGAAGCAGCGCAAGAGCCACCCGATCCCGCCGATCTCGACGCCGCCGAGGTCTTGGAAAAACTCTTCGCACTCCTCCCCCCGGAGATCGCGTGGCTGCTCGATGAGGTCGAACTCAAGGAGCGCCCGATCGGCGAAGTCGCCCGCGAGATGGGCTGGACGAACACCGCCGGTCGCCTGCGACTTTTCCGCGCCCGTCGGAAATTAGAGACTGTTTTCGAACGTTGGAACCATGAATAAAACTCCCGATGAAGACTGATAAATTGCAAGAAATGATTGTTCGAGTCCGCCGGGTCCGTGCGGAGGAATCTCCTGATCGCGACCCGCCCGGGTTGCCGCCCGGCTTGGCGAGGAAGATTGTCCGAGTCAATCAGCCCGAGCCAACGGGGCAACTTCTACGTTTTCAAACCTGGAGCTACGCCGGTCTGGGAGTGGCGGCGACGATCGCGCTTTCCGTCCTCTTTTTCCAGCGCTCCCCGGAGATCACTTCCTCCGCCCCGACCGATCCCTGGATGGAAATGCCTATGACCGACCTTATCCACTGAGATGAAAAACACCTGGATTATCCTTCGCATCGTTCTCTCGCTGGTCGCGATCTTCGCGCTCGGCATCTGGATCGGCCGCACAACCGCGCCGGACATCGTCCTATCTCCAACGGATTCCGCCCTCGAATCCGAAGCCGATCTCTCAACGAAAGGATCGGGGCGCGTCACCCGTCGGGCGATGGAGCGTTATCAGAAGGAACTCGAACTTTCCAACGAGCAAATGGATCTCCTCCGGCCCGCCTTCGAAAACGTCACCCTCCGCATGATCGTTCTTCCAAAAACCTCCCGGGCGCGGATGGCGGTGGTCGAGGATTTCCATGACGAGATCGCACCCCACCTCACTCCGGAACAGCAGAAAAAGGCCGGGGGAATCCTGGAAGTCATGGCCTCCCGCAAACACAATTAGCGAAATGATTCGAAGATTGTGCGAAACACATTGATCTACGGCGCGTCTCTCAAGACAAGCCCATGATCAATCAAAGACTCTTACTCTCTCTCATATTTCTCTTCGGTCTCTTTTCAAGCTCGCACGCGCAGTCGAGTCTCGCCGATCAAGGCCGTTATTGGCGCGGATTATTCGGGATCGAGCGTTGGGAGATGGACCTC
>Ga0209390_10009629_pt1 | contig 11536 bp, 11 predicted proteins | sample BON01_FD_187212 | JGI IMG/M metagenome (GOLD analysis project Ga0209390, IMG submission 187212) | Freshwater microbial communities from Lake Bonney liftoff mats and glacier meltwater in Antarctica - BON-01 (SPAdes) (version 2) | ecosystem: Environmental > Aquatic > Freshwater > Ice > Glacier... | reverse complement strand
CGTGCTGCTTATGCTCATCCTGGCTCTCCGCCTGCGCCAACAACATTGTCTCCCTATTTGTAATTTCCTGCAATGCCGCAGCAGCTTTTGCCTCGGACTGTATTAAATATATATATACATATATATGTATATATATGTATATATATATATATATATATATATATATATATATATATATATATATATATATATATATATATATATATATATATATATATGTATATACACATGTATATATATATATATATTCATATAGATATAAGTATATGTATATATGTGTACATGTATATACATATCCGCACACTTACTCACGTAGAATTTTATCTTGTTTATATATATATATATGTAGTAAATATGTATGCATATATGTGAATATGTATTTATGTATATATATGTATATATGTATGTAAATATTTACATATGTCTAGATATATGGGAAGAAAAAATATGACGTGAGAAGTACTGAGGTATCGTGGTGCACATGTGAGTGGGGTGCGACCTGCGCGGTGAGCTCGAGAGTAGCAGCTTTTTCGTCTGCCTCTGCCTGCACGGCTTTCCCGGCAGCAGTTATGGCCGCCTTGGCCTATGCAGTCAAATTTGTGAATGTATGTGTATGAGCATGTGTGTGTGTTCGTGTGTGTGCATGTGTGTGCGTGTGTGTGTGTGGGCGTGTGCGCGGTTGTTTGTTTGATCAGTGTGTATGCGTGCGGTTGTCGTAACGTTTTGGACATTGTATTCCTGTTGCAAAGCTTTGGGGCAAAGGTTGATCGAAGTAGTGAAGGAGACAAAAAAAGAACTACAAAATGAATATACCCGCAATGAGAAACAGACTCTGAACAGGAAGCCAAAAAGTGTGACCGATCCAAAAAACGACAGATCGGTCAAGTTTTAGACCGATTCCTTGGATTTCCAATTCTTTGGCACCACTGAAATATGACGAGACACTTCTGTTGAAATAACTAACATGAGCACTATGATTACGGTGGCCTGTGACACACAGGCCCTTCTCAGACGAGGCGAGTCACATGATCAGAGTCACATGATCACAAATACTACACAAACACACCTTCGCACAGAATCTCGCCTCACGATCAAGGGCCTCTTGCTTCTCTACACGTACTCTGTCTTGATGCTCTTGTTTCCTCTTTTCAATCTCCTCGATCACCTTCTTCTCAGCGGCGGCAATCGCACTTTTCTGACTAGCGAGAAACTGTAGAGCAGCCCATGATCAAACATGTTCAAACATAGAGCTTCCAGCAAAGCTACTAGACTTTTTCTTACGAAGTAATAAAAGCAACATCAATCAATCGGCCCGATAGACCTTTTGGATGCTGACTTTTCAGAGTATCTACCTGACCTCATACCCCGAGAAACTGTAGAGCAGCCCATGATCAAACATGTTCAATAGTCGGCAATATTGCAATTTTAGATGTTGACTTTTCAGAGTATCTACCTGCACAGCTTTACGAAGATTGAAGTCGCTCTTTGCCATCTGAGATATGGGGCAGCAGGCACAGCAATCAGAACGGGCGGAGGCGAGAGTGTGATCTCTTGCAGCAGGGCCAGGCACAGGGGGTATATACACCCAACACTTCAATTGAAATCAGTCAACTCGTGTGCAAGTCACCTCGCGCATGTACTGCACGAAGACTCAGGAAGGGTTTCTCGACTATACAGCCGCAGGAGATGCGACATTTAAAATCAATTGTGATGCCGATTTAAACCAGCAGCCCAGCAACAAAAGTAGCGACCACCAGGAGCATCTGCAGTAGTCACTCGCAAGAGCTCGCAACTGGGAAATAAGTGTACTTACTGCTTCAGTTGCCGCAGAGATTCCCACCGATGCGTGCTCCATGACTGCCTCTATGTTCTTGATAATTGCCGCCTCTCGCTCTTTGGATTGGCCTTCCATGTTTTTGACTTGAGGCGAGGGCATCTTGAAGACAGTCAACAAGTCAGCACACTAGAACTAGTGCTGACAGTATACAGCGCACGCACATCATGACCGCAGCGGGGTTTTACATCACCATGACACACATCTCTACAAGGAACAAGGTGTGAGCACATTTCACCTCATAGTCTCTTGAAAATTGCATTTTGGGATCTAAGCGATAGCTGAATTTTGCCTCGTGAATCGCTTCCAGCACATCTGCGTTGATTTTGTCCTTCAAATTGTCTTCTTTCCGCTTATCTTTTGATTCCTTCCTTTGCAGCTTCTCCAGCTCTCGGACATTCATACCGAATGGAATTCCGATTCCTGCAGTTCTCCGTTCCTCTGCGTCTCTGCTCCTATCACCTCTCATCTTCTGCATCAAAACTTGTCTCGAAGATGGCATTTCGTGAGCTTCTGCACGTTGGAAAACGTGCCAACTGAGCTCCAGATGCAACTAACAACCAAGAATGTCTACAACAAATTAACCAGTCCCAAGCCTTGATTGGCACAGCTGCGATGATCCAGCAAGTCCTCTTTCTATCTGTGTCCGCGAGGATGTGCAAGTAGTCTTTGCGAGGTGTCCTTACCGCTCCAACAACAAAAGGAGGCCCATTGTCAGTAAAGTGACAGTTGAGTAAAAAGTCATTCTTAGGGCAAGTTTGAAGGGAGCATATACTACATGTGAGGAACGGTTGTTGTTGTTGTCTCTTTATTATTTCAACTCAACCCTGAGCCAAGAATAACTTAAGAACCGCAAAGGCGATATAACCTATGTAACAAGTTGTGAATAACAAGTTGTGAACGTGTTTAGTATATGTTTTTAGCAAAAGCTTGTTGTTTGTATGAAAGTTTACTTTAGTTCAGAGTGGACCTGAACCCCTTGAAACCGGTTTCGCCGCTGAATCGGAAAAAAGAAGGAAAAATGGGACATTTTCAAACCTTCTAGGTTTAAAAAAAAACCTGGTACCAAGATTGGTGTACAGAGTGCGCAGTTTATGTGATCGCCTCGAAACTGGCTCGTCCCCTCCAGAACGACCTGGTCTAGACAAAAAGGAAAAAGAATAAGAAATAACGGGGGGTATTTTTAAAATTCAGAAGGGAATGGCCAAAGGAAAATTGAGACGATTCGACCAAGATAGAAACCAAAACAAGGGGGAGTGTTATTTTTGAGATTCGGTAGGTAGGACGTATCTAAATCTGAATCAAGGCCTCAATTTGGTTCATTCTGAAACTGTAGTGAACTTTTGCACAAACAATAGCCGCACTGAACGCAAGCTTTTGCGATCAAAATGGTTGTGAAAACCACGGGTCGAAATGTCCTCGCTAAAAATCGACGAAATTGACAAGTCAATTTCAAGTCAATTTCATCGATTGAGGCCTAATAATCGCCAAAACGAAATTTCAGAGATTTCTCCGGGGCAAAAGTGTGTTATTCAAATAGAAATGTCAAATTCAAGAAATTCATGCAAATGGAATAGAGCGAGGAGAAGTTCTTAAAACTTATTGTGGGTGACAGAATGAGGCTGCGCTTTTTGAAACAAACACCAAAAGATAGAACGTGTATTCACGCAGCTGGCGCGCTACAATTGAATGCATGGAAGAGTCTTAAAGTATCCAAATACAATACCAGAAAATTTGGCTAATAATTCAAATGTGTCAAGACGTAAAGTTGATATTTAATTTCTCTTGTCAGCACGTATCTGAAGCTTGCCAGCTGCATGAGCCAAAGATCTGTCATTTGACACTTGTTTCAGAAGAGAGAGATAATGTTGTTTATTGGAAAACCAATAGGAAGATCAAAAATGATCTCCAATTCAGAAGCATGGCTTCGTTTGGTGACCCACACTACCTTTCAAGAACTTCTCCTCACTCCATTCACTGTGCATGAAATTGTCGGATTTGAAATTTTGAGTTCAGAAAAACACTTTTGCCACGAAAAAATCTTTGAAATTTTGTTTCGTGCAGAGGCTTAGATTCGTGGTGAAAACAGTCGCATTGCTTTACAATGCTTTTGTACAGCCAATCCCACTCGGGGTGTCATTTTCGAATGCTATTTCAAAGCTCAAAGCTCAAAGCTCGAACGTCTCTTTTCACTGAAACGTGGCAAAAGAGACGTTCAAGCTTTGAGCTTTGAGCTTTTGAAAATGTCACCCCAACTTCGTATGAAATAGTTGAGAAGCTTCGCTGGAAGCTCAAGGTGCTCAAATTTGTTCTTGAGATTCGTAAATAGAGTGCGCCGCAGGGACGACGCAGGCGATTCTTTCGACAAAAGCTCGAAAGTAGCAGCTTTTTCGTCTGCCTCTGCCTGCACGGCTTTCCCGGCAGCAGTTATGGCCGCCTTGGCCTATGCAGTCGAATTTGTGAATGTATGTGTATGAGCATGTGTGTGTGTGCGTGTGTGTGCATGTGTGTGCGTGTGTGTGTGTGGGCGTGTGCGCGGTTGTTTGTTTGATCAGTGTGTATACGTGCGGTTGTCATAACGTTTTGGACATTGTATTTTCTGCGAGAGAGACCTCATCTGCCAGTTCATTTACATTGTCTTGTACCTCGTCATCCGACGACATCGTGAGGTCGTAAAAGTTCTTCTTTTCGTCAGCAATGTTGGACGACTTGGGCTTCTTGGCAGCACGCATCAGTGCCTGTGCCGGGCGCATCGCGTCATCAAAGTCGTCGAATTTCATCCAGTCAAATGCTCCCCTCAAAATCTTCGAGACGTACAGCGCGTCCAAGGCCTTGATATTGCGGTTCCACGTGTCCTTGTGGAAAATGCAAGTGCGCTGCGTAAGCCCAGACATGGGCTTCCAATGCTTCAGCAACGTTGCAATGTCGGCAGCGTAGACCACATCGATGGGCCCGCCACCGACACCGCCACCACCGTCACCACCGCCATCACCGCCACCACCGCCACCAAAGCCGTCGAAAATACGATGCAACTTGAAAAAGCGTGCCATTTATTGCTTGAAAGTGAATATTTTGCAATAATTACGATTTTGGGTATTTATAGGCCAATTTCGAAATAGGACCAACTCGGTCTGAGATGCGCCCACCAAGTATCTCCGTCGGATGTTTACGGGTGCCCTGTTAGTGCATCACAATATAATGATGATTTTGTTGGTTTCGTTTGGTGAATACCATCAGTTTAGAGCGGAGGCAGCGCCGCGCGCACCTGGTCCAACAACAAATGCTATATAAACAAAGAGCAAATGTGGGGGCGCAAGCACCATGCACAAAATTGAGATGCAAAGATTAGTTTCTCTATGTTGTCTTGTGCTGCTGGGCACAGCGCCTTTTGCTGCTGGTCAAAACACCACCCCGGCTGGCATGCTCGTGTCGATGCGCGTCAAGGTCGTACAGGACGCCGGGGATCAGGTGCTATCACTCGATACCACTGCGGAGATCAAACAATTTTTCCAAACACAAACAACGGAGGCGTGTGCCGCCACCGACTGCCAGTTGACATTTGCCAAGCTGAGATTCACGGTTGCTGCCAATCCCGCACGGGATGCAGACGGTACTGCGTGGCTATTCGATACCACTCTGGACATCCCAATGCTCGACAATGCATGCACCATGGTGGTGAAACAGTCCTTCCGACTCACAAGCTCGGTTTTGCAAGCGAAACTCTTGGAGCAGGACCCACAGCTAGGGTTTTCCATCCACACTTATGGCATAGTATACCGGACAGATACCACTCGGCCCTCGGTCTGCGGCGACAGCGTCTTGATCGCCAGCGAAGAGTGCGATGACGGCAACACTGCCAACGGCGACGGCTGCTCAGCACCTGCATGCTCGAGCCAGGCTACATGTGCTATGGAGCGCATCGACAGACCGTCGGCGCCCGCGGCAAAATGACGGCGTGGACGACGGACACGGGTGGGAAAAAAACGCTGTCCATTCTGGAAACTGCAGAAGGGTGTCTCAAAGATGACATCACGTTGCAAGACAGCCGTGTGTGGGGCCCAGCCGACTGGATTTCGACCTACTCGACCAATTCCCCAGCAGTCACTTCAGAAATGTTGACACCCTTGGGATTTTACGCACGACGGTTCTGCCAGCGAACATTCCCAGCGGCCGTGTTCTACGAGTTCAACAACAGTTGCATCCCGACTGGCAGAGATGAGTGCAGCCGCGGGGAATCCGACTGTGACCGCAATGCATACTGCGTAGAACCAGCAAACGGCGTGAGCTACACGTGCGAGTGCGACGAAAGGTACTTTGTGAGCACGCTGGATGGAAGAGTCTGTGCCACGGACGGAGTCGAGGTGCAGTTGACACTGGGTGGTCTGATTGGACTCGATGCTACAGTTGGCAGCCCATCGTTTGACGCGGGGCTGGCACTCATAACAGAAGCGAGGAAAAGATTGATGCTCAGGTTGCTGGAGGGCGGTGCTTACCTGAACGACCGCAGCAGTGAGGCGCTGTTGCTGGAAGGTGTGCGAAGATACCCCATCGCACTCAAGCAAAACAAAGTGACCGAACAAGGCCCCATGTTTAACAGCGCGCTGTGGACATTCGTGCTGCGAGCACCCGACATCCATCTCAATATGGCCAACATGGCAATGACGGGTAACATTTTCGATCAAATGAGCACGTGGACATCCCTGTTTGACAATATGAAAGATACCGACAACGCACAACAGGTTGTCGTGAATTCCGTCGGACAGTGCTCGAATGACCGCAGACGAACCTGCAGTGCCGCGGACGCCACTTGTCTGGCTGGGGCGGCGTGTGACGAAGTTTCGCCACATTTCATCATGAGCAAGTTGACAGGCGGAGGCTCTGCCGCGCCGCTGTTGGTGGGGTCGTCAGGCATGGACGTCATGTCCGTGGACTATGACATCACGCAGGCAGCCTTCAACATTCGCATGCGTTACGACAATGCGGTACCCGGTGTCATTGACACCGTCTTCGTCTCGCACATGGGGGTAGGGCAGGATCCCCTCTTTCTGCCCACGTTCAACAGCGACGAGTTCCCATGTCTGCCGCTCGGCACTGGCCTCTTCCAGAACCAACGCGACAACTCAGGTGTGTGTGTTGGGGGCATTTTGCCCTATTTTCCGCGTGAAATATACGGGCATGGCGAGTTGCATGGTTTGACGGCGAGTTGCATGTGTTTGTCTCGTGTGCAGTGTGTTGCCTCGACCGCTTCTATGACCGCTACAGCACATTGGCGAAGTTTGGACAGTACCTGGAGGACGCAAACCTGCCTCTGCACAGAGAGATCACGGGACAGGGCTCCTGCACGCAACTCGACCAGCCTCCTTCGAACCACACGAATGCACTCCTCAATTCCAATCTCAACTTTGTCAACGGGTCGTTTGCTCGCATGGCCCGCTCCTATTCGCGCATCGACAAGACTCCAACGCGCGGATACCAGGATATACTGTTATTCCTCGCACTCGAAGACATTCAGAATTTTGCCGAGGTCCGGACCAACCTCATGTCTGGACAGAGCAGCATCGGAGACCGGCTGCGTTTTTTTGTGGGTATGGCCCACATCAAGACGCTCCGCAGTAACCGTCTGGCCGTATCGTCGTCGCAAGTGGAGATCAATGCCGACATCACTGCGTCTTACGTGTATACCACCAAGACTTCGACCGACTTTACGTTCATCAAGGACGTACAGGTGTCGTTGAGCGAGGTGAAGCGTCCGACGTCAGACAACAACGTTCCCAAGGCCAAGTTCGCCACCATCACCCTCATCGTGCCGGACACCCTCACCTCTGCAGACGCCGTCAACATTATCCCCCCGCTTTCTCTGCATGTGGGGGTGGGCTTCACGGCCAATAGCGCGACCACAGCCGTGTATCCCTGCACGCAGCTCTATTCTGGCGCGGCAAAGACTGCGCTTGACGCCATGCTACTGCAGCAGAGCGACTGCGCGCTGCAGGACCCCATTTGCAGCACACAAGGTCCTGTACTGGTTGGTCCCGGCGGCAGCATCCAATTCACCTTTCCCCTGGAAGATTCGACGTGGAATAACGCGATGCTGGACGCAGACGATTCAATGCATAAATCCATCTTCATCGACTTTATGGTGAGCGTGGTGGATAGCGGTGGGAAACGCCTCATCACAAACCTGCAGACGAGCACGGTGCTCAAGAGAACCAGTGTCTTGTCGCGATGCACCGACCCCGAATTGCTCGAATCCTCCATCGCCGAGATCCTTACAGTGGACCTTTTCTTGGGACTTGTGGGTGACGAAGCACAGTACAACACGTCGCTGGTGCAGAGCCTAGACGTCACCAGGCGCGGCTCGGAGACCTTGCGCCGTGACATTTCGTCCGCGGCCTCCAACGTCATGACGGTGCTCGTAAAGGGCCAGATCGACATGTTTGAAGAACAATATGCGCGCGACTATACCCTTGCGGTGGAAGACATTATCACACTGCACTTTCTGAGCCAGGACAAAGTGGAGCAGGTGAACGCGCTCATCAACGCCGGCACGGCGTTTACGCAGGCCCGCGGGCTCAACGGCGATTTGAGCATCATGCACCTCATGCCCTCGGCCGAACTACTGAATATATGCCCGATGCAGAGCATCCCCAACCGCTTTGGGTGTGTGGCGCGGCGCGAGGTGATGCGGCGAAGGATCCAGCTTGCCCAGTCGTCCATAGTCAACATTGCACCGAATGACGCCACTGATCTGCTGAATGTCAGCACGACAGCCGGCGAGTGGACCAGCAATCTGCTGGGCGACAGCGAATTCGCCCGACAGCTCGGCTTCAACCACAGCAACATCATGAACAAAAAACACGGGTTAAATGCGCGATACCGCAGGGGCTTTATGATTTCACCAACCACACCGTGGGTGCAGAGGGAAATGGACGAGGCTCTCATCACCACGCCGCTGGACCTGGCACAAAACACTATCACCACGATTCTCATGACGCTCGACGCCAACATCGGCGAATCGTACCAGAGCACCGTGCCTGGCGGCGCCCCGCACGTCAGTAACTTTGTGCCGTCGCGGCGCCTGCTTTCCTCGGCACCGTCTGCCGTCAGGCACGTGGCCCGCATGCTGATGCAGCTCGCACGGATCTACATCTAACCAAAATCAGAGGGATAATAATGGGACCCAGAATCACCACACGAGCCCAGAATATGCTTTACAGACTGGAAACGGAAACCCACGCAATCGAACGAGCAATAGAATCACTATACAATTACTCTTCACAACACCATATCGCACGAAGTATGGGTATTAGAATATTGCAGACCCTAACCACAGAAGGATACTTTTGTGAGAACGGTAAGTCGAACGACTTAGACCACTTTGCCAAATAGGCTCGACCCGGACCCGAAAGTACTTAGCTAGATACTTTCGGGTCCGGGTCGAGCCTATTTGGCATACCGGGCTAAGTCGTTCGACTTACCGTTCTCACAAAATGTTAATTAATGGCCGCTACAACCAATGGACCGAGCATGGTTCTCCCTAGCAGGCGTACCCCCATGCGGGCTTTCCATCCACTCCCATGGTTGGTGTTGCCCCCCTATTTAGGCTCGCGGTAAGAAGGGTTCGAACGGATGTTGCCCCCCTATTTAGGCTCGCGGTGAGAAGGGTTCGAACTGGCGACCTTTTAAGATTTTGTGGGAACGGATAAGTCGAACGACTTAGACCACTTTGCCAAATAGGCTTCAGTCCGGTCCGAAATTACCTAGCTAGGTAATTTCGGACCGGATCGAAGCCTATTTGGCATACCGGGCTAATTCGTTCGACTTATCCGTTCCCACAAAATCTTAATTAATGGCTGCCACAACCAATGGACCGAGCATGGTTCTCTTTAGCAGGCGTACCCCCATGCAGGCTTTCCGTCCATTCCCATGGTTGGTGTTGTCCCCCTATTTAGGCTCGCGGTGAGAAGGGTTCGAACGGATGTTCCCACAAGATCTTAAAAGGTCGCCAGTTCGAACCCTTCTCACCGCGAGCCTAAATAGGGGGGGCAACATCCGTTCGAACCCTTCTTACCGTGAGCCTAAATAGGGGGGCAACACCAACCATGGGAATGGATGGAAAGCCCGCATGGGGGTACGCCTGCTAGGGAGAACCATGCTCGGTCCATTGGTTGTGGCGGCCATTAATTAAGATTTTGTGAGAACGGTAAGTCGAACGACTTAGCCCGGTATGCCAAATAGGCTCGACCCGGACCCCAAAGTACGTAGCTAGGTACTTTCGTGTCCGGGTCGAGCCTATGATGATGTGTAAGATATTAATAAATAACAGAAAGTCCTAAAACCCCCGGTCACTATAGGTACCTAAATTTGGGTCCTCGGCTACATCCCTTATATGGGATTGGCGGTGTTCAGTTTGCAATCTCTCGTGTTCCTGTGTATACTGCGATTTCGAATTTTTAAAGTTCGTATTCTCATGCTTAAAACTATGGGTTGCTTGCAACTTTCTAATTCCTGTTTACTTCGGGGGCATGAAAGCTCATTGCTACGATAGACATCCTATCTTTTTGTTACCAATTTGGTGTATTTTCGAGGTGGTATGGTGGGTATTAGTACGCTTAATGTGTTGTCGTTCGCATTTCTATCCCTGTGTTGTAATTATTTGTTAATACTAGTGTTAATTGCCTGTATTTACTCTAAGTTTGTGTTGCGCCCTCGTCTTGGATAACGTAGTGGTGTGGAAGATTGTAGTATGCTAGCTGTTCCTCTTTCATTTGGCTCGACTATGCGATCTGGTCATGGCCTTGGCGGTTGGAGGTGTAGATTAAATCTTTCCATGTTCTTGTTGACGATGATGTGAAAGATGTTTATTAATAACAGAAAGTCCTAAAACCCCCGGTCACTATAGGTACCTAATGTGGGTCCTCGGCTACATCCCTTAAACGGGATTGGCGGTGTTCAGTTTTGCGATTTCTCGTGTTCCTGTGTATACTGCGATTTCGACTTCTTGCAAATTCGTGTTCTCAACGCTTCAAAGTAGAATTGCTGGCAACTAAATAATTTCTGTTTACTTAGGGGACTCAAAGGCTAAATGTTATGGATAGACATCCTGTGTTTTTTGTTACCTATTTGGTATATTTTCGGGGTGTTTGTTGGGTGTTGGGTACGCTAAGTATTTGTTCTCGTTTGCTTTTCTGTCCCTGTTTTGTAGTTGTTTGTGAATACTAGTGTTAAAGTTCTGTATTTACTGTAAGTATGTTATACGTCCTATATTAGTACATAGATGTGTGGAGATTTGTATGTGTTAGCTAATCCTTTAACTTTTGACTCGACTATGCGATATGGTCACAACCTTGGTGGTTGAAGATATAGATTAAATCTCTCCATGTTCTTGTTGACGATTTCAGTAGGTAGATTTTGGAGTGTCCAATCTGTCTTGGAGTTTAATGCGATAAAGAAAAACTTGAGGGTCATGTCCGACATAGAGAGGGTTATTTGGACCGTTCTATTCCGTATGGCTTCTCGCGTGTTTTGGTTCTTTACACCTAGAGACTCCAGTCTTGTCAGGAACTGGTTTGTGTGTAGTGAGCCTCGTACTCCTGTGGTGAAGTTGGTTTGAGAGGCTTTCCAGCCGCTTTTCTCCCGATGGCTGAGGTGGTTGATGAAGCCTAGTAGGGAGCTGTATCTATCATTTTTCTCCTGCTCCTTCCG
>Ga0209390_10009628_pt1 | contig 11537 bp, 8 predicted proteins | sample BON01_FD_187212 | JGI IMG/M metagenome (GOLD analysis project Ga0209390, IMG submission 187212) | Freshwater microbial communities from Lake Bonney liftoff mats and glacier meltwater in Antarctica - BON-01 (SPAdes) (version 2) | ecosystem: Environmental > Aquatic > Freshwater > Ice > Glacier... | reverse complement strand
CTCCGACAAGAAAAGGGGATAAGAAATGTGCTGACCCCTCCCTCCCTCCCTCCCTCCCTCAGGAGCTAGCCGGGGCCAAGCCCGGTCTGGTGGTAATCAACATGGGCAGAGGCCCTCTGATCGTGGAGGAAGATTTAGTAAAAGCGCTGACGAACGGGACCATTAAGGGCGCGGCGCTCGATGTGTTTGATACAGGTAAGCAAGCAATCTGTCTCCTCCCTCCCTCCCTCCCTCCCTCCCTCCCTTCCTCCCAAGCGCCTTGTTTGTGGCTTCCTAACCCCTCACAATCTAATTATGTCTTGTACTTTCATCCTTGCCTTACCTCCCCCCTTCCCTCCCTCCCTCCCTCCCTAGAACCCCTTCCTTCCGACTCCCCCTTCTGGGGCCTGCCGAACGTGCTTCTCTCCCCTCACAACATGGACATGACCTCTACTTTCCTTGATGAGTCCGTGCGATTTTTCTCGGAGAACTGCGGGCGCTTTGTCAAGGGTGGGGCGCTTAGGAATCTGGTTGATAAGAAGGCAGGGTATTAAGGAAGGAGGGGAGGGCGGGAGGGAGGGAGGGATGGAGGGATGGGGTGATTTTGAACAAGGGGAATGGAATAAGAAAAAAAGGAATATAGTTAGACTTGTTTTCAAACGGCTCGCTCCTTTATAGTTTCCCGTTCCTTTGACCGCGTTTACTCCTTCTCCACAACAGAGAAGCAGCGCGTGCCGTAGAATTTTTTCTAATCCAATCAAAGCTCTGGAAAAGGCGGTCGCACTTCCAGCGCTTTGTCTGTCCGGACGTATGCTTGATAATACGTCTACCTGTGACAGGCGGAAGGTGGGGTCGTCAGTGCAGTAGGCAACATGACATAACAGGCTTCGCTGCTCCCTCTGTTGGTTGAAGTTCATCTGAGATCACGAAGGAGCACCAGTTGAGGAGGGGCCCGTCCTGAGCTTAAAGCGATAAGGGAACTCAAGGCAAATGGTCAAACGGTATGACAAAAGCAAACAAGAAAATAGATGGCATGACAAAAGCAAATAAGAAAACAGATGGAGCAGGGGTTGGAACTGGGCGAAAGCCACCTCTGACCGGACACTGTCTCTTCTTCTTCTTGTAAGTTCATCTTACTCTATAATTAGTAAGGCGGTTCATATTCCTCTACGTTTGCTTCCCCCATAAGGTTGGCCGCCCAACGACGAAAAAGAAATTAGCCTCCGCCTGACGCACACACAAACGCAGACACACCACCCAAATTCAGTTGTCACAATACAATAGGGGAGAAAGGGCTGCTGAGTATAGAATTCATGACCCGCGCTTTAATGCACTACAGTTTTTTCGCGCAGTTGCTAGACTCGATATTTTTCTTGAATTCTGATGGCCTTCATCTCCCCACACCACACATTGAAGTTCCTCGGTCCATCTGACTCAAACAGCATACAACATATAATAGCACCACGTATATACTAGCGCCGCAGAACTTGTAAGACGAATGAAATCATCAAATAGGAGGGAAATGCCATACACAATCAATCCCTTGCCACCTCTCTCAATTCACTTCATTGAAGGAGAGGGCTTGTGTGTGCGATCACGATGTTTCCCGCGGCCCTGGCTGGCGTTGCAATTCTTTGTCTTTCCAACCACACGAACATCGGTCATAGTGGCAGTTATACACTTCGCGCCCGTGAGGATAAAAGCTTGCAGAAACAGTCTCTGTCCCTGAGGCTGCACAGCCATCCACCGAAAGGCCCAACTTGAGGGCAAGCTTGCGGAGCCCTTTCAAGCCCGCCCCGGAAATCTGCCACACATAGGTGCCAGTAGTGGTGCTGTCAATAATCCGCGTCATGGTGATCTTCAAGTTCTCCCTAAGGGTGCCCGTCAAAGTGAACGCAGGAGGAAGCACAACCACAAGCTCAGCATTGTTGCTGGTGCTCTTGAAGAGGTTTGCAAAGTCTGTCTTGTTCCGAAGGCCAAACATGTACGAAAAAGGGCGACCGGCGGGGACTTCCTTGGGCTCCTTAGCACCCACATAGTCCATGGGGAGGCATGGGGGAAAAGGAGGCCCTGGGCGATAAATCCTGTCGTAGCTAGATTCTGGATCGTAGATGACGTTGCAGACAGGGCCCTGTATCGGTTAGATGTGGTGTTTGTGGTGAACGGTGTCGTGCGGAAGGGTGAGAAGTAATTTGTGGGGGCAAACAAGGTAAACAGAATGAATCACACGTTGTGACTACATGCAGGGACCAAACTTCTCCATCTACTTACCACGCAGTAGCACTGGTCAGGATCCGTGGACGTGCGTTTTGAGGTTGAAATACGTGTCCGGTTGGGGCACTCCCAAAAACAAGAAAGAAAAAAAGATAAAACAAAAAGACAAAACAAGCGCGTCTCTTGTTCATTGTTTCAGCATCTTGTTCTGTTTATATTTCATTCCTCTTCGACAAGGCACGCGCCTACTTAGTTAGGCGGCAAATTGCCAAATCTTTGCCTGGTCTCCATGCCCACACCAGCTCAATAGCTCAATGGGCCAGACATGAGTGAGGAGAGGGCCAGCATTGATGGCTTTGACGCAGACCGGCCCAGTATGGGCCAGGCTCATATCTATATATATATATATAACGACGGCATGGTTGAATAAGGAGAGGGGCCTGCGCCGCCTGCGTCACCCAGCAGCAAAAAGGACTTTAAAGCGAATAAGGTCATGAGTAATTATACGAAGAGGCAGAACAATGAGAAAATTCAACCCAAATCCTGCCTTTAAAATCGCTTTGGCAATATGACAGACAAAGCCAACAGTATATATATGTAACAGGCGCACAAGAATTTTGATCGCCACACGGAGGCATCGCATCATTCCCATTTAGCAGAACGCGCAAGCCTTTTGACAGCTTTGGGGGCATAACACGTATACCAAATATGGTAGCGACATTAGAGCATATCAGATTTTCAAACCAATGCAATCTTCTTTTGTTTGTGACCCTCCAGAGAAAGGTTGTCATGTATATGTGGAGGTCTCCTTTCATTACCATTTACTTCTCCACCAGACCAGAGTCCAAAGACCCATATATCCGTCTCAACCTTTGGGTGAGTATACGCACAAACAATTGCGAATATCTCGCTCCCCCCCCCCTTCCCTCATTTCCATCCTTTTTAAGTAAATATACACACTTCCCTCCTTCCTCCCCCCCCTTATCCCTTATTCCCGCCCTTTCTCCTGCAAGAAGCAAAGACGAATTCTCTCCTCCGTCCCTCCCTCCGTCCCTCCCTCCCTCCCTCCCTCCCTCCCTCCTTACACCCGCCCAGCCATCAATTCTTTGGCTTCCTTCATGGCAATGGTGGGGTCACGCATGTACTTCTCCACGATGGAGTCGCTGGAGGGAGGGAGGGAGGGAGGGAGGGAGGGAGGGAGGGGTGAGTGGTGAGACATTGTTAGGACGTTCGTCTCTGTTTAGAGGATGAATGACTGCGGAGGAAGTAAAGGAGGATGGGAGCAAGAGAGGGAGAGAGGGAGGGAGGGAGGGAGGGAGGACTTACCCAGCATGCATCATGTCGAAGATCTCGGGATGGTCGCCGAGCACCTGTTCAGAGTGGGGAGGGAGGGAGGAAGGGAGGGAGGGAGGAAGCGAATGAGGGAGGGAAGGAAGGAATGCAGGACGGGAGTATAGATGGAGGGAGGGAGGGAGGGAGGGAGGGAGGGAGAGAGGGAGGCTTACCTTGGTACGGATGTCGATAATTGCTTGGGGCTCGATCCCGCCCAGGCCAAACTTCTTGAGGTCAATGACTGGGAGGGAGGGAGGGAGGGAGGTGAGTAAATGACTAAAGCGTTTCATCATGCATATATGCTTCTGTCCACCCTCCCTCCCTCCCTCCCTCCCTCCCTCCCTCCCTCCCTACTTACTTCCGCCTAGCTCTCGGTCGGCAAAGACTTGCACAAGCTCCTCTGCTGCTTCCTGGTTGCCCTTCTCAAACTCGGCTGTGAGGAGGGAAGGAAGGGAGGGGGGGAGGGAGGGAGGGAGGGAGGAGAGGGGGGGTAAGTGTAATAGTTGCTAAGTTGCTAATAACAGGAGGAGAAAGGGCAGGGAGGGAGGAAGAGAAGGAGGGAGGGAGGAAGGGAGGGAGGGGGACGTACAATAGAGGTGGAGCATCCGCGGGTCTTCGGTCGCGTCCCATTCCTCCATTTTCTTAGCGTAGGAGAAAGGATCTTGTAGGGTGGAAATGACGTCGGCAGACTTGGAAAGGTAGAGCTTGAAGGCCTGAGGAAGGGAGGGAGGGAGGGAGGGAGGGAGGGAGGGAGGAAAAGAAATGGAGGGAGGGATGAATTGGTGATTTGCAGGAGGGAGGGAGGGAGGGAGGGAGGGCACGTACCGACAGCGCCTCTAGCCCATCCTCGGAGGTCCACTTCCCGGTTTGCTGGTTCTTCTGGACCAGAGCATCGATGCCCTTAAGGCCTGCCGAGGGGAGGGAGGGAGGAAGGGAGAATGGGAGGGAGGGAGTGAATAAGTGGTTAGTGGCTGAGAGGGAGAGGGAGGAAGGAAGGGAGAGAGGGTGGAAGGACGTACCACGCAGGATAGGCATGGAGTCGACGAGGGTCTTGGTATACTCGGGGATGGCCCAGAGATTCTCCAACTTGGCGAAGGAGGTGAGCTGGGAGGGAGGGAATGAAGGAGGGAGGGAGGGGGGGAGGGAGGGTGGAAGGGAGGGTTGAGTGAACAAAATATGCTTGCTTACAGACGACCTTTTCCAATTTCTGAGCCCGTAAGGTTGTATGCCTCTCTATGTTCTCACCTCCCGGAAGACCGAAAGCTGGTCCCCCTTCATGCCGGCCTTGAGAATGCTCCACCCTTCATCGATGTGCGCGTCGTCCGCGGTAGGCACGCCGGCGTCGCTCAGGTGTCGGTGATTTAAAGGTAGCTAGGGAAGGAGGGAGGGAGGAAGGGGTAGAGAAAGGGAGATGAGAAAGCCCGATGTCTGAAATAGAGGGTGCTGGTATGTCTCCCACACTGTCGACCCATTCCTCTGCCTACCAAAAAATTGTTTTGCCCCTTCCCCTCTCACCCATCCGCCCACCATATCCCTCTCCTTACCTCACTCTCGGGTCCAAGTGTGCGGGTGTACGCGTAGGATCGCTTGGCCTCCGCTTTGCAGGCGGCAATGAGGATCAGGGCCGTCACTGCGGTGGAGAGGAGGGGGTGAGGCATGGCTGGGTAGACACACAGACGTGTAGTCTGGCTGGGAGTGCTGTGGGAGGGAGGGAGGGAGGGAGGGAGAAAGGGAGATGGAAGAAGGGCGTCAGAGCTTAAGTAGGGTGGGGGGCTGATAAGGGTAGACGCCATAGCTTAGTGGGGAAGGTGTTTTTAGGGGAGGCAGGATGGGGTGTGTTGCCCTCGTTCGCCTCGGTGCGCTCCTCCTGTGTGTCCTCTTTTCCCGCTCCAAAAGAGGAGACAATGCACGACACACCCACACAAAAGCACAACCGTCCTCCATCACGCCTACCAGACATTGCGTCCCGAGGGAGGAAGGGGGGAGGCATCAAGAAGACCGTGTACTTTTTCCCACGGCACAGGCGTCGAGCTGTAGCTTCTCCAAGAGTCCAATGAGCCAGGACCCCCCTCGCTTGCCCCCCGCCAGAATTTTCCTACATCTCCTAGCACTCATCCTTGGGATACCACATAATGTGCTGCTTACTGACGCGTCCCCTGTCCTGGTCCACCCTGCATGTCTTTGTTCACCCTCCTCTTGCCCAAGTCTCGCCAAAAGCGCTTGCACACGATGGGCCAAGCCATGCTCTCCACACGACGGCCCCGGCACCACAAAGAAGCTTCCTCAACGTTACCGACACCGCAGAGAGCGTTCTGAGGGACATGCACTCCCGCAGCTTGATATCCTCTGCATGCCATCTCTCTCCTTCTCGCCCCCCGGCCCTGGCCATTGAGTTGACGTGCTTGAATTGGGGCCCTTATGGCAAGGCAGAACGTCGTGCGCCCGATGGGCCATCTCCAAAAGAGTCGTGTTCTTGCCTATGCCCCCAGCCCTAACGCATGCGTTGGGGGTGCTCCCGTTCACTTGTGGGTTTCTTGGGCCTTGGGTCTCCCACCCTTTATTGTATTACACCATAGCATAACAAGAGGAGGCGCACAGCTATGGTCTGTCGCCGCAGCATAAGGCACTCACCCACCCCCCTAACCCTAACCCTAACAGAGATACCCTTGCGTGGACATGCCACACACGACACACACCCCATCCCACAGCACGCCAAAGGAGACAAGCAGCCAAGGCAGCGTCACGCGCCTCGCCTAACCTCTCCCTTAAGCACAGGACACACGCATGGCTCCTTCCCAGCAGCCTCCCAAGGGGGGGAGACGGAAAGTCGTCTTGGGGGTCCTGGCAGGTGCCTTGCTCGTGTCGGGGGCCATCGTGGCCGGCGTCCTCAGTACCCGGGCTCAGCGCAAGGTCCGGGTGGCTCCACAGGCGATCGCGGTCAAGCCCTTGGCGGTAAGTCGTGTCTTGATCTCGGGTGTGGTGGGTGGATGTCTGCGAGACGCAGTCGGACTTCTATTCACAAAGACCACTTCTCTCTGGGTGGGCGTGGGTAAAGGGAATGAGACTGAGTAGGTGCTCTCTTGATCCCTTGTTGCCTAGGTTCTCTTGATACACTCACACCTCACACTCTACTCACGCCACTCCCTTTCCCTCCCCCCCCCTACCCACCACAGGAACCGAGCGAGTACCAGCAAATCCTGGCATCGCTCATCACCCCCAAGCCCGTGGTTCCCGTGGCCGTGGTCAGCGGGACCAGCAGCACCCCTGTCGCCACCACCACCACAACGACCCCAGGGGCCTCGGACGTCACCTTTTCGGATGGGAGCACGGCGGAGTCCGAGGGCAAGACCTTTAGCCAAGCCATCTCCAGCCTCTTCTTTGGAAGCAAGGACACCACCACCAACGCGGGCGGCGCCGTCCTGGACGCGGGCCACCTGCTCCAACCTATCCCTGCCTCGGCCCTGCAGACGACCACGGCTTGGAAGCAATTGGGCGCCCGGACCGCGGCCATTTGCACGCCCAAGGACGGCGTGGAGCTTGTCTCCATGGCCAGCAGCAGTGGCTGTACCATCATCATCCTGACCCGGGGTCGCGGCGAGGTGTACAACATTCGGCAGACCATGAACATCACCGACACCAAGATCATCATCGGGAACCCCATCAGCCGGCCCACGCTGAATGCCACCAACAAGATCCAGCGCCTGTTTGACGTGCGTGCCGGTGGGCGGCTGGACCTGCGCGCCGTGACGACGTTTCGAGGCTTTGGCTGGTCTACTGAAGACGGTTTGCGCGTCGTTACCGGTGGCGATGTCCGTGTACTGTTGGGCGGCTCCTTTACGGCCACGGGCGTGGCCTTTTCCGAGCCTCGTCAGACGCTGGAGAAATTTTTGGAAGGCGCCGTGCCGGGCATGCTGTATCGCCGCAACCTGAACTTTGGGGGCCACGTGCTGGTGTTGGGCGGGACGACGTACCTTCAGGGGTGCCTTTTCCTCCGCTTCCGCCCGTATGGTAACGAGGTGCTTTACAACGTTCAAGTGGGGCGTGACCTTCTCATGGTGGCGGGCAACGTCTTTTACGTGGGCACGGCCGGTGTGAACGTCAACCTCTTTGCCAACAACGCGGTGGCCGGGAATTTCATGTCCGTCATGGGCGGGGTGGGAGTGATTGTGGGGATGGGCCTGGTAAATGTCGCTGGCGCCCAATGCCAATGGGGCGCGGGGATTCAGGTCTTTGGCGGGGGAGGGGTGATTGTCACTGTGGGGTGGGGCTACATTTCGGTGAATGGGGTCCTGGTCCGCGGTGCGTTTGGTCAATTCAGCGTGGGCGGCGGGCTCTTGCTTCAAACGGGCTACACACAGTCCCGTGCATGGGGATTGGGCGCGGTTTTCAACGCGGGGCAAACCTTTGCTGTCGGCGGAGGCATTCAGCAGCACATTGGCGGCGCCGTGGCCTCGACGGCCGGGTGCTACATCTTTGCCGGGGTGGGCGGCACGGCTTTTGTGGGCTCGGGTCAGATGCGGTGGATCGGGATGCCCCAGTTCCGTACCGCCGGCACGCAAGCATCGTACGGTGTCGGCCAAGGCTTCTACAACGGGGCCGGCATCATGTCGCTCATCTACTGCCCTCAGTACATCACGCAGTTTATCCGGCTGCAAGTAGGGCTTGGTACCGATCACTTCTTAGGCGCGGGCATCAACATCAACATCAACAACACCCGCTTCACCTTCCAATACGGGAACGCCTTTTTCGGGGAAGGGAACCAAGGTAAGACGGTCCCTCCCTCCCTCCCTCCCTCCCCTTATTGGGCACTACCCCATCTTTTTCTGACTAGTGGCGATTATATGCATGCTTCCACTTATACAAAATATGTGCCTCTCTTTTCATAAGCGTGCTTCCACGAACATAAGACATGCGCCTTTTTTCTTTTCTTCAAAGGAACGAAGCAAAGCGAGCATCAAAAGCACGTGCTCAATCGCCTTCTATCCAAACACTACCCGTACAGGCTGGGTGGGCGCGGGCGGCGCCGTCTACATTCGCAACCCCAACCTGTCCGCGCGCCGCCTCTCGTATTCGACCACCAAGAACACGTACACTGTGGCTGGGACCGCCGTCCGCCGTGGGCCTTCGCAGGGGGAGATTTGGGTCACCAAGGCGGGCATCACGAACCTGTACATTCCCGGCGTGGCCTGGTTGAACCTCAAGCAGCAGAACGCTTCGCAGGCGTTTTGGAAGAAGGTGCACACGGCCATCGACCCCGCCATTAGCAACTACCGCCAGAGCGCCAATGCTCGCGAGGACACCAAGTGGGACGCCGTGCAGAACAAGGTGGGGAGCCGCATCCGCCAGCTTCACCATGGCCACAGCCGCAAGCGCCTTCTCGACGAACTCAGTCTCACCGAGCTGGCGCACGAGGCCGGGGCCGGCTATTCCTTGGACATTTCCCGCAGCAAGCTCTTGGCCATTGACAACTCGGCCGTTGAAATCGTGGCGGGCAAGGGTGGACTGCCCAATTCGAAGCTCTTTGCCGCGCCCGAGTTCAAGAATTATGTAGGTGGCTTTGCCAAGCTACTGGCAGACGGCCTGGTGCCTTTGGGGGAGGGGTTCAAGGGCCAGGGCGCGCGCGTCAACTACGGCAAGATTTGGACCAACAACACGGACTGCTTCGTCTGTGCTCTACCCCCCTATCCCACGGCCAATCACGTGTCTGGGCCCGACGGCCAGGGCCAGTGTGAGACGAGCGACTTGTGCGGCGGGGGCACCGTGGCCGAGGCCCTGTCTTCGGCCGAGTTGGCGGCCAAGACCACGAATTTGAACGATTTTCCTGGCCTTTCCTTGGTGCCCCTCGACCTGGACGGCCCGGACCAGAAGCTGGCCTTGCCCTCCACCCAAGTACACGTGTACGAGCTCACATTGTACTGCGAGTCCACCGACCCTGCCGTGCAGACGGCCTCGCTAACGGGAGCGGCCTGTGTCTCGGACGACTACCTCAAGAGCTTGCTGCGCGCCTACACGCTGCCCGGGCACGAGGCGGATTACGCGCTTACGGCGACGCCCAAGCAGGTCCACAAGGCCGTCCAGCATTTGGACGAGGACGGGGGGCTGCAGGCGTCGCTGGCGATCCCCGCGCTGGAGGGGGCGCAGGGCTGCGAGGGCTTTACCAAGTACGCCGTGTACCTGACGACGCAAGATGAAGGTGTCAACACCCTGCTGAACGAGGAGTGGGCGGCCTTGGAGAAGGACGCCACGGAATTGACCGCCACGCTGGCCGAGAACGTGAGGCCCGACGCCAAGCTGCGGCCGTGCCACATCACCGTCACGTCGAGCAACAAGGCGACGATTCCTTCGTCGGACAACATGCCGGACTACAAGCCCTCGGTCAACAACATCGTGGGGCCCGCCATTTCCGTGGGCAAGACCGGCTCCATCATCCCCGTGAGCGACACCGAGGCAGGGGAGCCGCTCAAGCTCTACATCCAGAATTTCCCAAAGGGCGCGCCCATCTCGGTGCAGCTCTCGGACGGGACCGTTGGCAAGGTGGGGCCCGTGGTGGCCAGCTTGGAAGCATTTGATGACGACGGCTTTGCCGAACTGGAGTGGACGCCCCCGGCCGACCTGGCGCCTGGCAAGTACTATTTGGTGGCCTTCCAAGAGAACTTCCCGGCGCTCTTTGCCAACTCCCAGATCCTTGACATTGACGCCCCTTATGACGAGTCTGCGTAAAGGGACATGTCTTTGACTGGAGGGTGGAGGGTGGTAGAGTGTGTGTGTGTATCTTCGTGTGTGTGCGTGTTTGTGTGCACGTTTTGGAAACAAACACTTGATGCGGGAAGAAGGGCGTTTGGTTACGTGTCTATATATTGTCGTAATGAATGAGGAGACGTGCGGTGAAGGAGACGAGTGGTGAGAAGGACGGAAGAAAGCAATGATTTTCCAGATATAGTATATATGTTCACAAAGGAGAATTGGTGGCCCGGATAAGATGGAGCGATGGCCCGCTTCTTTATTTTGAAGAAAATGGGGGGAAAATCGGGAAGGGAGGGGAAATTGTGTGGCGAGATAAAGATAAATAATTGCAAAGGGTAGCAATATATATAAAGGGGGATTATGTGTGTGACGGGGAAAGTGACGCAGGAAAGCGGCCATTAGGTCGTCTTTCCTGCCCTCGTATGGTATGATAATAGCACGCTCTACCCTTTTTGAAGGGATGGACGCGACAAGTAACGAGCACCAGAAGATAAGAAAGACAATATGGGCGAACTCACTCTATCACCTTTTGCTCATAAATGCATCAGGCTGTGGCCCCCATTGAAGGCAAGGCCACACGTGATTATTGTTTCCCTTTCCCTCCTCCGCTCGCTCGCCTCTTTTTCCTCTCCTGATCTCCCCTCCTCTTTTTCTTGCTCCAGACATTAAAAGTGCTGCTTCACATTGCTTCCTCTTTCTCGCGCCTTTTGCCCTTGCCTGCAGCTCCAACATCATATTCTCAGCCCCGCGGAGGCGACCACATGATGTGGAAAGAGCCTTTGCTTTGCGCTGCGACGCGAAGAAAAGCGTTGGGGTGTTGAAAAACCAACGGCCGCCTGATCTTCTCCTCTCTCCTCTCACCACAGGAACGTTCGTGGAAGATGCTTGTGATCCTCAAGCATCTCCATATACAATGCTTGTTCTGTACTCTTCCACACACCAGGGTTTTGTCCATGCGGTGTGTCGGAAACGTGACGGGCATGTGGAGTCCGCAGAGGCCCCCACGCGAAGCGACACGACCCATGGGCCGTCCATTTGATTGGACGCCCCTTGCTCTGCACATGCGTGTCGTTTCTGATTAGGCGTCGGCCGTCCTATGTAGAGGCGTCATATACTATCTGCTCTATGCCTTCACGTCATACGTTATCTGCTCTATGCAAGCACGACATACCATATGGGGGACCTAGCAACCCGGGCCAGGGGCCTGTGGTGTCCAAAAAGCCCCTCTCCCCCAAAGGACCAAGCAGAGCATGCTCCTTCGGCTGGGC
>Ga0209390_10009623_pt1 | contig 11541 bp, 7 predicted proteins | sample BON01_FD_187212 | JGI IMG/M metagenome (GOLD analysis project Ga0209390, IMG submission 187212) | Freshwater microbial communities from Lake Bonney liftoff mats and glacier meltwater in Antarctica - BON-01 (SPAdes) (version 2) | ecosystem: Environmental > Aquatic > Freshwater > Ice > Glacier... | reverse complement strand
AGGGGCTTGATCAAGCACCAAATGTGGGCAGATATCCGTTGCTTCTGGGTAAACTTTGTCCGGATAATGAATTTTAGTGCAAAAGAGGGGCTAAAAACCTCCTTTTCTACAATTAATCTGTTTATTTCGGATTTTATAGCGTGCCTTTATGCATTTAGAATCCTTATGGGTAGCGTATATGCAAGAGTTTTCCCAAATTTCGAAATATGCGATTCTCGGGGACTTTAGAAAATAGAAGTTATCGGAGAGGACTCATTTTTAGGATTTTGGAAATAAAAAATCACGATTAGCCGCAATTCCTTCTACTTGGATAAAGTTGACCTCGTAAGCTAACGGCGCGCCGTGAGTCAGAAAACTATAGAAACTTGAAGATTTTGAAGCAAAATGAGCACTACTACACTGATTTTAAAATCAATTGACATACCAAGTGTGGTGAAAAACTGAGATTCTAATAATATGTTATATTTTCAAATCTGGATTAAGCCAATTGGGAATCATATCACAACGCAGGTTCTCTTGCAGATCTTAATTTGCATATGCTATACTCAAAATGCACCGCTGGCGCTATCTCGAATGGACACAAACTTTAGGAATCACATATTTTGGAATTACAAAATTGATTTTTTCTGGCTCTAGAGCTGAGATTTTTATGTAGAAAGGATCAGAAATGATGCTTCTGACCAGCATTCTTAGGATTAATTATACTTGCAAATTTGAATTAACTCGGTTGATAATCAAATAATACCTCTGGTACTCTTGCAGATCTTAAATTTCCTATGTTACATTCAAAATGCACCGCTGGTACTTTCAAATGGAGATAGAGACTTTTAGTATTTGAATGAGCTTTTTTACCACCTCTTTAATTACCTAGACTTACAATTTTGTGAGGAAAATACTTTATAAAGAAGGTAATAAATTGACTATTAATTGAATAAAAATTAAATCCTGTCAAAATGATAGGACTTATATTGTATTTAAGTTTTTACCGATAATTTTGTCTCCATGTGAAAAGCTTTTAAAACCGAAGATTTAATCACTTGAGCCCATGATCTATACCAGTTTTTCAATAATTTCGCACTTTCTATAAATTAAGAGAATTCTAAAAGGTGTCATCTTAAACCTTTTGCTCAAAACGGAGATTACCTTAAAAAAAATCCAACCTATTTTAGTATGCTAAAAAAATTACTCAACATTTTGTTTTTTCTGTTTTTTGCGTCCCATTCAATCGCCCAAACAGTCGTAAATGGAAAAATTAACGATGGTGCCACCAATGATCCCATGATAGGAGTAACGATCCTCGTGAAAGGAACAACCCGCGGCACAGTTTCCGATGATTCTGGCAACTTTCAGATTAGAGCCAATTCAGGTGAATTTCTGGTTTTCAATTTCATAGGTTATTCGAGAAAAGAGATTCAGTTGACTGATAATTTTGATTTGAAGATTTCCTTAGATCCCGAGGATAATCTTTTGCAAGGTTACACTCTGGTAGGTACCAGGAATCCAAACCGATCTGAGCTCAATTCATCTGTTCCTATAGACATAGTAAACTTCCAGAATATCCAGAAATTATCCCCGCAAATTGATGTGGCTCAAATGCTGACTTTTGCGGTACCTTCATTTCAATCCAATCGGCAATCTTCGTCCGATGGATCAGAACATATCGATCCAGCCGCTTTGAGAGGGCTTGGTCCAGATCAGACTTTAGTTTTGGTCAATGGGAAAAGGCGACACACAACTTCTTTATTAAATAATCAAGGTTCTTTGGGAGTTGGCTCTGTAGGAACAGACCTGAATGCTATTCCTTCTGCTTCTATTGAGCGTATTGAAGTATTGCGGGATGGGGCTTCTGCCCAGTATGGCTCGGATGCGATTGCTGGTGTGATCAATATTGTTTTGAAGAAAAATATCAATCAATTGGACGTTTTTGCCGGTACAGGGATCACTTCAAGAGGCGACGGGGAATATCTGCAATTCAATGCTAATTATGGTCTTCCATTGGGTAAAAATGGGGGTTACATCAATTTTACCGGTGATTATTCATTTAGAGGACTTACCAACAGAACATCGAATCATAACCTGATCATCTTTGATCAATCGTCACTTGGGAATTTCTTTGCATACGATTTTACAAAGGATCCTGCAGCTTCTAGGCAGATTGATGATGCTGAGTTGGCAAGTAGAGGACTGTCACGAGATGATTTTAATTTCAGAATTGGAGATGCTCAAACCACAAATATTTCTGGATTCTATAACCTCAGTCTTCCTTTTGGTCCAAACGCAAAACACGAGTTTTATTCGTTTGGAGGTTTGAATTTCAGAAAAGGTCTTGGAAATGGTTTTCGTAGATTACCAAGTGAGACAGGCAATGTAGTAAGTTCATTTTTTCCGAATGGATTTCAGCCTAATACGACTTCTGATATTGCGGATCGTTCGGTTGTTGCCGGGGCAAAATTTGATATTGGAAAAGGCTGGATGTTGGATTTAAGCAATACACTCGGCAACAATAGGTTTGATTACGGTGTAACAAATACCAATAACGCATCGCTACAGCAAAATAGTCCTACTGAATTTGAAGCTGGAGGGCACGAGTTTCTTCAAAACACAATCAATCTAGATGCATCCAGATACTTTAATTCGGTTCTTTCCGGATTCAATTTGGCTTTCGGCAGTGAATTCAGAGTAGAAAAATACATAATCAGAGAAGGAGATGAGGCTTCTTTCCGGAACTATGCATTCGTTTCCGGTCAAGGAGGTATCATCACAAATCCTTCCGGGCTTGCAGGTGGGTCTCAGTCCTTTCAAGGATTCAGACCAGAAAATGCAGTAAATGAGACACGAAGCAATTTGGCATTTTACGCGGATGGCGAGCTTGACGTTTCCAATAAATGGACCGTTGGAACGGCAGTCCGATATGAAAACTACAGCGATTTTGGAGATGCTTTAGTAGGTAAGTTCACTACACGCTATGCCTTAAATAAAGTAGTTGCTTTGAGGGGTACTATTAGTACAGGTTTTAGAGCACCTTCATTACACCAAAAATACTTCAGCTATGTAAGTACAAATATTCTTCCTAGTGGAGCTTTAGGTCAATCAGGGATTTTTCGAAACGACAGTGAAATTGCTCAAACGTTGGGAATTCCTGATTTGAAAGAAGAATTGTCAAGAAACTATAGTTTTGGTTTAACGATCGATCCGGCAAATGGATTTCGAATCAGTGTAGATGGATATAAAATAGATGTAAAGGATAGAGTGATACTTTCGGGCAACTTTGGTCAAGATGCATTCGGCGGTCCGGTATCAGAAATTCAAGATTTATTACTTCCACTGGGAGCGGAGACAGCCAGTTTTCTTTCAAATGGAATTGATACCGAAACATTTGGATTGGACATTGTTGCCACTTATAATTTACCAGTAAAGTCAGGTGTGCTGGACTTTATTCTTGCAGCAAATTTTAACAGAACAAATATCATAGGTGGCTTGAATATTTCGCCGGAACTTATAGGTCAAGAAGAGGTTTTTCTAAGTCCTGCGGCTAGGGCCGCTATCGAAACAGGCAATCCCCGTTCAAAAGTCAATTTTGCAGTCAACTATACGGTTCAAAAATGGAGTTTTTTGTATAGAAACACCTACTTTGGCGAAGTCATACGCGACGGTTTTCCATTTGGAGTAGTACAGAAACTTACTCCTAAACTAGTCACGGACCTAGCTGCTTCATACCAATTAACAGATAAACTTTCGGCCACGGTAGGTTCGAATAATCTCTTGGATGTATTTCCAGATGTTCAAGTTTACCCAAATACGTACTTCGGCGTATTTCAATATGCACCTGAGCAAATGGGTATGTCAGGAGCATTTTTCTTTGCACGGTTGAATTACCGACTTAACACAAAATAATAATCGTAAAAACATCCTGCTTAAATTAAGCAGGATCTTTTTTTTATGAACAAAAAATCAAAAATCGGCTGGAAAACAGCTGCAGCATTGGTAATTGCTAATATGATCGGGACTGGAGTATTTACAAGTCTTGGATTTCAGCTTATGGAAGTTCAAAATACTTGGTCCATAATTTTTCTTTGGACTATTGGTGGGATCATGGCGTTGATAGGTGCTTTGGTTTTTGCCGAGCTGGGAACACACTTTAAAAGGTCAGGAGGAGATTACATCTTTCTTTCAGAAAATATTCACCCCGCTGTTGGTTATTTATATGCTTGGATTTCATTGGTAGTTGGGTTTTCTGCTCCAATTGCAATAGCTGCAATGGCGGTCAATTACTACCTGATTCCAATATTGGGAGGTTTTAATTTGAATGTGGGGGCACTATTAATAGTGATCGTGACAATCGCTCATTCCCTGACGGTAAAACAGAGTGCTAAAGTCCAAAACTTGCTGACAGTAGTTAAACTGCTATTCGTATTTGTGTTTATCGGAATTGGTATTTTTGCCGACCCTGTATCAGATTTTGGAAGTTTTGATTTTTCGGATGGCTGGAAAAATGAAATTCTGATTCCAGGTTTTTCCGTTTCTTTGATATTCGTTTTTTATGCCTACACCGGATGGAACTCCGCTGCATACATTGTTGAAGAAATCGACCAGCCAAGAAAAAATTTGCCAAAGGCGCTCATCTCAGCTACTTTGCTGGTGATGATATGTTACATCTTGCTGCAGTTGGTTTTTATTAAACATGCGGCTGTCGATCAACTAGCTGGAAAAGTAGAGATAGCAACTATTGTAGCACAAAATCTCTTTGGAGCTAACGGCGTCTACTGGGTAAGTCTTCTTATTGCTGTTCAGCTAATAGCTACTATCAGTGGATACACTTGGGTAGGGCCGAGGGTGACACACTCGATGGCGAGAGACTTCAAGCTGTGGTATCCACTCTCAAAAGAGAATATCCATGGAATTCCAGTTCGCGCCATTTGGCTCAACTCTTCTATTGCACTTCTTTTGATGCTTACTGGATCATTTGAAAAAATCTTGATTTACGCTGGATTTGTATTACAATTGATGGGAACTATTACTATATTTTCATCTCTGCTGCTCAAAAATCAGTCTGGATTTAAAACTCCGTTCAAACCTTACCTTCAGATAATCTATCTCTTATTCAGTTGCTTGATTTTGGGGTACATCCTATATGACAAGCCCATTGAAAGTATTGCGGGTTTGGCGATCATTGGGGTCGGTTTGCTTCTTTATCATTTTGATAAAAAAATTAGTCAGGAGAATTAGCATTCGCTGTCTGAATGAAAGTTTATTCATTAGTATTCTAATAGTAGAACTCCTTATACACAATATTAAACAGATATTGGCCCGACAAATGGAGCTAGCTCGGTTAAACAAGGATCATTGTCAGCCGTTATTTGCACAATCTAAGCGATACGGATAAATTAATTTCAATTTTTCAATTTCAGTTCACAGCTTTGCTTTTGAATCTAGTTCGATGGTCACCCTCAAAAAATTTAGTTAGCTCAAAAAGTAACTAAAAATAAGATTGAACATGGTTGCAACAAAAGAAATCATTCTTTAACTAGGAGGCCAGAAGACCTATTAACTATTCATGTGTATCAAGGAAGTTACCTCAAATCTAAGATCTCTTTAAAAACTCAGTTTTATGATTGGTTAATATCTGCTTCATCGATGTGGTTACAAAATTTTTTGGTAGGTAATTTACTACTTCCATCGCAGGTCTAATACTTAATTAGTTCTTTTGGGCTTCCCTTGTAGGCTGGATACGTAAGTCTGCTATAGCTATTGTATCACTCGCACTCAAAATATTCTACAATTTTTAAAATATTCACATGGGTAATCATACCAGAGCTGCTGCACCCGCTGCATACTACTATGCCTCTTCCTTTGAATAGTCGAAATCTTGACTTATTTGCTTAGCTCCGGGGCAGGTAAATCACTCTTTGAATCGATATCTTCTAAGGTCACAGAGTCGACAATCGTTCATCTTACTACCAGGGATATTTAGTTTTTTTTTAACTCCTGAGCTCCTTAATAATTATCGCCTGCAAAGCCTGCTAATTCTAGATATTTATTCAGAAAGTTTGCGCCTTTATCATACTGTTTCAGTTCGAAAAACGTCTCAGCAAGAAAGTAAGGCATCTCTTCGGGAAGTGGAAATTCGGAATCGATCAGGTCTCTGAAAATCAAGTTCGCTGTTTCGTACTCCTAAGCTCCATTGCGGCTATTGCGCCTTACATCCACTGGTCTATTTTGCCCAAGATTGGGATTGATTTGAGCGTAGGCAGATTGCAAATCACCAATAAAAAAGGGATTAACCGAAAAAAAACTGGGGCTAAGAAGGTACTTTTCAAGGGTGATTTTTTAATCATTGAAATCAAGTAAAGGAATTTTATTCAACTCTTGAAGTTAATGTTTTCAAGTCATCATTTCTTTTGAATATCATTCAGGGTTTTGGGAATAAAGATTTGTCTCTATTTTAGTCTTTTAATTCGAGTATAACTCTTCTTTTCTCCCTAAACATCAAAATAGTAATGGCACAAACAATTTCTATGATCGAGGGTATCGGGGACATTTACAAAGGTAAATTAGCCTATGCAGGAGTAACATCCATAGACGGTCTTCTTGAAAAAGGAAGTTCCAAATTAGGGCGAAAATCAATTGCTGAATCGTCGGGTATAGATGAAGGAAAAATTTTGGACTGGGTCAACATGGCTGACCTTTTTAGAATAAAAGGCGTGGCAAGTCAGTTTGCTGAGCTTTTGAAAGCTGCCGGAGTGGATACCCTAAAAGAATTGCGAACTCGAAATCCTGAAAATCTTTATGCAGCTTTGACCAAAACTCAAGAAGAGAAAGGATTAACCAAAGTGGTTCCAGCTTTATCAAAAGTTGAAGATTTTATCGCTCAGGCGAAAGAGCTTGTACCAATGGTATCCCATTAATTATAGTTAAAATTGTCTTTTTCATCTAAAAAATCTATTGCTTTTGGCATAAAGGTTTTTACAGTTCTAAATTTCCTAATAAAAATCCAATGAGCAATACTGAAAAATTCATTACCACTTTAGGCGAAGGACAAGTATATAGCAAAGATTATATCATTTTAGGAACAGGCATCCTAGACGGCCAAGCAGTCAGTGGTGCTCAAATCAAAATTCCGCTCAAAACTCTCAATCGACATGGGTTGATAGCCGGTGCAACCGGTACAGGAAAGACCAAAACACTTCAAGTGATCGCAGAGCAGCTTTCACTCAAAGGAATTCCCTCCGTATTGATGGATCTCAAGGGGGATCTATCTGGTCTGGCAAAGTCCGGAACTGCCAATGATTTTATACAAAAAAGATCGGCGGTAATCGGAGTGGATTATACCCCAATGGGGCTTCCGGTCGAGCTGATGTCCATCTCTCAAGAAAAAGGGGTTAAATTGAAAGCAACAGTTTCTGAATTTGGACCGGTGCTGATTTCTCAGATTCTCGATTTGAATGATACGCAGCGTGGGGTGATTGCTTTGATTTTTAGGTATTGTGATGTGAATCATCTGCCACTTCTTGATTTGAAAGATCTGAAGCGCGTACTTCAATTTATTACCAATGAAGGTAAAGAAGCGATTCAGAAAGAATATGGGCAAGTCTCCGGAGCCTCAGTAAACACCATTATGCGAAAGATCATCGAACTCGAGCAGCAGGGTGCTGAAGAATTTTTTGGAGAGAAATCCTTTGATGTGGAAGACTTTGTAAGAACTGAGAATGGCAAAGGCGTAATTTCAGTGATTCGCTTGACTGATATTCAAAGCCGACCTAAGTTGTTTTCGACATTTATGCTGAGTTTGCTTTCGGAAATCTACGAGACTTTTCCCGAGCAAGGCGATGCTGATCAGCCGAAGCTGTGTTTGTTTATTGACGAGGCTCATTTGGTATTTGCAAATGCTTCAAAGGATCTTTTGGAGAAAATCGAAGCCATAGTCAAGCTAATAAGATCAAAAGGTGTCGGTATCTATTTTTGTACACAGTCTCCTACAGATGTACCTGATGGGATACTTGGACAATTGGGACTGAAAGTTCAACATGCGCTGCGAGCATTCACCGCAAAAGATCGAAAGGCAATATCGAAAACAGCCGAGAACTATCCCGACTCCGAGTTTTATGAAACCTCGGAAGTACTTACCGCCATGGGTATCGGCGAAGCTTTGGTGACTGCACTCAACGAAAAAGGAATACCCACACCCCTAGCGCATACTTTAGTGCGAGCACCCATTACTCGGATGGGTATTTTGGAAAAATATGAGATCATGGAATTGATAGCTACATCCAAGCTGGTAAGCAAATACAATCAGGCTATGGATCGGGAAAGTGCATTTGAAATGCTGGAGAAAAAGATGATCCAATTAGAGGCGGAGCAGCAGAAGGTGTCCCTCCCTAATTCATCTCTACCACGAGCCAGAGCCAAGGAAGAAGATTCATTTATCGAAGAACTAAGTAAGAATACATTGGTTAGACAACTGGGGCGAACTATCTTCAGAGAGTTAACGCGAGGTATTATGGGTTCATTTTCAAGAAAGCGTTAAGAAATAAGGTATTTATATCAATGAAAATTGCAATAATAGGGGGAGGAGCCGCAGGTTTTTTTGCGGCGATTCAGGCTAGTGGACCAGGTAGATCGGTTACGATTTTTGAGAAATCTTCCAAGATCCTGTTAAAAGTCAAAGTTTCAGGTGGCGGTCGCTGCAATGTCACTCATCAACCGATGGAGATATCCAAGTTGGTTAAAAACTATCCCCGGGGCGAAAAATTCCTGAAAAAAGTATTTTCCAAGTTTGACTCCAACGATACGATTGATTGGTTTGAGAAAAGGGGAGTAGCCTTGAAAATCGAAGCAGATGGCCGGATGTTTCCTGTCACCGATGATTCGCAGACGGTCATTGACTGTATTCTAAAAGAAGTCAATAGACTGAAAATTGAGCTATTGAAATCTCACGCGATTCTGGAAATAGATAAACTTGAAACGGGCTATAAATTGAAGACCAATCATGGAGATTTCGCTGTGAATCAAATTATTGTGACCACAGGAGGCTTTCCAAAGACAGAAAGTTATTCATTTCTTAAATCCTTGAATCATAATATAGTAGATCCAATTCCTTCACTTTTTACTTTCAATACACCACGCGAATCTTTAAAGGAGCTGATGGGAATCTCAGTGAAAAATGGTTTGGTGAAAATAGCCGGAACAAAGCTAAATTATCAAGGACCTATCTTGATCACTCACTGGGGCGTAAGTGGACCGGCAGTCTTAAAACTATCTTCTTTTGGTGCCAAATGGCTTTACGATCAACAATACCAAGCCGCTGCCTTGATCAATTGGAATGGGAGTTTCGGCGAACTGGATTATTTGGAAAATCTACAAAACTATGTGGTAAATCACCCCAACCGCAAAGTAGTTACCAACCCGCTCTTTGAGATTCCTGCAAGATTGTGGGGACATTTCTGCGATAAATCTGAGATAGAAATAAAGCAAACACATGCTAGATTAACTAAAAAACAACTAAATAAATTGGTTCAAAACCTTTTTTGCTATAATTTAAGGGTTGAAGGTAAAACTACTTTCAAAGAAGAGTTTGTGACTGCGGGAGGAATCTCACTTGATCAAATAAATTCAGATACCATGGAAAGTAAGATTCATCCTAATTTATACTTTGCAGGCGAAGTCTTGGATATTGACGGAATCACCGGCGGCTTTAATTTTCAAGCCGCTTGGTCTACGGGATATCTGGCTGGTAAATCGACTCATAATTCTGACTTATGAATTTAAAATATCCTGATCTTCGATCGCTCATCTCTGCCGTAGCAGATGGAGATCTTGAATTTGAATCTCAATTGACCACCGCAATTCATCAAGGTTTGAAAGAATTGAAAGAAAAATATGACGAAGGTAGCATCACTAAAAATGAAATGATACTTAGTCAGATTCGTCACAAACTCAAGCCCACTTTATCCATGTTTGAGTTCCACGATATTATTGCGGAGCTTCAATATGGAAAAGAGATTTTAGCATCGAATGGATTTGATCCAGCGTTCCAAGAGCATAGAATATCCTTGAATTCGAAGCTTGATATCGCTTTAATGGAGTCGATACAACTGACAGCTTGAAAAAGAAGTGATTATCTAATTTCATTTTCAGGCGAAAGAATTTTGCCAAGAAATAGGTTTGGATAAAAGTCTTTTCATTTTTCTGTTGAGCATGATCTGATTGCAAATTTCAGTTTATGCCTAATATTTATTTCATTATGCCAATTTTAACATCAACCTATACTGGACCTCCTTTTTATCTTTTTAATGGACACTTGGAGACTATTATTCCTAGCCTGTTTAGAAAAGTGGAGGGAATAGTTTATCGTAGAGAGCAGATCAATACACCCGATTCGGATTTCCTCAATCTGGATTGGTCCACCGTCGGGAGTGATCACCTCTTGATTCTTTCGCATGGATTAGAGGGAGATTCTCAGCGACATTATATTATGGGATTGGTGAAGATTTTTAATAAAAAAGGAATTGATGTACTGGTTTGGAATAATCGATCTTGTGGAGGTGAGATGAATCTACAACCGATACTCTATCATCATGGGGCAAGTTATGATCTCGATACAGTGATTCAGCATGTATTCCAGAGGTATCATTATCATTCGATTTTTCTTTCAGGGATTAGTATGGGTGGAGCACAGACTTTGAAGTATTTGGGCGAAAAAGGTATTGACCTGGATCCGAGAATCCGAAAGGCTGCTGTTTATTCCACTCCTTGCAATTTACCATCCAGCGCTGCCACTTTGAAAGAAAAAGGAAATATGTTCTACAAAAACAGATTTCTGGGTAAACTGAAAAATAAAATAGCTGCAAAAGCGATCCAATATCCCGAATTAATCGATTTGGAACTACTAGCGAAAGTCAACGACTTCGATGCATTTGATACGCATTTTACCGCTCGGCTCCATGGATTCAAAGATGCCAATGATTTCTATCAAAGTGTAAGTGCGGATAATTGGATGTCTGCGATTGCCATTCCCACATTGATTATCAATGCTTTGAATGATCCGATGCTAGGTAAGGAATGTTATCCAGTTTCTTTGGCAGAAAAAAAGAAGGAGATTATACTTGAAATGCCCCAATGTGGAGGACATACCGGTTTTGTAAAACGATTTGATGAATTCACATGGGCTGAATATCGCATTTTGGATTTCATCTTGAATTAAATTCAAATCTTAATTTTATTGAATCGAAGCAAATAGGCGAAGGTACCTCTATCGTGGGAAAGCTAATCTTTGGTTCACTATTCCTGCTTGGAACACTCACCACCTTTTGATGAATTATTTTAAATTTATGAATTTCGATTTTGGAAAAGTTGTCCTTTGGGTTTTAGCGGGTTTACACGTTCTGGAAATGTATGATGTGATTCAAAAAAAGTATGGCTCTTGGTGATTTGTAGTGGGTAGCATGTAACTAAATTAGTAAAATATTTAATTTTACTAAATGAACAGTAACCAATTATTCGAGATGGCTTTGAGCTTGGAGAAGCCATGGTATATAAAAAATA
>Ga0209390_10009622_pt1 | contig 11543 bp, 11 predicted proteins | sample BON01_FD_187212 | JGI IMG/M metagenome (GOLD analysis project Ga0209390, IMG submission 187212) | Freshwater microbial communities from Lake Bonney liftoff mats and glacier meltwater in Antarctica - BON-01 (SPAdes) (version 2) | ecosystem: Environmental > Aquatic > Freshwater > Ice > Glacier... | reverse complement strand
AGCACATTCTCCATCTGCGCGTGGACCACGAGCACCGAGCGATCCACCAGCAGCAGGAGCAGCACCGCACACACAGACCACCACGCCATCGCCCCTCACTCTCCCGGGCCTTTATACCGAGCACTCAAAAAACAAACTCAATTAGGCCCGGCACAAACACGAGCAAATCTCAAAAAATATTTCAGCAAATGCCCTGGACTCCGAAACGTGGGAATTTGTGTATATAAAAATATAATTTGAATTAAAAAAATCGATCTTTTAATTCCGACGTTTTCACTACTCCCTATCTTTCAGAGAATCTTCTTTTTGGCTGGTACAAATATTCGATTCGGTTTGATACTGCCTTTTTAATTTTTGAAACATGGCTCTTTTGTAGGTCTCTTTTAAAAAGGCAATTAAAATCGAATTCGGGTACTAAGGTTAGTCAACCATAAGTGAGTTTCTTTTTCAGCTTATGAAGGCACTCAGTGCAAGTCAGTCAGATCACCCACACAGTGATCATGCAGATCTCGTTCCAGTACGAAGTGTGCGAAAGGAACTCGGCCATGTATCCCGGGCCTCCTGCTGCCTCAGTTGCCCACCTTACGTCATCGATGCCACAGGAGGCCGACCCTGGCTTCAAGAAGGACCCTTTGTGGGTTTGCACCTTGTGCAAGCAGCCCGTGCTCGACGAGCTGGGCAAGCCGAAGTTTGCGCGAAGCTTTCTGATTGCGGCAGACAAGAGTGGGGCACAGAAGGAGCCGGACAATTGGTACCACTGCGACCCATGCCGTCAGGCCTGTCGCGACGACAAGCGTGCCCTGGCCCTGAAGGCCAGTGCGGTGGGCACTCCGTGCATCGACAAAGTTCTGCCTGGCGGCGGTGGCTCACTCTGGTGAGAAGGGTTTATTCAATAAAGGTTATATTACTTGTGCTTCCGGCTAGGGTGGTGTCCTGTATGCAAAGTTCTCTGCGCCGTTGTATGACCAGCCCTGCGCCGCAAAGTCTGTGTCGGCCATGTTCCAGATGTGCATGATGGAGTTGAGCGCCTGCTGGTCGACGGTGCCCGACACTTCTGTCGTGTGCGCTGCACCTATCAAAAGGTCGAGCTCCTCGCCGATGCGCATGCACGCGTCGGCCCCTAGCGCGAATTTGGTCGACGTGCCATCGATACAGGCGCCGAGATGGTTGATGCAACTGAAAAAACTCTTAATGCGCCCCTCGGTGGTGCCGCGCGGCACGAAGCTCGACATGTAGGAGTAGAGGTGGGTGGGCTGCCGGATGTGCTCTGCGCGCTGCGCAATATTCATGTGGCGCCACTTCTCGCGCAGGCCGACGCGGTGCGCGGCCAGGCCGTGTGGCGCTTCCTCTTCAATGCCCGACATTTGCGGAGCCGCGCGCGCGCTTATATACACGCCGCACCAAGTACGTCTTTGCAAGCGGCACGCTGGGCCAGTAGTCTGCAGGGTCTGCGGTTGGGAGAGGTGGGCAACGGACACGGCGCACCGCGCGCAGCCCGGCAGACAGCGCGGCGACGAGCGCGTAGACGAGCCCACCGACCAGGCACAGGCCGTCGAGGGCGCGCTCGGACAGCGTCCACCGCGCGCACTCCAGCACGCCAAGCGGCGCGCACGGGTCGAGGGCGCGCAGCGCGAATGAGGCGCCGCGCGCGAGGGCCGACAAACACTCTGACATCTCAAGACAAAGTCGAGAGCACCGTTTTATTACTAAATGCGTTTTTTTTTTAAAAAAAAATGCAATTAATTTAAGGTATTGTGGGTATATTTAAGAGTGGCAACTGCGACATGCACCTAGTGTTTGTCACGCAATGAGCCACTCCCTGGAGCAGCCCGTGCCGTCCGAGGACACGGTGGCATTTGATGCCGCGGACATGGAACGGGCGGTCGTCCTGCGCCAGCAGACAATGGATTTCGCTGACTTGGTTGCCGTTTTGAAAAACACTAGTCTCGACTGGCCGTCAGACCACATAGAGAACAGCTCGGTTGACTCTTCCAGCGATTTGGAGATTAATTACGAAGAAGTCCTGGCTGAGAACGTGGAGTTGGTGGTGGTGGGGATTAAGGGGCTTCACAAGCTACTCGAGGAGTGCCGAGGCAAGCTGGCAAGTGATGACCACGACGATCCATTGCCATATGTGCTCGCTGTCGCTATGTGCGATGCAATGCACAAGTTCCTCGACAACGTGACCATTGTCGTGGCTGCGCTGGACGTGATTGCCCTGATGTGGGACACGCATATCCTGAAAACAATCGTGAACATTGACAGCATGCCAAGTGCCAAGAACACCATCAAGACCATGGTGTTCATAGGCCAGAAGTTGTTTGGAAACGAATGGTTCGCACAGACCAAAAGCAGGTCGATGCTCCGGAGCATGACCAACACTGGCCCTGATCATGTGACCCAGGTCTTGCTGGACAGGCACCTCGCCACGGCCTACAGGCTCATGCAGGGCCCAATCACGCCACCTCGCGAGCACGAAGTGGTGGAATGCGCTGTGCTCCTTCACTCGGTGGTGTTTTATCACCAGATGGCACCTGTTTTTGAGGATCACTACGTACAAATGGTGTCGAGATTTGCCCTCTGGCTCGTCATGTCCTTCCAATCAGAGGATCGCAAACAACAACACATAGGCGTGCTGGGCTGCGGGCTCATGCATCAGCTTGCCGTCAGAAACCTGGAAGTCGGCCAGGTGCAGGACCCGGTGCAGTTCCGGCACGCAGTCGCCTGGTTTCGCAAGAAGGACATCCCTGGGTGTCTGATGATATTCAAGGGTTTCTCGGAGAAGGGCGACAAATACATCCGCGATATCGAGCTCCGTATGCCGCCGGCCGAGCCCAAGCCACCCCGCAAGCGCGACCGCGAGCCCTCGCCGGAGGCTTCCTCTGCGCACGCCGCCGCGGCAGCGCGAGCGGGCGGCAGCGCCTAGTCTGCCCATGTGCGGGCGAGGGGTGTGCGTTTGATTCTAATAAAGCGCGCATACATCACAAATGACCTGTGTGTGCGAAGACATGTATATAGCACTCCTCGTGCGCTCGTAATGGCATCGCGCCTCTCTGCGCGCGGCCACGCCCCGCTGGTCGCGTACGCGGACTTGGCCGAATTTGATAGCATGTGCCATTGCATGCACAACGCGTACAGCGAGCTGATTGCCACGGCCGTGTACGCGAGGCGCAAGCACTGCTCGCGGACAGCCGCGCTGGAATCGCAGCGCGCCGCCATGTTGCTGGGCGCGGCCGAGTTTTCCGACATGCGGGCGGGCGGCCTGCAGATTTTGCTGCGCCTCACCAAAGGGCGGGGGGCGCAGTTTTGCCGCATCTTGAATGATGACATCATCAGAGCAGTGACCACCTCCTCCCGCACCTACGTGAACACCATACGGCGACTGTGTCTCCTGAACACCGACATCGCTTTCCGCGTCAACACGGAGGACATGATCGTGGGCATGCGAGACGCGGTCGTGCAGTGGTGTGGGCACTGTGACACCAGCGCTGGCAGAATAGGCGCTGAGTTGTTCGAAGCCAACTTCATCGCGTGGGGCGCGCTCGAGACTCCGCAGCGGACGTTCTGTCCGCTATCACAACTTCCCGAGTACGTCACGGCCTTTGCGATGTCTGCCCACGACAACCTGCACCGACGCAAGGGGGTAGTTTTGCCCGACGACGTCCTGCGAAAGGTTTGCTCGTACCTGTTTTAGTAACACCGCACACACACTGTAGTTTTTTGGCATGTTTACTTTCATACAAATAAGGACTGATAATCAGCCTGAGAAAAGCTGAAATCCGTCACCTTCGGACAACTGCAGTCCAACTTGATGGTCGGACATCTGCAGTCCAACTTGATGGTGACTGTCCCGCGGTCGCGAGAGCCAGCGACCTTGGGTAGCACTGCCACGCCGTGCTCGTCGAACTCAATACGATGGGCCGTCTGCATGTTTTCGAGCAATGGCACAAGCCTCTGGGAACACTTCAAACACCCGGGCATCAAATACAAGCGAGGTGCCTCGACGGGAGGAGGCTCGACGAAAGGAGGGTCGGCGGAGCACTCATCGCCGCTGAAAAATTCCTCGCTGGGACACTTGGGCTCGACGAAAGGAGGGTCTGCGGAGCACTCATCGTCGCTGAAAAATTCGTCACTGGGACACCCGTCGTCATCGCTGCCAGAATATCCGGACGTTTCGGACGTAGTGCTGGTTGCCCGAGGTTCATCATCCTCGCTGGACGACCCGTTGTATTCGCTGACGTCGTCTGTCGTGTCAGTCCTGGGGCTGAGTTCCTGTGTGTCATCCATTGTTGCTCAGGTGCCTTGGCCTCGACTATGTCATGCTTAATACCAATGTAATTGTAAATGTGTGTGAATTCTGCGCCTCAATAGTGACTTGCTCGTACCTGTTCAAGTGAGCCACGCACCGTGAAATTCAATGATTGTGACGTATTTAGCATGACTCTTCTCCGCAAATAATGTCTGACCAGAAAGATGCACAAAGAATGTCTGACCAGGAAGATGAATGTCTAACATATGACCTGATACAGTTCATAATGCCTCTTGGACTACCAGAAACATTTGTTGATTGGATGAGATGTGTAATTCGAAAAAGTCTTAGCGAATTATTGACAATGAAGCATGTGGAATATGTTCAGTACATAAAGGATCTCCAAGAAATCACGACAATCGGGTTCGACAGAAAAGCCTCCATGAAACTGTCACTAGCTCTCGACGTAAAACGACGTAGGTTGAATGCTCGCGAACAATCCGCGACAGAAGAGCTTCTGGACACACAAAAAGTCGGACAACACGACAAGGAGGCGGCTCGAGAACGACAGAATGCTCAAGACAGACACAGAAGGGATGAAGAGCGGGGGCTGTACGCGCATTGGTTGCATGTTCGCGCGCCTGAAATTCGCCATGCCCATCATGAAGCAATTCGATACACAGATCAGGAACTTCCACAAACCCCACAGGAGAGAAGAGCTGACCTGAAAAAATTCCTAGAACACGATGTTCATCTGCCAGCAGCAGCTGTTGTCTGCATTGTTCACCAAATTCCTCGAGCACTCGAGGTCGTCTTGGGGATGACGGATGAACAAATAAGGGATGACATATTGCACAGACGCATCTACGAGCGATCACTGTATCTTGTCAGCGACGACGAGTTTGATCAGCTCTTCTCGGCTCTGGAGGAAAAACGACAGAAAGAAAAGCTGGAAAAAGAACGCAGGAGAGCTGAAACGCATGAAAGACCACGAAACCGTATGGTGTACACGCCAGTCTCAACGCCGCCGCGTCTGCCCCGCACCAAGCAGGCGCCTCTGCCCCGCACCAAATCGCCGCGTGCGTTGTTGAAAAAATACGAACTAGTAGTTGATGCCCGCACCCCGAACCCGTATTGTGTGATTGCAGGCGGAGTGCCGGCACCCGGATCTGCCTGGTGAGGTAATTGTGCGCCACGCCGCCGGGTATATAACGCTGCGGCTCGCCGGCGCGATGCTCCTCCTCGGCACGTGCAACCCCAGCGGGGAGCGCGCGCAGTACAACGGGCTGTACTACACCGCCAACGAGCTCGCGACGCTCGTGCAGAGCGACGCGCTCCACGGCGTCCCCGTCAAGTCCGAGCACACCGGGAACGAGATCGGGCGCGTCGTGAGCGGCTTCCTCGACGCGACTGGCGCGCTGCAGTGCGTGATGGAGGTCGACGAGAGCACGCTCGAGGGCGCGATCGCGGGCGGCTTCGTGCGCGACGGCGTGGCGGCCGACCTCTCGCTCGGGTACTCCGTCGACGTGCAGCACACCGACGACCGCCTCAAGGCCGGCGCGAAGAAGATGCTCGAGATCTCGATCGTGCGCAGGGGAGCGCGGCGGGGGTGCCACATTCACGCGTTCCAGCCCGACAACGCGGCGGTGGTGTACACAACACACGCGGCAGACAGCGCGGACGGCACGTGGGACTGCTTTGAGCTCTAGACGTGGATTCATTGCAACACAGATTCGTTCCACACAAGGGCGTCCTTTACGTCGCCACGAGCACCGGCGCGCACAGGTCGTCGTCGAGCGCGAGCACCACCATGTTGAAGACCCCGCACAGCACCGTGACGCCGAAGCGCAGCAGGCAGATGTAAGCCGCCGAGGCATTGCCAAACGCGGAATAGTGTGCCAGCACGAGGGCCCACACGCACACGGTGTGCAGCGCACACGCCGCGAGCGAGACCGAGCACGTGGTCGCGAGCGAGTCCCACAGCGGCAGCAGCGTGAGCAGCAGCACGCTGAAGGCCACGCTCCCGACCCAGTGGTCGAGCTTGGTGTCGTGGGGGAACCGCGACGCCGCGAGGAAGTACCACGTGACGAGCGCGAGCGCGAGCCCGACAAAGTACACCTCGAGCACCGTGTGCTCGCGGCACGCCAGCCCGAGCAGCATCCAGTTCATGCACAGCACCTGCACGTAGTACGTGAGCTCGAAGCCGAACCAGGTGTCCGACTCCGACACGTTGCAGTCCCACGCCGTCGCGCCGTCCTGCGTGTGGCTCCACCGCGTGAACGCCAGAGCGTTGGCCGCGCTCGCAAACGCAAACGGCAGCGCGAGGAGCAGGTAGTCCATCTCGACGACGCCGAGGCGCACGAGCGGCGCGGCCAGCGTCGCGTTGCCCAGCGCGGCGGGTGCTGCGCGCTCCGCCTGCAGCAGCCAGGCCGACACGTGCCACTTGAGGTGGTCGCGCTTCGCCAGCAGGCGCACCGCGCTCAGCAGCAGCGGCTGGCCGAGGCAGAACAGCAGCACCGCCCGCCGCAGCAGCAGCGCGCACACGCTCGCGTCCTGCAGCCCGCACGCTGAGCGCACGTCGCAGCAGCTCGCGTCCACGCAGTCGTCGACGCCCCGCACGCAGCTCGCGAGGGACTCGATGAGGCCCCGAAAGCAGCACAGCATGCCGAGGCCCAGCCCGACGTAGATGATGTAGTGGTCCTGGAACTCGACTAGCATTTTGGCGGGGGGCGTGCCGTCGTATATGCCGACGGCGGGCCTGGAATCGGTTTCGGACGGGTCCTCGGATGTTTCACGAGCCGGCCGCTGGGGGCGGGTTGTCGGATGTTTCACGAGCCTCATCTGGTAGCATTATGTCCTTGAATCTGTCATTCAAGGCGTCATTGGATTTTACCCTCCTTGTCTGCTCGCGACTCCACTGTTCGCCTTTGACGGAGTTTTGGTCGAGTCCATTCACCTCAATGTCCATCAAACCGTCAATCCTATTGAGTTCTTTCGCCAGCTTGTCCCATGCCTGCAGGAACAACTCTGTGGTCTCGTCCTCCCTGTTGGAAGTCGCCCATAATTCCAATAATTGCTTCGATTCCTTGAAACATTCATTGCGTGCAAGCATTAATGTTTCTAGTTCTTCCACAACTTTCCCTTCATCGCGTGCCGTTCGGGTCAAGTGGGATCCCAGCCCGATGTCAAGAACCGCCTGTTCCTCTGGCGTCAACGCCGGCCCGTTGTGTAATGCCGCTTCTCTCGCACTTTGGTGCTTCATCGCTTTTGTAGCCCTTTTGGACATATTCCTTGTCTGTGGGTTCGGGTCTGTTTCTGCACGCGGCGCCGCGGAACGCCGACCCTGTGGAACAACTTGTGCTGTGTTCGGCGCCGCTCGGACTGTGGACGTGTGGGGAGTGTTTCGGGGGGGTAAGCCGTGACCGCGTGCGGCACCTGCTGGCCTGTCGTCCGCTCCTCTTTGGACTGCAGCTGCGGCAGCGCCTGCTCTTCTTTCCTCTCGTGTCGCCTGCCGCCAAAACTCGTGGTCGGGTCCGTGCCTGGACAAATCGCCATATCCTGACGCGTCGGTTGGGTTGTAATAAAGCGGCACCTGCCCGGTCTCGGTGTTTGCCTTGTGGGTGTAGTATTCCGGGTGTCGCGTTTTCTGACTGTACACGTACAGCATGTGTCCATCCCGGCGCAGCTGCCGGTTCTGGACCCAGAACGCTTTTCGTTGCCTCTCCCAGTACATGAAATTGCCGATCTTGTGATTCCATTCTCGTTTTGCGTGTGCCTCTTGTTCAGCCTGCGAAATCCTGCGATCATTGAGTTGGTCCGTACTGTTGTAGAGCCTACAGTATTCCTGCAAAAACTGGACTCGATCACTACCTTCGCGGCAGTGTGTGAGAATCAAGTGAGACATGTACAGCAGATAGTTTTGCGTGCAAAAATACGACTTGGGCGGCACGTCCATATTTCTGGCTTCTTGGAACAACGGCAGCACACGTTGTGCAATAGTGTCGAGTATGTCTTGCAGGGTTGAGGCGTACGGTCTATAGTTGTGGCCAGCTGGTAAATCTGGAGTCATTATGCCCACCTGAATCACAAAGAACTGGAAGTAATGAAACCAGGAAATGGTACTGTTGGGTGTATTTCGAATTATTGTGTCAGTAGCGTCTGCATTCTGTTCCTCCGTGAAGTACAATTTACGGTTGCACTCCATTGCTTTGATGGTCTGTATCAACTTCTTCAAATCTCGGCTGGCCTGTTGCGCATAATCGTTCGGTGTTGTCTGCAGAAATTCGTCGCATTCCAGGACTAGCAAAGTTGCACTGCGGATGACTTCTCCTGCCACAGTTCGCAGCGCTTTGCAAAGCCCCTGTGCACGGGACAACAAGTTGGAATTGTTGTCATACGTGTTTTCATAATGAAACACTGGCGCATCGTGCATGTTTAAGCGCTCCACGACTGTGTCAAACTCTGGATTGTTCATGGCGTTGGCAGAGGTGGCGAACACGCTGTCGTGGACAGCAGTTCTGTCGTTAAAGTTGAGAGTGGCTTTGCCAGTGGGGTCGGTGGGGTCGTTTGAGACGTTTCTCGAATCCAGCGGTAACAAGCCCTCTGACTTGTACATGGCCATGAAGCCCCGAAAAGTATCCTCAAAAGGCTCAATTGATGGGTTGCTCCTGTCGCGGTACAGGAAATGGAATATCAAGCGCAAGTATTCCATGATCGACGCGTTGACAAAGCCAAAGGTCTGTTTGCAGTCCACCTCCAAGTAATGCTTCCACGCCATTGAACATCCAATGAGGAACGTTAAATACACGTGCAAGGGTTTAACAACACGCCCGACTCATAAAAGAAGCGCCCTGCTTGCGCCAATGCCAGTCCTTGTCTGGCACGGGCCGGCCGGGGGCGTCACGGGTCGGCTGTTGAATGCCGGGCACTGCCACATCTTCCACGAGGACGCGCGCGACGTAAGCGATTCGGACCTGCACGGCCTGCCGGCGAGCTGGGAGGTAAATGGGACGCAGTACTGCTGCGCAGAGCTGTCTTGCGGACATACCTTCCACGTGTCGGCGCTGGCCTGGCACTGCCTGTACCGAGACATGCGGTGCCCGATGTGCCGGCGCGGCTCCGAGTGCCGCATGAGCGCTGCCTCGCTGCCCGCACGAGAGCGCAGCGCCTTCGAGCAGCGCCTGGCAGACGCCGACGCTGCGGACGCTGCAGACGAGGAGACCGACGGCGTGCGTGACTTGGTCGACGGCGGGTACTCGACCGACGGCTCCGACCACGAGTCGGAGTCCGGGGCACTTGCGTACGAGCAGTTCGCCTCTCTGGAGCGGCTTCTGCGCCTGGTCGTGGAGGTGCGCTGCGGCGCGCAGGAGGTGTACGTGTACGAGAGCCCCGTGCACATCATGGACAGGACCGGCACCGCGCTCGACGGTGTCGAGGACGCGGCGGGGGCGACGGACAGCCTGCGCCTTTTCCGGGTGCAGCGCTCGTTTGCCCGACACATTTCAAGCCGAGTCGCCAGTTGTGTCTCGCGAGGCATGCTGCCGATCTCGCTCAAGTTTTCGCTGGCACACCCGCTTTTCCAGTGCCGCATCGAGAGTGTCGCCCTGGTGTCGTCCACGACCGAGCGCTGCGATTTTGCGCTGCGGAGTGTGGCGCCCTCCGCCGATGTCAATTGGTGGAGAGCGGGCACTGCGTCCGCCGCTGTCAATTGGTTGAGCGCGGGCACTGCGTCCGGCGCGGGCGACGCGGGCACTGCGTCCGGCGCGGGCGACGCCGCCGGCGCCGTCGCCCGACCGTCGATGCGCCCGACGCCCGTGATCGGCCAAGTGTGCCTGCGCCTCGGGGCCGCCAGCGTGAGCATGGCGCTGGAGCCGCATTTCCTTGTCAGACTGTGGTGCGAGGGCCTCTAGTGCCGCAGAAGAGTGCGAGCGGGCTCAAGCGAGTCTCGGGCGTATTAAGCAAGCGGCCGGCCCGGATAAATGGACGAGGCAGTGGCGGCGTTTGAGTCCGTGCGCCAGCAGATTGGCGGCGCGACGCTGGTGGACATGAACAAGACGCTCATCTACGACGACGTTGGCATCGCCATCATGCAGCACGCCCTGGAGCTCAGCGCCAAGCACTTCCAGATGCAGGCGCAAAAGGTGAACGCGAGCTCCTCGGTGAACTTCATCACGACGCTGCTCAGCGCCACCGCGCTCAATGACATGCTTGATTGGAACGGTTCCGGCAAGGGGTTTGTGCAGAAGCCCGACGCCGTGTTCGAGCTCACGTACTCGTCCGAGGGCGGCACGCAGCACTCGATGCTCATCTACTACGAGAGCGACGCCGGCAGCAAGGCCAACCCAAAGGACCAGAAACAGGCCGCCCGCAAACTCTATCAGAGCACGTGCGGCTGCCGGCAAATCAACGCCGACGTGCCCGCCATTTCGGTGCGCGCCAACGTGTTCATGGGGCCCATGCCCGACGAGCATCTGTCCGGATCGGCGGCCACCGAGCTTAGCCAGGTGCAGCGCAGCGCACAGAACGCGCTCGACTTCCTGCACCAGCTGGCGGTGGCGCACGTGTGGCTCTGTTGCCAGGTCTGTCTCCTGGTACGCAAGAAGGGCAATTTCGCAAGCCTCGCCGCGGACCCGACTACCCGCAAGCAGTATGACCTGCACTGTCTGGTCGGGCTCATTTCCGTGCCCGAGGTCCACGACATGCAATTTTTCGAACCGCCGCACGTCTCGGCATCCGTCAAAAAAGTGGACTTCAAGGTGGCCGGCGCAGCGCTCATACAGTGCCTGTGCGTCGAGCGTTTCGTGCCGGCGGCTTTGTCCGCTGCGGTGCGCAAGGTGTACCAGTCCCGCGCGCCGCTGCCGGAGATGCTGCACGGCATGCCGACCGTGCAGGACATGTGGAGCTTGCTGCGGCGGTGTGCCGAGCAAGCCGACCAACGCGGTGCGGCCGGCGTGCTGGGCACGGGGACAGAGCTGCATACTGGCCCATCGTGGCCATCGTTTCTTCGACGCCAGCCCGCCGCGATCGCGCCCGCGCCCGCCGCGCACGCTGCCGGTGCGCCAGGCGCCCCCGCACCAGCGCCAGGCGCCCCCGCACCAGCGCCGGGCGCCCCCGCACCAGCGCCGGGCCCTCCCGCACCGGCGCCAGGCGCCCCCGCACCAGCGCCGGGCCCTCCCGCACCAGCGCCAGGCGCACCAGCGCCCGGCGCAGCGCCCCCCGCGGCTGGCGTGGCGGCTGGCGTGGCGGCTGGCGTGGCGGCTGGCGTGGCGGCTGGCGCACCGCGGGCCCTCTTTGC
>Ga0209390_10009617_pt1 | contig 11550 bp, 11 predicted proteins | sample BON01_FD_187212 | JGI IMG/M metagenome (GOLD analysis project Ga0209390, IMG submission 187212) | Freshwater microbial communities from Lake Bonney liftoff mats and glacier meltwater in Antarctica - BON-01 (SPAdes) (version 2) | ecosystem: Environmental > Aquatic > Freshwater > Ice > Glacier... | reverse complement strand
GCTCCTCCTCCTCCTCCTCCACCTCCTCCTCCTCCTCCTCCTCCCACCCCTCCCCCAGGCCCTGCCGGCGGCCCTTCAAAGGCATCCACTAAGAAATTGGGCGTCTTGAGCAAGTCCCAGTCATACTCCAAGGGTAACGTCTCGACCAAAAAATAATACATGTGTCCAACAGCTATCCCCATCAGTGGGTCACTTAATCCTTTTTGACCATTCATCAAAAACTGAAGTGCGGTCAAGGCCCACGGCAAGTACATCGCTTCCAGTGTAAACCCCCAAAACGACACCATCGAATGCGGTTCCCGACAGGACCAGACATACGTGATCATCATCACCAAACACGAGCCCAGCACCATCTTGCCCATATACAGATTCAAAAGATGCAAGGCCCCTCCCCCAAAAATCAACATCATCGCGTAGTCCGACGACCCTCCCCCTCCTCCTGTATTGAACGGAAAGATTTCATAGCGGCTCGAGTACTGCACCAACATGAAGAGCTGCATGATGAAGGGCATCCCGAGGCCACCGAAGAAGGTGAATGGGGTGACGAGGCGCCACAGCTGTGTGGCGGAGAGAGGGAGGGAAGGAGGTAGGAAAGGAGTGAGAAAATCTGCCTCTCATGTTTAAGGTCAAAAACAGCCCTTTGCGTTCCCCGCCGCGCTTCGTCTATCCAAACCCCACGCCACAACGTGCGCAGCACAATCTCCTCTCACGCCCTCCTTCCCTCCCTCCCTCCCTCCCCTCCCTACCTGGAAGTTCTTTATCCCCTCCAAGTCCCAGATCAACTTCACCGGAGAGATGATGCCGAAATGAGAAAAAATGGTGGAGAAGAAGGCGGCGACGAGGTAGGCCCTGGTGATGGGGGGCAGGTTTTTGAACCATTCCTCTGTTGTGAGGGGTGGGGAAGGAAGGAAGGGAGGGGAGCGAGGAAGAATGAGTGGAGAGCCATAAAAAAGGAAGACTGAGACAGACAGCACCACCATCCATCCACAAACCGTACCTGGAGAGTTGCCGCCGCCGACTTGCCGGATCTGGGGACGTGGGGGACGCATGCTGGCTGCTGCCTGCGGTGATGATAATGGTGGGGAATGGAGGGAGGCTGCGTGAGTTCTTGATGGGGGCAGTGAGAGGAGGAGCACCCGCACAGCGGCATCGGGCTTGGAGCATGAAGACCCTCCTAGCATGTAGGGCGCTGCTGGCGGGGGTGGTGCGCTGTCCTATGCTAGGCTGTGCTGTGGAAGGGTGGTAGGGTGAGGAGGATGAAAAGAGGGGAGGCAGGAGCGAGGTCTTGAAAACAATAGTAGCAAGCAACGTCGACAACAGACAAAGCCAGGCAGCCCTCCCTCCCTCCCCCCCTCCCCTCCCTAGCACAACACATGCACGTAAGGCAGCAGGAAGGCTCCTCACAACCCGCAAGAGATAGGAACACTCGCCAAAACCACATTCGAAAGGTTCAGCACCCAAAAGGTCATCCTCCTTGCCTTCTTCTTCGTTGATCTGTCGATCCGGATGCCGTTAGACCATGCCTCCCCTCCCTCGGAAAGGCGACGTCGGCCCGTTTTGTACAGAACCAATAGTACTTTTCCTTCCCGCACCCACACGCAGGCATGGGCGTTGGTGGTCTTTGGTGGCTCTCCACCAGCCACCGCAAGTGCGCCTGCTTTTTGCCTCTCACACGACGCCCGCCGGGCTCCGACATGTCCACCAGCAGCAGGCCCCCCCCCTCCTCCCTATACCGCCATTCTTCTGGGTCTGATCCATTCCACACACCTTTACACACACACATAGGACCTCTCCCACCTTTTAATCATGAAGACCGCCGCGATTTTTCTTCTTCTGGCTTGCGCCGCCAATGCCTTCGTTCTCCCCACGCCCAAGGTCTCCCAGGTAAGGATCAGAGCAGAGGGAGGGAAAAGAAGGCCCGATGAAGTACATTTTAGCCTGTCCTATTGCGCGTACAGGTCTAGGATAGGCCGGCACATTTTGTGAGTGAAGAGCTTGCACGTGTAGGGTTGTGCATTTCCTCTTTTTTCCTGCTCGAACAAGTCCTCTTGTCTGAAAGCAAGCAAGCCTGACATACACATAGGCTTATGCGTCTGCTCGCGTCTGATCCCGCAGTACGAGCCGCTTGTGCGTTTGTGAGTATTTTTTCATTCCTTCCCCCCTCCCCCCTTCCCACTCTTCCATTACAGACTGTGGTGAAGGGCACTCCCTTTGACACGGTCAGCAAGGACGAGCTCGCGGTCGAGAACAAGGCCATGGCGGGGAAGAGCGTGTTTGAGCGTGCGATGGCTGACTTTAACGGCCGATACCCCGCAGTTGCTGCGTTGGGTCTTGGCCCAAGCGCGAAGGCCGAGCGATGGAATGGACGGCATGCCATGTTTGGCTGGATTGCGTTGTTGGCCACGGGGTACGCGCAGGCGCACGGGCTTCTGCCGGAGGGGGGCATGGATGCTAAGGAGTGGGGGACGGTACGTTTTATTTTGGGAGGAGGGGTTGAGATGTTTGTTTTTGCGTGGGTACTTGTGTGGAGGTGTTGCTGCTGGTGGTCTGGGGGGGCCGAAGTGAAATGACAAGGAGCTTTCAACCACACTCATCAAAAAATTGTATTTAAAGCACACGCTTACAGACGCATAAACCTGATTGATTAGATTCTTGTCCTCACCTTTTCTTCCACACACAAAACACACAACTACAACTAATAACAAACAGTGGGTGATCGTCAGCACGACGGGCGGAGAACAGGTCACCATCCCCGCTGCTCGCGCTGCTATTGCCATCGGCCACCTGCACTTTGGCGCCGTCGGTGTGTTTGCCGCGTACAGCAAGAACAGCGTGAAGGACCGTCTGCTGTTGGAGCCCGGGGAGAAGGACGAGGCACCTGCTGGCTTGTTCCCTGCTCTCCGCCCGGGCATGACCAAGGACGCTGAGATGCTCAACGGTACGTATATAATTGCTTGCATGAATGTCCGTGTAAATTTGGGAAACTGGAAGAATAAATTTAGTGTGAAACACACGCCAAGGCACCCACATATATACTCACTTGCTTTCTTCACCTTTTGCAACTCTCAACCTGCAGGCCGCATTGCCATGCTCGGCCTCGTCGCCCTTGTGACCGTCTCCGCCGCCACGGGCCAGGACATCCTCTCCGTCATCGACCAGGGCCTCGGTGGCCTCCTCCTCAAGGCGTAGGTTATCGCCTTTTTTCTATTAATGCTGTAGTAGATCTCCTCCTTCCCTCCCTCCCTCCCTCCCTCCCCCCCTTTTATATTCATGCATGCACACATTTCAGCAATGATGGGTGGACAAGTATTTTTGTGAGTGTCTGTGTTGTCATTGTCTGTCTGATCATTTGTCCCTCTGTCTTCCTTTTTTACATTCGTTCCTTGGGAACGACGGGGGTTGGGGAGTGAAGTGATCTCTATATGTGTGTGTGAAGGGAGGGTGGGTGGGTGAGGTGTCTCTTGTTGCTTGCCTTGCGTTGCCCCCCTCCCTTATCCTCAGCGTTCATTTCTTCCCTCCAATTTAGTCAGCGTGTCATTTTGTACTACCGGGAAAGAAAAACAAAAGAAAAAAATCCAAGAATCAGCAGCTATGTGTCATCATAGAGGTTAGAGCGCACACACTTATTTTCCTTCTTTTTCCTTCTTCTCATCTCTTTTGGTTTTGCTAGTTTACACTTTTGCTTCTCGTTCTTCCCGCTTTCCTTCTCCCCGCTTCTCCGCCTGCTTGTTGTTGTTCTGACTGACTGCAGTTTTGACTAATGTTGCTGTTCTTGCTGTCGCTGCTGTTGCTGCTGCTGCCGGTGCTGCTGGTGGTGGTGGTGCTGCTGCTGCTGCTGTTGCTGCTGCTGCTGCTGCTGCTGCTGCTGTCTTCCTCTCCCATACACACAGTTCCATTTCTTACTTCTTCTTCTTCTTTCTATCTGCCGTCTTTACCTACGTTTACTCGCTTGACTACTTCTCCTTATCTGATCTCTTCATCCTTCCTCCCTGTTATGTTACTGTACCTGATCTGCACATATCCCCCACTCTTCCTTTTTCCATCTTCCTCTCTTGCTACTCTCCTTACTTTTACCTAAGCTGTCTACCCGCTCTTCTTCTCACCCTCAACCTCCTTCGTTCCCTTTCCCCAACCCAAATAAATTTAATTGCTCTTCACTCCCCCTGCCCCTCCCTCCACACCTGAGCCAGACCCCACCGGCAAGCGCACCAAGCACGAAATCCCAAAATGATCCGAAGGAAACCGACCATCAGCCATCCGCTTCTTCCCCAGCAACTTCCACTGCTTCACTAACTCCTCCCCCTCCTTCACCTTCTCCTCCGCCTGCTTCTTTCCCTTCCCCCCTCCATTCCCCTTACCCGTGCCCGCTGTCGCCGTCATCGTCGTCGTCGTCGAGCTCAAAACCCCCCACTTTCGGTTCAGCAACAACCGATCCAAGCGCATGCGAGGCAAGAAAGAAGCACCATCCATCTTCAAATTATTATTCAACGACATATCCCACGTTTGCTTCTCCATCGCTAGACTTCCCCCCGCCACCCATCCGTCCACTACTTCCTTGTAGAGAGGTTCGGCATTCACCTCTGCTTCGCGTAAGTTGGTGTCACCCGCAAAGAGAGCTGGACCAGGGAAAGCGAGGAGCGTGTCCAGGATTTGTTTCAGCTGCCGACAACGTTCCGCGGAGCTGGGACCCAGGGACTCGAGGTGGGAAGTCATGAAGAGAAATTCATAAGAAGAAGCGGCGGTGGAAAAGGGGGGCTTGCCAGTAGCGCCAAGTGCCAGCCTTCCCTGCACCTTGATCAAGTCCCGCCCCATCTGCGACCCGGGAAAGGGCGTGCGCGTCGAGCTCGTGATCTGAATGCGGGCTCCGTTGAAGAAGGCTAAGGTAAAGTAACCATCGTCTTCCAGGACGGACGACGGCGCGAGGACATAGCCGGCGGAGCAGAGGCGGGAGACAAAGATCGGCACGTTAGCTGGCACCATTTCCTGCAGCAAAATCACATCAGCCAAGAAGCCACCCGGCTCTTGTTGTAGGAGGATGGAGCACACTTCGCCTGCGCGGTCCAAGAGCGTGGCGTCGTCGAGGCCGTCCACGTTGTAGGAACAAACACGCAAGAAATCGGACGGGTTGAGCGTCACCCGGGGATTTTTCTTGTTGTCCGGCGAGGAGGGTCCGGTGGTGGCACTGCTGCTGCTGCTGCTGCTGCTGCTGCTGCTGCTGCTGCTGCTGCTGCTGCTGAGAAATCGCTTCATGGTGCTGCGTGGCTGAATGAAAGAGGAGAGACGGCGCGCTGTGGTGAAGGCAGCGGTGGCCGTCGTAAGGAGCAGCACGGGCAAGATGGAGACAAGTCTAAGTCGTAGACGAATGGTAATGAAGGCAAGCAAGAAGCGCCGGCAGCTTTCGCAGGACGAGGACGACGTGCAGCCTCTGTGGGAGTGGGATTGTGTTGTGGCTGAGTGTGGTTTGCTGGTGTGGTCGTTGAGCAAGCGTGTCGATGATGACCTCCTGCGAGACCGAAAAGCCAAGAAGGCGTTTCGCCACACGTCCCTCCTCGGCTCGTTCGGCCCGTCCCAATCAGGCCCTTACACACCACCTGGCCACCACCATCTCACAGACAACCCCTCCCTCCCCACCACCACACATTCCCACAGGGCAAGCGTCCAACGGCCGCCGCCAAGACAACGTCAATCAATCGCGACGAGCCTGGCCCTGGCCCATCAGCCCATATTATCGGCACCTCGCCACCCCCAGCACACCCCGATGTTCCTGGGATTCCAACGCGGCGGCGGCAAGAGCACGGGTGCATGGCGGGCCAACAGCGGGAGTGGCGGTGGCAGCGGCGGTGGTGGGCCTAGTACCAACGCACCCACGACTGGCACGAGGTCTTCCTCTTCCTCCTCCTCCGTGCAGTTGATGCTGCAAAACATTGACAAGGATTTCAACCTGCTGTGGGAGCAGTGCTGCCAGTACGAGGCTTCCATCACGCAGCTACAACAGAAAATTGAGGGGAACATGGTGCATTTCCGCGAGGCGGCGCAGTCGCTGAGCGCCATCTCAGAAAGCTTTGGGGGCGGCTTAGGCTCCTCTAGCGGAGGACGGGTGTCGGTCGATGCGTGTGATTACATGAATGCCACCACCCTTATTGCCACGGAAGCCATCACTGACTTTGAAGAGGCCTTGCGTCAACACGTTTTGTCAACCATTGAGTACATTGCGCATGAGAACCGGCGGATCGAGGAGAAAATGAAGGCACGCTTGGACTTACTCAAGCAACACGACGCCGCCTTTCGGGCCATGGTCCGTGCGCGAGGAGTCTCCACCACTACTACTACCGATACCAGCAACACCACTACTCCACCATCACAGCAAGATCCCCAAGCACTCAATATAGCCACTCTCCGCGCCGAGTTCTTCGCCTTGCAAGACCAAATCAAACAAGAACTAGGCTCCCTCCTCCGTGAACGCGTCAACCTCTACCAGAAAATGCTCGCCAAACTGTCGCAAATCCAATTGAGGCTTTTTGCCAAGATGTACAATGCTTTGGGCAAGAGTTTGGGCTACGAAGCAGAGGTTCCTCCCCCTCCTGCCGTGTCGGAGGAAGGAGTGAGGAACAGTAAGGAGGAGGCGATAGGGAAGGGTGGGGAGAAGAAGCAGGAGGAGCAGGAGGAGGGGGGAGATGGGTGTAATGGTGGGGTTGCAGAGTCGAAGAAGCAGGAGAAGGACGACGGAGATGTGGTAGCTTCTGTGGTGGAGGGAGTGTTAGAGGGTGCTTTGCAAGCAGCAACGCCTTTGACAGCGGCAGCCGGAGAGCGCGCAGCTGAGGCTACTGTGGAAGGGATTTCTGCTAGAGCCGAAGCTGTGGCGTTATGCGAGCAGCAGGTCATTGAGGAGGAGGAGGCAGCCGCCGCCGCCGCAGCAGCAGCAGCAGCAGCAATGGCGACGGCGAACAGCAGTAGCAGTAGCGCTGCGGGTGGGCGGGCGCGACGCCTCCCATCCCTCTTCTTGTCGGCAGCCACCTCTCCTACCTCCCGCCTGACCACTGTTGCTGCTGCTTCTACTACTACTACGTCTGAGTTACCCTCCTCCTCGTCCTCGCCTGATGACCTCCTAGGTCCCGTCCCTCTTGCCTCTCGTGCAACCGGCGCAGGGGCCTTGGCCACGGGAGAAGATGGGGGAGGAGCGGGGGCAGGGATGGGCAAGTTCAATCTAGACATCTTCCGAAAGCTTCTGCCGGGGCCACGAGCGGGCGGAGGAGGAGGGGGAGGGGGTGGAGGAAGACGTGCGGGAGGAGGAGGAGAGAGCAGCGGTGGGGCCAAGAAGGAGGGGCCGGAGGCTGCCCCGGACGACAGCAAGGAGGGATGGTTGCGGTTGGAGCAAGATTTCCAGGCATCACTCTTAAAGGCGGCTTTGAAGGTCTCCTCTTCAGGCATGGGGAGGATGCAGCAGCAGGAGCAGTACGAGCAGCAGCAGCAGCAGCAACAGCAGCAGCAGGAGGAGACAGCCCCGACGACGGCGGGAGGGGTGGTACTTGATTGGATGGCTCGTACGGACACGGTGGCCACGAGCCCGGAGAGTCGGAATGGGTATTTGGCCTCCCTTGCTCATTTTAAGGCTTTTAACTTGCCGTTTACGCTGGTGGGGAAGGCACTGGAGTCTCCTCCTTTGAAGGGAGGCAGCAGCAGCAGCAGCAGCAGCAGCAGCGGCGGTGGGGGTGGGGGTGTGCCTCCTGGGACGGGCGCGACGCAGCAGTGGGTGGAGTGGAGCTTGAAAGAGGACGCGGATAAATACCGAATCACAGCTCAGCGGGAAGAGATGGCTACGTTGCAAAGCCTCCTCCTTCCCTTGGCATCCTCGTCCTCGTCCTCTTCCTCCTCGTCCTCGTCCTCGTCGCCTACCGCAGTCCCTTCTTCGTCCTCGTCACCACCAGCACCCGCAAGCACCAGCAGCACGAGCAGCAGCAGCAGCCACAGCAACAATACCCACTGGCTGGGTGCCAGTCTCCGTTTCCTAGACGTGGTGGGCCTAGCTCAAGCGTCGGTCGTCAGCAAGGAATGGGAGCAACTACTCATGCACGATCCTCGGGGGCAAGAGGCATGGAAGCAGGCGGTGCGCCGCGGAGGAGTACCTGAGAGAGTAAGAGCCCGCCTATGGCAATACCTTATCTATAGCACTTCTATCCCTTGGCGGCCTATTCCTAACGCTGGCAGCAGCAGCGGTAGTAGTAGTAGCAGCAGCAGCAGCAGCAGCAGCAGCAGTAGTCAGAACAAGAACCTCAACTCCCGCTCTCGCGTTTTGAGCAATTTGGCCATCCAAGCTTCGTCTGTGTCTGCCGCTGCCACTATCAACACCACCACCACCAGCAGCAGCAGCAGCAGTAGCAGCGCCACAGGAAGTGAGGAGGAGCCTGCTTCTCCTTCTGCTTCTGCTCCTACCCCTGGTCTGTACCAATCCCTAGTAGCGCGTGCGCAGGAGCAGATCAAGCATTACGAGAAGACGGGACGCATGCTGGCGGGCACGGGTTCCTCTGTCTTTGGTGTCTTCCTCCCGCCCGAGAGCGTCGACTTGGATGCCGAGTGGGAAGAGGAGCAACGACAATTGCAGCAGCAGCAGCAGCAGCATATGGCGGCGGAAGGCACCAGCAGCAGCAGCAGTACCGCCCCGGAGAGCAGCACGACAGCCACAGCAGCAGCAGCAGTAGCAGCCTCCCGCCTCCCCCAACAGCATCACCACCACCAGGCTCCTCCGCTGGCAGACGATTTTGGTCAGCGTCGCTCGAACTGGATATCAGAGATCGAGGTGGACGTGAAGCGTACCTATGTCGTCGACCGTGGCTTTGACCTACGAAAAGGCCTCTCAGAGGGCTGCCTCCTGCGGGAGGGAACCAGCAGCAACAGCAGCAGCAGCAGTAGCACCATCCCGACCAGCCCGAGCAATCACCACCAGGAAAGCGGGCAAGACGACATCACCACCTTGCGAGAAGAAGCAGCAGCAGCAGTAGCAGCAGCAGCAGTGCCTGGCCTCGTCCACCAGGAATCGATGACAACTGATGAGCTCCATTGTCGTGAGGTTCAGCGAGGGCGTCTTAGTAGGGTGTTACAGGCTTTTGCTATGTACAATCCTCGGTTAAGGTATTGCCAGGGGATGAATATGTGCACGGCTATCTTGTTGAAGGTTACGAAAAATGACGAGGAGGCGGCATTTTGGTTGTTGGTGGGGTTGTGTGAGCGGTGCTTGATGGAGGAGATGTGGACCGAGGGCATGCCACGGTTGAAGGCGTGCTTTGCGGTGTTGGATCGATTGTTGCTCTTGCGGACGCCAGCTTTGCATGCGCATTTTGAGGAGGCGGGCGTGCATGTTGCCATGTTTTCGAGCAAGTGGTTCGTGACGTTGTTTAGCAACTTGGACACGTTGCCGCTGCAGACCGTGTTGAGGGTGTGGGACGTGTTTTTTTTGGAAGGGTGGAGTGTCGTTTTTGGGGTGTCTGTCTCTTTGATCGAGATGTTGGAGAGCCAATTGAAGGATTTGGAGCTGGAGGACGTGCTCCGCGTGATGCAGGACCCTCGACGGGCGCTGCGGGAGCTGTTTCTGACCCAGGGCCCGACGGCAGCGCAGGGGGAGTGTTGCGAGGAGCAGCCATGTGCGGATGGGGAGGGAGAGGGCGGCGGGGCGGTGGTTGGGGAGGAGGGAGCAGGGGAAGAGGACGGACGTGTCGTCGTGCCTTTTAAGGCGGCGGGAGAAAGTGGGACGGCCACGTCTATGTCGGCAGTGCTCATGCGAAGGGGAAGCGCCATTGCGCAAGGTGCTCAAGTTTTCTCGGACGTGCAGGAGGAGTACCATTTGTAATATAGTGTGATTGGGGGGGTGCTCCAACAGCGGGAAAAGGAAAGAAGAAATGTAAAACAAGCAAAAATAAAAACAAACACAACACGTACGCTTTGCTTTTGGAAATAGAAAATAGAGATTCTCGGGCAAACGGCAAAAGAATTCGGCGAGCCGCATTGGCGGGGCGGCGGCTAGGGAGGAGGAGGACGACGACGAGGAGGAGGAGATGATGGTGGGGAAGGTGTGTGTGCTTGTATGTGTGAGTGCGTGTGTGCGTGTATGTGTGTGTGTATGTCATGAGAGAGAAACCCTGGCTGCCCGGGTGCGATGGTCTTGGTTGTGGCGGCGTGCGCCTGGTCGGAGAAGAAGGAGGACTCTCACCAAGTCACGTCTTCTAAGCAATTTGAAATCTGTACGCTGTCTTCGTCTCCTACACTTGACACACTACACGCGGGGGCATCAGCTCCCCACCTAAAGAACCGCGGCTAATTGTACCGGCGGGCGCGAGTGGTTTCCAGCCCCTAAGTCGACCCGTGCGTCTTTGCCTCCGACCACCAACACACACACACACAGCAACCAGCATGACATCATGCTCAACACGCTTCTTCCCTCCTCCTTCCCATCTGCACGCACACCACCTACCATCACACAGCCAGCGGCACGCACATACACGCAACAACCATGGCCACTCCTATGATGGTCAGCGCGGACGAGAAGGTGGAGATGAGCTTGGACGACCTGGTCAAGCTTGAGCGCAAGCAGCAGCAGCAAGAGAAGAAGAAGACCGCAGCTACGCCTGCCAAGGCTGGTGGCGCCCAACAAGCGCAGGGAGGTGGGGCCAACAAGCAGATCAAGCGCGGCGGGATCCGCAAGTCCGTGCTCAAGCAGACGCAGGCCGGGCAAACCCGCAAACCGGGGCAGGCGGCCAAGCAGAGCGCCCTCCAAGCGCAGAGCAAGCGGAACCAGGCCATCAACAAGGCCCGTGGCATTCAACCCGCTCCCATGGTGGGCGTCACGACGGCCGGGACTGCAGGCGGCAAGAAGAAGAAGAAGAAGGCCTCCCCCGCGCCCAAGAAGATGTTGATCAAGGTCAATAATGTCCAGGCGAACGGCGGTGGTGGTCGTGGTGGTGGAGGAGGAGGGGGAGGGGGAGTCAAGTTGATGAACGTTGGTGGGAGCGGCAAGAAGGCCGCGGGCTTTGTCTTTGGCAGCGCCGGCGGCAATGGGGGCGGGGGAGGCGGGGGAGGTGGTGGTGGGGAGACCTTTGGTCCTGGAGGGTTCAAGCTGCCTAGGGGCACGACGCTCAAGATTAGTATCAATAATTCAGCCAGTGCTGCGGCTGCCGCGGCCCCTGTCCTCCCCATGGCGGCCCAGCGTAAGAAGAAGCAGCAGCAGACGCAGGTGATTTTGAACCGGAGCAGCGGGCCTCGTGTGAGTATGAAGGCGGCCCAGGCGGAGCGACAGGCAGGGGCAGGGGCGTTGGCGAGGCGGATGGGTCGCATTTCCGTGACGCAGAACACGCGACAGACGCTTTTTAACCAGAGCCGTGGCTTGCCTCCGACCATGCCGCAGCAGTTGCCCTTGATGAGTGTGGGTGGGGGGAAGAAGAAGAAGAAGGCTGCGGGGGGAGGCGGGGGTGGTGGGGGTGGGGGGAACCCGCGTCAGGTGATTGTGCGGCGTCGGGTGAATTAAGCAAGAGTTTGGGATAAGAATGGAAAAAGGAGGAAATG
>Ga0209390_10009616_pt1 | contig 11552 bp, 5 predicted proteins | sample BON01_FD_187212 | JGI IMG/M metagenome (GOLD analysis project Ga0209390, IMG submission 187212) | Freshwater microbial communities from Lake Bonney liftoff mats and glacier meltwater in Antarctica - BON-01 (SPAdes) (version 2) | ecosystem: Environmental > Aquatic > Freshwater > Ice > Glacier... | reverse complement strand
TACTCGAGCCCCCTTCCTTATAAAAAGGCGAGGCCCGTTCCCCCCGCGGTGGTAACCCGCCCCCTCCTCCTCCTCCTCCTCCTCCTCCATTCCCTCCCACCAACATATTTGGTGCCGACACACTGGGGGACAATGCCACAGGATTCGGCAACAAAGGGGCATTCGACGACGAGGACGAGGAGGAGGAAGGGAGGGAGGAAAAGACCGAGGAAGAGGTCAACCTCGCCGGTCCATTATGAGACAAAGGCGGCTGCGGCTGATGATGCTGCTGCAAATGACTCAATTCCCGCTTCATCCCCCCTCCCTCCCCTCCCTCCTCCCCGCCCTCCCCCTCCTTGGCCATCGCCAGCCTCCACCACTTATGCAGCCTCCTCACCAAGCGACACCCCAACGTCAGCGTCCAATAACACAACAGCAAAATCAAAAACAACAGCAACCTCACATCAACCATCGACCCCCCCAACCACGTACTCCCCATCCCCAATCCAATCTCCAGCTTCGGCTGCTGCAAATGACCCAACCCCACCCTCATGCCCAATTCAACCAGATCCGCCGCCCGTGGCACCCCTCCCGACGCCTGCATAATCACAGCAAGCCTCCTTGCTTTCTCCCTATACTCACTCCTCCTCTTCGAGGTAGGGAAGGAGGAAGGGGGAGGAGCCAGCTCCTTGATTGCCTCCACCAAATTCTCAGGGACCCCCCACCCTCTCCTTCCGCTGGGCAAGAGACACAAAGCAGCCCCTGCGTCTTGTGCCAAGGTACAGGCTCCTCGATCATACCCCCTCAAAGGCAGGCCTAACACAGGTACCCCATGCCATAACGCCTCACTCACACCTTCCAATGACGGCTGCACCAATGACAAAACCACCCTCGGGTGACTTAACACAGCCATGTGATCTACTGCACTCACCACAAGCATATGTGGTGGTACGGGCCTGTCTAACCTCATCCTACTCCCTTCATCCAACGCCCAAAGCACGTCATAATCCCCCCCAATCTGATCAGAAGCCAACGCCTTAATCGCTGTCTGTACCATCACCAATGGCGCCGGCGCAAGAGGCTCGGCTAGATTCACAAAAATCACGGGCCGAGACACACTTCCTTTCCCTAACCACTTCAAGGCTGCCCGGCAATCTTTCTCGGGTTTTCCACTCGTACAGGCTTCACCGCCTTGGGGGAAGAAGAGCGGGCCCACCATATGTGTGCGGGGATCAATGACACGAGGGACCTCAAGACCAAAAACTGTGTTTTGCAGAATCCACGCACGGGCTTCCACAGAGCTAGCACGGAAGGAGAGCTGCTCCAATGAAGGGAGGGAGGGCAAGGCGTGCCGGGCTCGCGTAAGGTTCCTGAGGCGCGCTGCGTACAAGCCGACGCCAAGCCAGAGGAAGTGATTGATTAGGTTGGCGATCCGACCCTTGAATGTTTTGAGGCTCCGGAGGGGGGCAGGGAAGGCGTGCACGGGCACTAGAATCCCTTGTGGTTCAGTCAGATCATGACAAATCGGAAAAGGGTTGTTAACCATCAATGGTATCCCCAGCGCCTCCGCCGCATCTACAGCAGCAGTGGTAAGGAAATCGATCACCATCATATCGGGCGGGGGGAGCTTTTTTGCCATCTTGTCAGTCTCGGCCGTGGTGGTTGTCGCGCCAGGGCTACCCGGGACAGGGGCAAAGGTGTCGAGCAAACGGGTGAGCAACGCTTCGTTCACATCCGAGACTGTCTGCAGGGCATACAAGACCGCTCGACCCAAATCTCGGGGAGCGGCTGCTTCCTTCTCTGCGGAGGTTAAGGCAGGACCCGCGCTTAGGAATGTCGCCTTGGGTAAATACGTGGTCATCCAGCTCTTGGTATCAAGCTGGCACGGTGCCGCTGCAGCTGCCCCGTCTTTGCCAATGCTGCTGCTGCTTGCGCTGGCCCCGCTGCTGAGCAGGCAGGACTCGGGCGCGACGAAGGTTATTTGGTGGCCGCGTCGGAGCAGCTCCCGGGCGAGGGCCGTCAAGGGCTTGATGTGGCTCAACTCGTTGATCGACACCATCAGCACGTGCTTCCCACCCCCACCCCGCTTTTTGCTGCCGCTAAAGAATCGGCTCGTGCCACTGCTGCTGCCACTGCTGCTGCTACCGCTGCTGGTGCTGGTGCTGCTTGGGGTGTCCGCATCGCACGCCCCCGCCGTCGAATCACCATCGTTCGTCCGGCCCGCTTCGACCCCTTGGCTGAGCAAGAGCGGGAGGACTAGTATGATGGAGAGAAGCCACACCAAGTAGCGCTTGATGGGCGAGATGCCTCTCCGTGACGAGGACGAGGGCGTAGGGACATGTTGTTGAGGGGTTGCGGCCGCTCCTGCCTCCTCCACGGTCGCACCCAGCATCGTCGCTCTCCTCAACCCGTGTGCGTGCTCGCCTTGCGTCCGAGTCGATGCCGCCAAGCAAGCAGCGTGAACGCCGGGTCCTCTGTCAACAAGCTAGCAGATGCCCTGTGTTGGTGGTGTGTAGGTAGTAAGAATGAGCTGTGCGGCTTTGAATGTCCAGGGTGCACTCGGAGGCGACCTGCAACAAAGAGGAGCGAAGGAGGAGGAGTTGGGCGACGATGATGCGCTATCTTGCTAGGCCGTCTTTGCGGACCGACCACGCCCTCTACACAGCCCCAACAAATGTGCCAAGCCTTCAGTGTGTAGAGATTTCAATTCATGCACTCACGCCTCCCTTTTCTCACCCTCCACCACACACACACACAGGCCAAACGACGCGCTTGCTGGAGCGTTCCGATCATCAACATGCGGCCTCCCCTCCTCGTCAACCACCGCACAATAACAAGAAGAACACAGCCGAAATGTCACGTCCTGCCGTATCTGCAGCTTCTAGTGCTTGTCGTGGTTGTTCTGCTGGCCATGGCCGTCCAAGCGTTCGTCCCACATACCAGCAACTCCCCCTTGTCAAGCCAACCACCTCACGGCCGCACACCCCGTAGCCGGAGCAGCCGTGGCACGCCCCTGTACATGATCGACAACTTCTTCCGCCTCCACGAAAAGAACCGGCAATTGAACTGGGACGATTACTTTGGCAAGGCCCGGTACGACCACCCCCACGCCTTTGGCTCTTTTGCGCAACCCTTGGCAGGGGCAGCCTCGCCAGCAGCGGCAGTCGATGAGGCGTTGCAACAAGCCCTGTACCAGCTCCCGGCCTGCGCGTCGTTGGACCTGGCGATTGTGGCTTTACATTCGTCGGATGCGGAGGAGATTGATGCGGTCCTTGCGCATTTGGCCTTGGCACTGCCGGGCTCAACGCGGGTGGTGGGGTGGGCAGGCGCCAGCTTGGGAGAGGCCGTGGCACCGTCATTGGACGGGTTGGGTGCTACGGTGGTGGGTGGAGGGAGGACGCCGACGGTGAGTATAACGTTGGCGTCGATCCCTTCGGTGTCGGGACGTGGGTTTTTCGTGAGTGAGGATGAGTTAAGGTTGTGGAAGGCGCAGGGGGCGACGGAAATGAGCAGCAGTCGGATCTCGATGCAGGGTCAGCAGGAGGACGATGAAGAAATGGCTGATTATAAACGAGAGCTAGCGGCTGCTGCTGCTGCTACTGGTTATTTGGGGCCGGATAAGAAGTGGGAGGACCGGGCGGGGGTGACGTTGAATGAGGCATATAAGGACCCGCCGGTTTTTTTGTTGTTCGGTAACTTGGAAGATGCTTCTTTAGCACAAGTGGCTTTGCAAGGGTTGGATTGTACGTATCCGGGCACGGCTCGTATTGGTGGGTTGTCGGATGGAACGGTGTTGTTTTGTAGGGAGGGGGGGAGTGCGAGTGGGAAGGGGGGGAGGATTTTGAAGGAGGAGGGGATGGGTCTGTTGGGCTTGGCGTTGGTGGGTGATATTAGGACGTTGACATATGTGAACCAGGGAGCTGTCCGCGTGCCTGAGAAGGGGATTTATCGCATTGAGGCCGTGAGTGAGGATGGGATGACTATAACGCAGGTTTCTGTTCCGGGCAGCAGTAGTGGGAACCAGACACCGGCGGAGGCAGGGGTGCCTGCCACGATGGAGGGAGGGATGGCCCTGGCGTTGGGCGAGGAGGGGGACGACAAGGTAGCAGAAGCAGGCCCGAATGCTGTGGGGGTGGGTGGGACCCGCGAGGGGGCTGATAGGTGGAGTTTGGTGAGTGTGCGAGGGAGTAAGCAGGCGGCGGCTGTTTTGAAGGATGGGTGGACGGTGGGTGCGGACGGAAGCTTGCGTTTGAATAATCGCATGGCGAAAGTCGGTCAATATTTAAGTGTTTACAAATACGATGCTGCCACAGCTCTAGCACAAGAAGCGGAGCTGGTCGCAGCGTTGCGAAAGGAAATCGACGACGAATGGAGCAAGGCCGAGCTAGGGGTCATGAAATTCCGACCCACTGGCGTATTAATGTCCAAAGCTGCTTCTTACCCTTCCTCAGGGCTAGCAGGTTCGTTCGGGGAGGCTCTTACCCAGGCTTTGCCCACCGCCCCTCTTGCGGGTTTGGGGGCAGGGACCGCCCAACTTGGTCCGTTGGACCCTAGGAGGAGCTCTGCGTTGTTTCAGGAGTCGTTGGTGGTGAGTGTGTTGGCGTGTAAGGCTAAGAGGAGGGATGTGCGTGAGATTCGTTTTTTTGATCATTGGCGGGGGTCGAGTGCCTCGGTGGCTTCCGGGGGGAAGAAGAGTCCGTTGGATTTGCCGTTTGATCCGGAGAAGCCTTTGTTGGAGAAGGAGACGGGGGAGGTGGCTGTGAATAGGCAGGCGGCTTTAATTGGCACGGATGTGAGAGTGGATAATATGGCGTGGAATGTGAGGGAGGAGAGTGTGTACCCGCGGAGTTTGTTTGAGTGCATGGTGTGGACCAAGGAACGAGAGTTGTATTTTGTGCGAGAGGATGCGCCGTTGATGAACTTGATGCGAACTGTCATGATGATTATCAAGAACCCCGACGCCGCCTTACAAGCTAAGGCCAGGGGGCTCGACGTCGTTGCAGCGCTCAAAGCACAAACCGACGAGAAGGGATGGGCAGTCTTAGGTGATATCTCTCGTGGCACGCCTTTCCAAGGAGTCCTCGCCCCGCTCTTCGATGCCGTCCAAGCGACACACGCCACCATTGCCGCCAGCGGAGCAGGAGCTGTGGCCCTGCGTGTGGATCAAACGTACTACGGTGGGAAATACCAACACGTCCGAGACGTCAAAGACGCCTTACGCGAAGCCCGCGTGCCCGTCATAGCAGACGACCTCGTTCTTTATCCCTATCAACTCTACCTCGCCAAGCTGTTTGGTGCAGACGGGGTGAAAATGGGGCAGCTCTCCGTTCTCTCCGATGAGGACCTGCAGTATCAAGTCAAAATCTGCCAAACCCTAAGTCTGACCCCCATCATTTCAGTAGCCTCCCTCCCCCAGCTCCGTCGTGCCGCCGCCTTACCCTTGAATCAGACGTCGGTTCTGACGCTCGACGATAGGGATTGGACGACCATGAGGGTCAATCCGGGCGAGAAACACCGAGCAGTTGAGTGGTTGCAAGACCCGGCCGTGCAGGCCAGCTTGAAGGCAAGGCGGGAGGGAGGGGCAGGCGCGGGAGGAGCGCCTTTGATTTTGGTGGAGGGTCGGAGTAAATTGACGGAGGTGGAGAAGGAGGAGTTGAGGGAGTTGGGTGTGAGTGGGGAGGTGTTTGCGTTTGCGGACTTGCCGGCGAGTGATCGGATTGAGGCGGGGAGGAAGGGGAGGGTGGCAGCTGTAGGTGGTCCTGCTGCTGCTGCGGTGGTGGGGGGAGGAGGGGGGGCTGCTGGTGGCATTAGTATGAAGAGCTTGAAGGAGCTGCTTCGGGCGAAGGCGGCGGCGTCTCCCTCTGCTGGTCCTTAGGCGAGAGATTCTGTTTTATATATCATAATTGCATTTTTGAATGAATGGCCGCGCGCGCAATTTAAAGGAAAAGAAGAAGAAATTTATAATTGGTGAATCACATATGGTCCATTTTATATCTGGAGAAATAGAATGAGAAAGAGGCCTATGTACGGCATACATTTGCTTGATTAGAAACAAAAAACAGTCCGCAAAGACTCAAGTGCGTCGAGCTAAGCTCTTCTTCCAAAAGGACGACACTCACTCGTTTTCTTTCTCATCCTTCTCTCCTCCACCTCACCAATCACAGAATGACAACGCCACCACCAGCACTAACAACAACAACCGAAACCCTCCACGGAGGCTGCCACTGCGGGCGCATCCGCTTCTCCTGCACGGTCGCCAAAGACACTCCCCTTCTCGAATGTAACTGCAGCCGCTGCAGTCAGCTTGGTTTTCTCCACCTCCTCGTCCCCGCTGCTGCTGATTTTTGCCTTACACTGGAAGCGCGAGAACATTTGACAGAATATCGTTTCAATACTGAGAAAGCCAAGCATTTGTTTTGTAAAGTTTGTGGGGTGCAATCGTTTTATCATCCTCGTTCTCACCCGGAGGGGATCAGTGTGAATGCGCGGTGTTTGGATGGAGGGGTACCGTTGCAGCGGGATGTGCAGGCTTTTAATGGGAGCGAGTGGGAGGCACACGTGGCGGAGATAAGAAAATAGAAAATCAGTGTGACTGCTCGAAAAGTAAACAAAACAACAACAAAATGTAAAAATGTCAAACATGATGACAGCGAAGAAATGCCTGCTTAGACAAGCCTTTTCTTTCCCTTTTAAGACGTATTCATTATTTCTATCTTTCTTCCCCCGACAACTCATGTATATAAATCTCCTCTTTCTCCTCTTTCCTTTCATTTCACGCCGTCTTGGCCTTGCTCCCCCCCTTCCCTCCGCCCCAAAAATGATTTTGGACAAACCCCACCACATCGAACAGTGTATGCACCATGATCGGCACAAATAAATTCGCATACCTCAACTGCAAAACCCCCAAATAAACCGACAACAACAACGCCAGCAAAAAATATCTCGGGGTCGCCGCATGCAACGCCGCAAAGATAAACGAGGAGATCCCCAAACCCATCCAGGGGTTATTCGTCACTTGACTCAATATCGGCTGCAACGCCCCTCGGAATGCTAATTCCTCTCCAATCCCCGCCGACAGAGAGAGCAAGACCGAGATACCAATCACCACCAAGGGCTGTTTCTTCGCCGTGTCCGACCCGAAAATTCCCTCCAAAGACTCCCGCAACATGTCCTCAATCTCACTGCCCGAGGCAAAATGCAAAAGCAAGGCAGGGAGGGTCAGCAGCGCACTCACCGCCAGCAGGGGACCAAATCCCATCGCGGCTTTCGCGGTCGCCAAAGGGTTAATTTTGAAAAGATGCCCTAGAGGGAAGGCCAAGAGCCCGAGGAGGAGCTCCCCGCCGATGAGGGCAGCGATGGTTTTGTAGTTGGGCGAGAGCGGGGAGGGAGACGAGGGAGGGATGGGCGGCATGTCCGGAATGAAGGCGCCGGACGGGTCCTCGCCCGCGGGGGGTTGTTGTTGGAAAAGCGGGCGCCAACGTCGGCGGAAAAAGGTGGGGGAGGAGGAAGAGGCACGGGAGGCACGGGAGGAGGAGGAAGCTGAAGAAGAGGAGGAGGGGGAGGTTGAGGAGGCCATCGGGGTGGAGGGAACGCGGGGCAAGGGCAGGATGTTGCTCAGCTTTGGTTGGGGAAATACAAAGCCTTGGGTCACGAAAGGCAGGAGAAGGACGAACAGGGGGAGCAGGGCCGCAAGGAGGCGCCGGGAGGGTGGCATGGAACGTGTCGTCATGGAAGGAAGCAGGGGAGAGGGGGAGGGGAGGCCGTTGGTCGGTTGCTGGTGGCGCCTGTGATGGTGATAGATGATAGGAGGGACAGGGAAAGAGAGTCAGCATTTGGAATTGCGTATGGTTGAAAGCAAGCGCTTGTCATGAGGGCATGGGCAAAGACAACAACAACACACACAGGCACAAAAGAAGGTCGGCGGGCTTGCCCTTGAGGTTTGTGATTGGAAGTGCCTCTGTCTCTGAGCGTTGGCGAGATCCCACAGAAGGAAATGACGAGGTTGCGGGCGTGGTCTTGCATCAGGCGGAGCAAGCGGCTCTTTTGATTGCGGCTTGTGTCTGGTGCTTGTGCTCGTGTGTGAGTGTTTGCGTGCTCTCCTCTTTTTCGACCTCCTTCCCTCCCTCCTTCGGAGCCTTCATGAGGGCAGCGCGGCTTTTTGAAACAAGGACTAGGCAAAGAAATGCCAGTTCACACTGATCGCTTTCCACATTGAGTTTCTAGGTCTTTTGCCCTGCGCCAAGTCAGCGGCCGCGTAAGGGGTTCGGGCGGGCGGCCTAGGCGCTACACAAAATTGCCCGCCTTGCACTGCGTGAAGACACTCCGCCTTGTCATCGTGGAGCAGCAGCTGGTTTTGCTTGACACAACCAAAGATCAAGAAGACGCTTCCAGCACAGAAAACGGAAAGGGGCGGGGCGGGCCAAGGCACACGCTCCCTCCTGCCATTTAATCAAGCCACAGGGCGTGCGGTGGGCGTGGTGCCACGCCGAAAGAGGCGTTTCGCTGTGGCCTGAGTCATGGAACTTGCCGCGGTGCGCCCTTCTGTGTTCTTTTCTGTGCGCTTGCATGCCATCACGGCACGCGCAAGGCGGCCAATTGCTTCCTGAGATCTGGTCACAACGCGCACTCACACCCCCCACCCCTACCCCACCCCTACACAATCACACAGGAAGCGTTGACTGCCGTCATCTGAAAGGAAGGGAGAGCCTGTGCTGCCTGCGCAAGCTTCCTCCTTCGCTTTCGTCCTCGCCGCGTCTCCGCGTCATCATCACCGTCCTCCTCCCCGTCCTCCTTCTACATACACCAAGCCCCAAGTCCGTGTAAGATGACGCCCTCCACCAGCACCTCTTTCTCCTCCGCACCTTCAAGAACGACCTCCTTCCTCCTCGCCGCCGCCACCGCCGCCTGCTGCGCCTCCTCCTCCCTGGCCTACACAATGATGTCCACGGCCACCTACTCCCGCACGCGGCCCTCCATCAACCCTTACAGCGCCGGGGGCAGCAGCGTTGACAACGGCCGTCGCCCGGGTGGGGTAGAATACAACCCCTTCCGACCACAGCCCCAGGGAGGGTTTGGTGGTTCTTTGCCGCCGCTGCAGCAGGAGCTGCCGGAGTTGACCCCTTTGCCGAAATTGGCTTGTTCGATGGATAAGATTGATGAGTATAGAGGGGAGGTGGAGAAGGTGCAGGGGTCGATTCAGGAGGCGTTGAGGGGGGGTGATATGCCTAAGGCCCGTGCGTTGTATTATGGTCCGTTGCAAGATGCTCTTAAGATGGACCCGCTCTATTCGTTGCAGACGAAGCTGGGCAAGGCCAAGGGAGGGAGGGAGAAGGCCTTTTTTAAGGTCTTGCGGGATCTGATGCAGCGTGGGAATACTCGTTTCTTGATGGATACGAACCAGATTGCTGTGTTGCATAAGGGGGGGAATGGGCTTGATCTTGTGGAAGGCCAGCTTAAATACCTGGGCCCGGCTAAGAAGACCGTGGAGACGAAGTGGAAGCCCGAGAGCCTGGCAAGCATGCTGGAGGAGGTGGCGGAGGAGATCGCGACTCGCCCTCCCCCCGTCGCTAGCACCAGCACTGGCTTCGGTGGCCGGCAACGCAAGAATGTCCCAGGCGGGAATGCGGCGGCTGCTGCTGCTGCTGCTGCGAATCAGGGGGCGGTTGCGACGAGCGGGGGACCCGGGGAGATGCCTTATGCGGCGCAGGGAGACAATGGGTCGGCGGGAGGAGCGGCGGAGGATCAGACGCAGAAGCAGTTTCAGATGCCGACTTGGAGCCCGGATGGACGGTATTTGGCTTTTACTGAGTTGTATTTGAATGCGAATGGTGTGGATACTTGTTGTTTGGTTGTGTATGATGTGCGGGTGGGGAAGGAGGTGGCGAGGAAGACGTTGCCGAATGCGCCGCACATGATTCAATTCATGCCTGATTCGGACTCGATTATTTATTTGCAGAATCAGCACGATAACATCTCTCTCTGCTCTATGGTGTCTGTCCGTGAGCTTATGAGCGGGCAAGAGCAAGAACGCGTGATCGATGAGGGGATGCCTTTGTTCTTTGCTACCAGCAAGTATAACTCCGCGCGGTACTCTCTTGTGATGAATAATGGGAAGAGGAATGGTTTGTATCGTTACCTGGGTGACATGACCTTGCCTAGGAAGGCCTGGAAGCAATTGGCGACGCACGAGAGGAAGTTCCGCTCGCCTGAAGTGGCAAGCACGGGTTTGCAGGATTCGGTTATTTTTGTGATGGACAATCATTTGGTTGCTGCTAGTGTGGATGGGCGGTATAGGAAGAATATTTGTAGGGTTCAGGGGTTTTGTACGTTGGCTGTGAGTCCGAACGGGAAGCACATTGCATTGATGGAGGAGGATGGGGCGACGGGTTTTTATCAGATGAGTATCATTTCGGGGAGGGATGCGACAAACCCGTATGGGGGGACGGAGTACGTGCAGAAGACGTTGCCGATCAAGAATGTGGTGGCCTCGTTTTATTTCTCCCCGGACAGCCAGAAGTTGTTGTTGATGGTGACCACGTCGCCGAGCCATGAGTTTTCCGTGACCCGAAACACGATGAATTTAGGTGTCTCTCTAACTTGTAAGTGGGATGTGTACATGCTTGAGAGTGGGAAGGTCCGTTCTTATGGCATTTTCAACCCCCGCCCATACCAGCTTAAGGCTTTTATTCCTTTCTTTGATCAGTATAGGAACTCATTGTCCCCCTGGTCGCCTGATTCGCAGGCGTTTTGTTACTGCCAGAGGGAGGGGGCCTTCATTCAGCGCTTGCAGAAGACGGCTGTGCCTGAGGGATTGAAGAAGGAGATGGACAGGATTAGGAGGGGCAAGCCCGGGTTGATTTTCTTGCCTGATATCGATGATGAGAGCTCGGCCTATGCCCTGGGCGCGGATTTGGAGGTGTTGACCTGGTCGTGGTGCTAAGAGGAGGGAGGGAGGGAGGGAGGGAGGGAGGGAGGGAAGGAGAAGCGATGATGCTGCCGAGTGCTTTTGTGTGTGCTTGGACGCGGTGTTAGCGAGCGAGCGAGCGAGCGAGGGAGGGAGGGAGGGTGGATTTGTTTTTGATTTTCGTCCGTCTTATACATAGTAAGAAAGAGAGAGAGACAGTGAGAGAGAGAAGAGATGAAAGAGAGTCGAAGAGAGAGACTTACATCCGTAGCATCGAGACCCGTAGCAGTAGAAATAAGGAGAGTAAGAAGGGAAGGAGGGAGGGAGGGAAGGAGGCGAATTGAGGAGGGAGAGAGAGTATAAACGAGAGATGAAATCCCAGGGCGCTGCTCGCTTTTTCTTCTTCTTCTTGACTTGAACATTATCATTTCACCACCAGCATTCATCATCATCAGTAGCAGCAACAGTAGCAGCAGCAGCAGCAGCAGCAATAGAAGCAAGCCCCTGTCTGTGTGTTTGTGTGGGTGTGGGTGCGTATTTGGGTCGAGAAAGAGGAAGAAAGGGGCCGTGGCTTCAAGATTAGGTGCGTGTCTTTTTTGTTTTCTAGGCAGCGATATATACCCAGAGAAACGAGTAAGGGAAGAGGAGAAAGGGAGGGAGCGCATGCTAC
>Ga0209390_10009615_pt1 | contig 11553 bp, 10 predicted proteins | sample BON01_FD_187212 | JGI IMG/M metagenome (GOLD analysis project Ga0209390, IMG submission 187212) | Freshwater microbial communities from Lake Bonney liftoff mats and glacier meltwater in Antarctica - BON-01 (SPAdes) (version 2) | ecosystem: Environmental > Aquatic > Freshwater > Ice > Glacier... | reverse complement strand
TAATCTGACAAAAGAGAATGAAAAGTTCAGAATATTGCTGAATCCAGATGCCAAACGGTTTCAAACCAAGTACAAAAAGGTATCCCCGGCTATGAAACAGGGGCTCGTGAACCAAATCTACCCCTTAGAGGACCTCCTGTTAATGAAGCCCTTAATGTTTACCATAGATTAAATGCCCAGTACCCTATTTCATTTCTATTGAATTGAATGAAGTCACATAGTTCATTTGCGGTACTTGCGGAAAGTAAATTATTTTTGATTATTTGTAGGTTCATTTTTCGACAATAGTTGAAATTCAGTAAGTATTTTTTCTAATTCAGTACTTGGATAATTATGAAACCATACATCAAATTCCGTCTTGTCAAAAGTAACTTCACCTTGCACTAAGCCATTTTTTTTAAAACATCTATAAACGTCATTAACTTCAACCATAAACTAATAGTTTGACTTTTAATATATTTATTGGATTTTGAATGTTGTTTTGAAATTCTTATTATTGGGTAGTTTTCAATAATAGGAAACGTTTTATCGTCTGAATAACCTTCATTAAGGTCATACTTGATAACTTTTTTATCGTCTTTCAAGAAATCAAACTCATTTAATTGGTTTTCCCAAAAGCAATATTGATAAACACTTTCAATAGTTATTCTTTCAAGCAAATTATCAAGTTTATACTTGATAATGAATTTTCCATTTTTGCTAAATGAAGCAAAATAACCATAATCCAACTTTACATCTTCTTCTTTTGGCAAACTTCTATATCCGTAATATAAACCTAAAACTGCTAAAACGATGCTTGCTCTGTTGATTGTTCTTATTGTTTTTAATAATTTTCTGTTAATTAAATAAGGTAATTGCTCTTTCAAAGCATATTTGTCGCTACCATCTTTATCTCGAAAGCGAAACAAAAAAACCAGTAATATCAATTCTAATGCAGCTGGTTTCAGTTGGTCTATTGCTTGTAAGGCTTCTAATGTTTTATCACTAACTAATAGTTTGAAGGCATTTTGGATATCTTCGGTCGGTGTGCCTAAAATTTGCTTAAATATATCCTTACGAAAAGATTCATTTTCATAAATTACATTAACAATTATTTGCAATGTATCGTTGGAATAATTCGATTTAGGATTTAAAAGCGTAGTGTAAAATGCTAAATTACCTTTATCTAATGAGCCAATTTCTGGTTTATCAAAGAATGGGTTTATCTCTTTTAATAGTTTAAGATATTTATCACTATAAGTTGCTAATTCTTTAGTTTCGTTAGCATAGTATAATTCAGCATTTTTCATAAATGCTAACATGCCTAAAACTCTGTTAAATTTATTTTGTTTATCAGTTTTAAGTTGTTTGTTTACAGGAATTTGTGACTCTTGTAATTCACGAACTAAATTACTTCGGCTTTCCATGTTTTTAGTCCAAATATCAAACAATTGAGTTGGTAAAAATGCATCTTGAAATGTATTTGCTGTCGCAATACTGTTCTCCTGGCTTTCTTTATTTGCAAAATAAATCTTATTTATGCGGGATATAGGTAGTGGATGTGGTAATATATAAACCTTTTCGTGAAGTTTAATTAGTTCTCGTTTATCAAAATCAGTTAAAGAAACTTCAAGTAGCACTTGTTGTTCGTTAAGTTCATCAGTAAAACCATCTAAAATTAGTAAATGATTTGGCCAAAAAAGTTGAATATCCTTTGTGCGCTGGCTTTTTGCTAACTCTCTTGTTTCATAATTTACAGGATATATCAAAGCACTTCCAAAATAATCTAACAGATTGGATTTGTTAATTTGGATAATGAATAAGGATATATAGACTGCACTATTTTGCTTATAATACTTGTATGATGAACCAATTTTATTAGGTTTGAAATTTATGCCTGTTGGTGATGATTGCTTATTTTGAATAGCAAGTATTCTTTCAATTAGCACTTTTTTTGATGATTTTTTAGATGATACAATATTTAGTTCATCCGCGATTTTTTTAATCTGGTCTGCATTATATATTTTCAATTATTACAGTGTATATTTTGTCATTTTAGCCTGCGTTTAATTATTAGAAAAATTATTAAAACAAAACTCCTGTATCGTAGGTGTCACTCGGAAAGTTGTTTAAAATAAAAGGTATATTACCTGTATACATTATCACTAACCTATTCTTCGCTAGTGTGCAACCGACATATGCCTATCTTTTGGCTTCATCTGTGTTCCGTATTCTGTCAAACTCAGGCATAATCACAATATCAAACTCCATTCCTTTTGCAGAGATAAAGGTCGTAACCAATATGCTTTTTAAATCACGCTCGGTTTTTGACTTTTCGACTTCTGTCATCTCAGAAAAATACTTGGAACATTCAAATCCAAAATCTGCTATTATCGAGTGATAGCTTTCAACTTGGTTCCTGAATGGAAAAAGTACACCAATGTTAAAGCCGGTATAGTTCTCAATGATTGTCCTCAATCTATTATTCATATCTGATTGCCCACTAAATTTAAGTACTTCGGGTTTGTCGCCGTTGTTTTTGTATCGTTTTAGTGCTAATAGGGTTTGGCTATCGTTTGCTTTGGGACTGTGGGGTACAAAGTATCTTGCAAAATTATAGATTTAATAGGTATTTCTGTAATTGAATTGTAATGAAAATTCGTTTGAAGAATTGCTAATTTGTCGCTTTATTATTGTTTCATTTACCCCCGAACCTTCGTGCATTTGTTGGTCGTTATCCGCACCAATTGTTATTCTTCCGAAAACTTTTGGAAATGCCTGAAAAATCCTTTCTTCAAGGTCTTGTGCTTCATCAAGTATAAGTTCCATATTACCAATAATTCCGCTTAGGGCATCTTCTATTTGAGTTGCTGTAAGTTTATTTGGTTGATTTGAAAAACCTAATAACATATTAGTTGTTTTTGGAAATCAACTATGAATAGTATTTACATTATTTCTTGATATTCCTTGCTTTTCAAGTATGTTTTCAATTGCAACTTTCAACATACGTTGGTATATAAGTAATATTGTAGCCTTTCTGTTATTTGCTAACCGTATCAATCTAAAAATAGAGACAGTTGTTTTTCCACTACCTGGACAACCTGTTACCAGAGAAAACTTTTCGTCATAATCATTGTTGATTATACTCAACATTATTTCTCCGTTAGTCGAGTTTCTTATGTCGTCTTGGCTTGGAAGTCTAAATTCAAATTTTGCCATTTATTTTCGTGTTTGATTTTCTAAAATATGGTGTAATAATCTTTCATACGTGTGTATTGGCGCATTTTTCCATTGTGTGTTGTCGGTTGGGCTAATCCTGTCAATAATTCTCTGAGCGATTATTTTTAGTTTAACTCCTGTCTCTCCCTCCTTGGAGTTTTTTTATTTGTTTCTATGAAAATTGGTTCTCTGACAATTCTTGTGGAGCAGACTGATTCTGTTATTTCTACACATGGAAGTTTGGGTACAGTCGCCTCATTATATGATACTTATGAAATTAACTACTTGTAAAAATCAAACCAAGTAGTCAGTTTCCACAATAATTGTCAGAGAATCTGAAAATTATTGTGCGTGATGATAATTGAAACCAATTTTAATAAATATCAGGTTCTATAACTTATTCAAGTTTTGTAGATTAGACTGTAATATATGTATGCATTAGCTTGTTCCACAAAAAATGTCTGGGAACCATTTATTTTCCTACTTGGTATTATATGCCTCCTTTTGGCTAATAGTTGGTGACGCTTTCGAAATATAATCTACTGTAAGGTGTTGATATATAGCTCTTAGCTTACTATTCGTAAACATTCAACTGATCTTTTTGTGTGATTGATTCGTTTCTAATTGGTGGATATATTTTAAAAAATCTAGTAGAACCTAAGTGAATACAATGTATAAACAGAAGCGTGTAAGTAGCTGATAGCTATTAGCTTGTAGCTGTTATATTTTTATAAATATTTGATATAGAGAATATTAGCCATTGATTTGACTAAATTAATAATACAAACTAATTCTGCCTTAGTACTTATCTTCCAATAATACTTATTTACGGTAAATCTACCACTAGAAGATCTATCAAGGCATACTTATACCTGATCCCATCACCTAATTCCCCTCTTCACTCATTCAAAACAGCCTAATTACCCATCTATTAGCGAACCATTGGGAAGAGATCTCATTTTTACTTCTCCCAATCATCCGTTCTGAAAGAGGAGGCTGGTAATCCTTCAACATTGTAAAGTGAGCCAACTACCCAGTCTTTGAAAGCGTAGCGTACCGCTACCGGATTTGGAACGCGGTCGCTGCTTGCTACCAAACCTTGGGCGTTTATTGTTGCCTGAGCGGGATAAAAAACGCGGTCACTACCGGCTATCTCAAACCCGGTAAGTTCTTTTTGCATAGAACTGAGGCCATTATCGGCGTAGGCAAATGTCAATTGGATTTTATTGTCCTTCACCTGCATGCTTTCGTACACCGGCCCTGAGTAGGCTAACCCCTCCCAACCGTACGTTTTTGCGAGGGCCCAGTAGGCGAGGCGTTTGCTGATGTCCGATTTGTTAGATGGGTGAATGTAGTTTTCTTCGCCCACATCCATGGCCACGGCCATACCCACCTCTGGTAGTTCTTTCATGGCCCGCAGCTGCGCTTCTCTCAGGTAGGGCGAGTTATCCTGGTTATTTGGGTACTTAAACGGGGCGAGTTGAACGTAATAGAAGGGCGAGTTTCCCTGTCCCCATTTGGCGCGCCAGTCCGTAATCATGGCCTTCATCAGGCTAGTATACCGGCCGTAATCGGCGGCATTAGATTCTCCTTGGTACCACAGAAACCCCCGAATACCGTACGAAAGCAACGGGTAAATCATGCCGTTATAAAGCGAAGCAGGGTTTCTGGGTCCTACTTGCGACGTGTCGGACGCAGGAATAACTTTGGCGTGCGGAAAATCTTTTAAACTCTCTTCGCTCATCCAGGCTTCAATGGTGGTACCTCCCCAAGAAGTATGGATGATCCCGACGGGTACACGCAAACTTTGTTCTAAAATAGTCCCAAATTCAAACCCAATGGCACTGAAAATCCGGGCGGTTTTTGGAGAAGACACTTCCCAACTACCCACGCAGTCGTCCTGAGGAGTACGGATGGCCGTTCGGGCCACGGTGAACAGGTGAATATTGTGATTGTTGGCGAGCAGCAGTTCTGCGTTGGAATCTTTGATGGGTTGGTTTTTGTACCCAATCATCGGCATACTCATGTTCGATTGCCCTGAACATACCCACACTTCCCCAATCAGAATGTTTTTTAATAGGAGCGCCTCTCCGTCACTCAGAGAAATGGTGTAAGGTCCGCCGGCCGCCGGTGTCGAAACCTTCATGCGCCAGGCTCCGTCCGTGGACGATTGGGCCGTGTATTTTTTACCGTTCCATGAGGTAAGTACCGTAACCGTGGTGCGGGCTTTGGCCTTTCCCCAAAGCGACACTTCGGATTGTTGTTGCAAAACCATGTTGTCGCCCACTAAGGCCGGGAGGGTTATTTTTCCAAAACCAACTTGGGCATAGAGAGTACATAGCACAGCTAAGCAGAGAAGTTTTAATCGAGTTTTCATGAGGGGGTGTTAGGGGTTAGGTTGTTAGGTTATAGGGTGTATATTATTGTAAATCAGTGTTTTATTCTTGGTTTAAATGTGCTCTAAATATAAAACTATCGCCCCACCGGCAAGCGGGTTTGGGCGGTGGTGGCTTCTCCATCCAGTAGCTGAATCTTGATCGCTGATTCTGTAAAAAGTCGCCGGTCAACGGCCAGGGTGATTTGTTGCATACCACGCCCGAGATCGGCTACCGCACCCGAATCGGTAATTTTAAGCGGCTTTTGACCTACCCAGGCACTTAGTCCTTGGGTGGCGTTGATGGCAAAACTTAGTTTGCCAAGGGTCAGGACCTCTACCTCAAATCGTACTATCGAATACTGTTTCTTGTCTTGCAAGGTCACTTCGGGCAAATCGGTGAGGGGTAACTCACCCGAAACCCGGCTGTAAAGGGGTTGGTAATAGGCTTTGGCGGTTGCTTTCACAAGGGTTCCGGTACCCGTTGCGGTGGCATTGATCGGGTCGGCTTGCGCGGGCAACACCTCCCAACGGCGTACATACCGGGCCGTGGGAACCCGGTAATCTCCCGATGCACCTATCCGCGAAAGAAAACTTATTAGGTCGTTGAATTCATTTTGGTTCAAACTAGCCGTCAACCCGGCGGGCATCAGCGATCCCGGCACTTTTCCAATACTTTCAATCTGGTTTTTAGGAATCGTCACTTCCGTACCCGAAACGTCGCGAAGCTGTACTTCGGCGAGGCCGCTGCTGACGAGGTACCCCATCAGCTCGCTGCCGTCTTTCTTCGCGATTCGTTGCAGTTCGTAGCCTTCCTTGATGGAGGCCGTTGGGTACAGTACCGACCGGATGATAGTTGGAACGGGCGAACTGGTACCCAAACTACTCAGATCCGGGCCAAGGAGCCCCCCGGCACCCCCAATGGCGTGGTAGGTTTCGCAACTCGATTGGCGGTAGATTCTTTCGCCATTGGCGGGATCCGCCGTGGCCGTAATCGTTTTGGTCAGGCTGGCAATTTCATCGTCATTGAGGGATTGCTTCCTATTTTCAACGCGTAGCTTCCCGCCCGAGGCTTCCAATGTCCGGTTGAAGTTGTCGATTACTTCCTGATTTTGCCGGACGAAGTACATCGACACTTTTTCCTTGACAAATTGTAAACCTTCCCCGGCCCGGTTTTCGGGTATTTTACGCGTAGAAATCTCGGCGGTCAGTGCGTTGATCCCGGACTTACCCGCCATAAATGTCTGAAACAGCCCAGAAACATCGGTGTCTTGGGGCAACGTTTTTAGCAAATCTACCGCCAGTCGAGCGGCCGCTGATTGATCGAGGGCCGCCAATTGGTTCACCGCCATCATCCGTAGTTCGGTGGGTTGCGTTTGGTCGGCGAGTTTGGAGAGAATTCCCGGCGCGGCCTTCTTATCTACCGTAACCAGGGCTGTCAGAGCGGCCTTTCTGCGGCCAGTATCACCCTTTTTGGCGATCTCGATCAGTTGGTCAGTTTTATCCGTCAGGCCCCAGTGCCCGGTCAGCCGGATGGCCGTGGTGGCAACGCCGGGATCTTCGTTTTTGAAGAACCGTTCAATGCGTCCTACGTCCTGCGTAGGCTTCACTTTTCGCTGGGTCGCGGCACTTTCCATGGCATTTAATTGCCCCGCGAGTTGCTTCGCATTCGTATTGACAAGTACCTGTTCGAACAGCATATCCAAGTCAGATGAAGTACCGTAGCGGGCCAGCAAGTTGAAAACATCCGGGAGGTATTCCGAGGGTACCTTTCCCTGTTTGTACATCGTGATCAATTGTGAAATAGCCGTAGGGCTTTGGGACGATTTCAAGGCGTAGGCGGTCTTCTGGCTAGACCCCAAGAAATCAGGTTCGGTATTCATTTTTTTGGCCCAAAGTGGTTCGAGTTCGCGGGTCGTTTGCCACAGGGCAAAGTCCAAAAACTCGTCCATGGGTTTTTCCAGTGCAGTCAGGGCGGTGCGAGCGGCTTCGGCGGTTTTTGTTTTCCGTAGCACAATGACCGCTTCGAGCCGTACTTGCGGATGCTCGTCCTGTACAGCTTTGGCGAGTAGGGTAGGGACATTCGTGATTTTTTTATCCCACAACTGCAACGCCCGCAAGGCCGCAGCCCGCGCCTGATGCTGCTTGGCGTTCAGTAATTCGAGGAGCAAGGGCTCATTGACCACGTCCAGCGATTGATGTACCCACAGGCCTTCCAGCCGCAAGCGCTCGTAGTCGGCAGAATTTTTATCCAATTGAGCCAACCAAGTTTTTAAGGCGGGTACCACCGCCCCGGCTCCCCGGTTTTTCAATACCTGCTTGGCTTGCGAGCGGGTCCAGTCTTCGGGTAGTTTCAGCATATCGAGCAGCTCCGTCGAGCTCGCCTGACTGAGCTTGGGTACTTTCACGAGTGGCTTGTTCTTGGCCGTGATGCGCCAAATGCGTCCGCGTTCCTGGTCGCGACGAGGATCGTTAAAATCTACTTCCCCGTGCTGAATGATGGGGTTGTACCAGTCGGCTACGTAGATGGCGCCGTCGGGGCCTACCGAAATATCCACCGGCCGGAACGCGACATGGTCCGTCCAGAGGACATCTTCTACCTGCCGGGAGGCGTAGCCGCTACCCTGTGCTTCCAGCACAAAACGGTTGATTCTATTCGCTCTAAAATCGTTCGTGATCAGGCTGTTTTGCCACGATGCGGGGAGGTGGCGGCTGGAAACGATATCGAGGCCGCTGTGCTTAGGTTGACCGGGATTCAGGCCCCGGATGATCCGCTCGGCCCCCGGTGCCGTCACGAAGGTAGCCCCCGGAAAAGCATAATTGATTCCTTCGTAGCCCGCACCATCGGTCAGGAACGACTGACCCCATTGGTCAAACCGCAATCCCCAGGGATTGATGAGCCCTCGGGCGTAAATATTCAAATCCAGCGTTTTGGGGTCGAGCTGCCATACGCCTCCGCCTTCGAGCCGCTTAATGCCCGTGGGGGTTTCTACGTGGCTATAAATGTAGATTGACTGATTGAAATAGAGCCGCCCCTCGGGGCCCCACCGAAAGGTGTGAATTAGGTGGTGGGTGTCCGCTACGCCAAATCCTGTCAAAATTTGTCGCTTCTGATCCGCTTTTCCGTCGCCGTCGGTGTCCTTGAAATGAAGAATTTCGGTGGAATTGGCTACGTACACGCCTCCGTCGCCGGGTAGAATTCCCGTGGGCGTGATGAGACCTTCGGCAAAAACCGTTGATTTATCGGCCTTACCATCGCCGTCGGTGTCTTCCAGCACAAATATTTTATCGTTGGCCGTTTCTCCGGTTTTAACATTGGGGTAGGCCGTGCTGCTCACTACCCACAGGCGGCCGTCCTCGTCCCAGTTCATTTGAATGGGCTTGGCTACCAGTGGCTCGGAGGCAAAGAGAGTAACCTCAAACCCATCGGCAATTTTGAACGATTCTAGTTCTTTCTGAACGTCCGGGCGGGGGTTATCCTTCTGGTCGTCTTGATGAATGGTGGAAGTACTCAGCAGTACGAATGGAATCAGTACGATGAGCGCGAATGCTTTTTTTGTTTTTGAAAAAATCATGTCAGTCAATTTTACGCAATTGGTAGATGGGAGAAACCGGCGCACGATGCAAGGCAATCTGCCCTTCCAACCAGGTAATGATCAGGCTTAACTCTTGCAAGCCTTGGGCGTGACGCCCCTGCTCATAGGAGCGAAAACCGGTAATATAAGTACGGTTATGGGGCCGGTATTGGTGAAAAAATAGCTCATTCTTGTCAATGATCATATCTTTCAAATGCTTTGCCTTGGCGAAATCCGGCCCTTGCCGAATGCCTACCCCTTCTGCCCACTGATTGGCCGAAGCCGAGGCTACTTCCAAACCATCCGTAGTCAGGGCGTAAAAATCCTTTTTCAAACCAGTAATTTTCAGAAGATGGCTAGGAATCGATTGAGAAGTGCCGGCTTGGGGATTAGGTAGGGGTAAATAATCACTTTTAATTTCAAATTGAAGAATTGCATCGTCCGCTTCCGATTTCAGGATTTTGGCTGTTTCTGAGGTAGCACTGCCTTTTTTGGGCAAATCAATTGAAACCAAATTTGAGCGGGACGAACCACCAAGCTGCTTGTCGAGCAACGTGGCGAGATGATAGTATCCTACTTCGTTAAGGTGAAATCCGTTATCTGAAATTGAAATCGTTTTCACAAGCTCTTGCAAGGGGTTGACTATATCGATAAAAAGGGTACCCGGCTGGCAGCTATTTGGGAAATCGTGGTGGCGTACTGCGCCAGCATTTCGTTTCTACCCTTCGTGGATTCCGTAGCTGTAGTGGAAAATAAAGGAATAGGAGAGAGGAGAACCGTTTTGGCTCCCAGGCAAAAAATAGTATCAATCAAGGCGTTGAGTCCTTTGGTAAAATTAGGAATACCTTCTTCACCCGCGTAGGCCTCGATACCCCCGTAGGCTACGAAAACCAGGGTAGGTTTGGCGTCGGAAATTTGTTTTAGTAACAACTCGTAGGGGGTGGGCGGATTGGTAAAGTAGCTGCGTGCCTCCCCCAAAACGTTGTCGCCCGTCCAGCCAATGTTTCGGAAAGTAACGTTCCGGTCGGGCCAACGCGTGGTTAGGGCCAGTTCCCGATACCCGTTGGGTAAATCATTTTCAAACAGAGAATTACCAACAAATAGCACCCGTTCACCATCATTAAGAAAAAGCTTTTCAGCGGATGGCGGGGTACTTTTGGCACGGTCAGCGGACTGGGCAAACAGGCCTATCCTGCCCAGCAGGAGGAGTGATACAAGAATGGGTACGCTTTTCTTCAAGGATGTTTTCGGTAAATCAGGTCGATTTTACTTTGCGTCAATTGTAAAAGGTGAATAGTTGGTTTCTCTATTGATTTTTAGACGGTACGATTTAAGTTTTTTTAAAGAATGCTATAAGTTAGTGCCTAACCAAGAACCTTTCGGAAATATCCGTGCGACAGCGTGAGCAACTTGAATTAATTAGTACTCAATTGCCCTTCGGAAGATATACGTACAACTTGATGGCGGTAGAAGACATCCCACTACAAGGATAGCTTGACGCTTTCAACGACCAAGTTGGGCAGCGATAGAAGCTCTTGGTAGAAAGCGATATCTTGCATATCCGAACTTAATCACAAAAATTGTCAAAGTATTAAAACGGATTACGAATGGCCTTTGGACCATCAGGCTGTTTAGCGCAATTTGAAATGAACGTAAGAAATAGTAAAAATTAGAATTATGAAATTGAGATTAATTATAGCGGCGTGTTTTCTTGCGTTTGGGCAAACGAGTCATGCGCAATCGGAAGTTCCTATTCCGACCCACGCTCAGTTAGACTGGCAGAATGCCGAACTGGCGGCATTGGTTTGTTGGGATATGCATGTTTTTGACGGTGAATTCTATGTTCAGAGCAAAGCAAGAATTACCCCTGTGGAGGACTATAATATCTTTAATCCGCAAAAATATGATATGGATCAGTGGATTAAATCTCTGAAAGACGCTGGATTTAAAATTGCTATTTTTACAGTTAGTCACGAGACTGGTTTCTTTTTTCATCAAAGCAATGCAACGCCCTATTCAATGAAAGCTTTGAAATGGCAGGATGGAAAGGGAGATATCCTGCGTGATTTTAAGACATCCTGCGAAAAGTATGGTATTCTTCCCGGGGTTTACATTGGGACACGATGGAACACGTTCTATGGAGTTCATGATTTTAAGGTAAATGGCGAGAGGGAATTTGCTGAGAATAGGCAAAATTATTACAATACAATAAAATTTATTTGGATAAATTATTTAAAATAACGCGCCCGCTGGCGAACTTTACGGCATGAACTACGAAGATCAGAAAAAACATGAGAGCAAATTCCTGTCGCTGACCAGCCTGACAGTGGTCGAATTCGAGTACCTGCTGGGCTATTTCGAGCCGCTCTGGGAGAAGCACTACCGCTACCACACCCTTCCAGGCGG
>Ga0209390_10009612_pt1 | contig 11553 bp, 6 predicted proteins | sample BON01_FD_187212 | JGI IMG/M metagenome (GOLD analysis project Ga0209390, IMG submission 187212) | Freshwater microbial communities from Lake Bonney liftoff mats and glacier meltwater in Antarctica - BON-01 (SPAdes) (version 2) | ecosystem: Environmental > Aquatic > Freshwater > Ice > Glacier... | reverse complement strand
TAATAAGGAGGTTGATTGAACAATTTGATCTCCCCATCTCCATGTTAAATTTATATCATCGTTTAGTTTTCCTTTTTTAGAAGCATCGGTAACTGTTACAGTAGCGGGTATAGGTGTGTTACAATACAATGTCATGTCAGGAGAAAAATCGGCTATTGGAGCTTTCACAAATACAGCGCTGTCTTTCTTAAATATTGAATCACAACCTCTATAAGTTACGGTTAACGTCACATCAAAAAACCCTGTATCTAAAGGGTAAGTATAGGTTGGGTCTTTGTCTGTTGAAGTTCCAGTGTCTCCAAATTCCCATAAATAAGTAGGTTCAGCTGGATTGTGTTGTTCTGAGATTACAGTATTGTTTGTGAAGACAACTGGTGATTTTGCACAAATGCTAGCTGGGGTACTAGTAAATCTAACAGAATCAATTACACCTGCTTGAACATACTTAACCGATGTTTTAGTCTCTGTGCAACCTTTTTGAGTAGTTATCGTTAATGAAATATCATACGTACCCGAGGTGTATATTTGGTCTGGTGGTGTTCTGAGGATTGAAGTTGTATCATTTCCAAGATTCCAAAAATAGGTGGAAATTGTATCAGCAAGCGCATTTGATGCTGTTGATGTATTGTTAAAACTTACGGTGATTGGTGAGCATCCCATAGGTTCAGGACTCATGAAATTTGCAATAGGAGGTGTAACATGAATTAAATTGGGTAAAATTGTAGTTCCCGTACAACCATAAACCCCTGTGCAGATTAATTTCACAGTATAAAATCCATCAGCTGTGTAACGATGATCATCAAGAGGTGTTTTTCCCGAGAAATCAGCTGTAGCATCTCCGAAAGTCCAAACAAAATTGTTTCCACCAACTGTAGTGTTTGTAAATGTAACGCTCAGTGGTGCACATCCAATTTCTGGAGTTGCAGTTAAAGCTGGTATAGGTTTTGGAACAACAACAATTTGTTTTGATTTTGTTGAAATACAGTTAGTTACGGTGTTTTTTGAAGTTAAAGTTACCGTAAATGTTCCAGCAACATTAAAGTTAAAAGTTGGATTTTGTATACTATAATTTGGATTATTACTACCTGTCCAAGACCAATTATTTACACCTGCAGCTGAAAGATCAGTTGCTAACGCAGTTCCACCAATACAAACTGAATCAATTATAGAAAAGTCTGTTGCGAAGCTAGAAATTATCACCGATTTTGAAGCTGTTGCTTTACAGCCCGTTGCAGTGTTTGTAACGGTAATCGAAGGAGTAAATGTTCCTGCAGTTGCATAACTTATAGGTGTAGGGTTTTGAGAAGTTGAAGTAGTGCTATTTGCAAAATCCCAAGCATAAGAACAACCAACTGTTGTGGATTGATTTACAATCGTCGTTGAAACAGGAAGTATACATCCACTTGTAGTAGCAGTGAATTGAGCAACTGGATTTGCATTTACATTGATTTTAGGAGGGGTTAGAAGTTTTGCTGGATTCAAAGTGCCTTTATTTATAACTAATATCACTGGCTGATTTATTATTACACCAGTGTAGATGTGAGTAGTTGTTTGGTTTAGGGCGTGATCAGAAGCTCCGTCACCAAAATCCCATGAATAATTCACTACTGGGATTCCATTTAGTGTAGACGTACTTGTAAATGTAACTGTTTCTCCAACACAAGGGTTTTGAGGAGAAATAGTGTAGCTCACTACAATCTGCGAACCTCCAAAAAAAGAAATAAATGTTATGATAAATAAGAGTGTAAATTTTCGCATGTGTATTGTACGTAATTAGTAATTGAAATATTTTCTTGAATTTATAATCGATTCATAGTTAGTTCTTAGAAAGAATTGAGCGTAAATTTAGTTTAAAAATTCTAAATTGCTAAATAATTCATTGAAATTATTTCTAGTTTTACTCTTTCAATTAAAAAACAATTATGACAACGATTTCTTTTATTAAAAAGTTTGCTAATCTTTCAGAAAAATCTATTAATCAGACGATTGCTCTACTTTCTGAAGGTGCAACAATCCCCTTTATTTCTCGCTATAGAAAAGAAATGACAGGTGGTTTGGATGAAGTTCAGGTTGCTGATATTAGAGATTTATCCAAAAAGTTTGAAGAAATTTGTATTCGTCAAAAAACAATACGTTCATCAATCGAAGAACAAGGAAAATTAACGGACGAATTAAAAGAGAGAATTGAAAGTTGTTTTGATGCTACGATTTTAGAAGATTTATATTTACCCTACAAACAAAAACGTCAAACAAAAGGTGATAAAGCAAAGAAAATAGGGTTAGAGCCTTTGGCTAAAATGATAATGTCTCAACGTGGTGGTGAGCCTATTTCAATGGCTTCTAAATTTGTGAAAGGAGAAGTTGAAAATGAACAAATGGCGATTGCTGGAGCAAAAGATATCATTGCTGAATGGATCAATGAAAATACGGTTGCTAGAGCAAGAGTTCGAACATTGTTTCAACGAAAATCTATCCTAACTACAAAATTAATGAAAGGAAAAGAAGAAGAGGGAGCCAAATACCGCGACTATTTTGATTTTTCTGAACCTTTACATAAATGTGCTTCTCATCGATTTTTAGCTTTGTATAGAGCTGAACGTGAAGGGATTTTATCAATGAAAGTGCAACCGTTAAAAGAGGAAGCGCTTGAAAGTTTGGAACGTTTTTTTGTAAAAGGAACGGATGCTTGTGCTAATTTAGTGGCAGAAGCCTGTCAAGAGTCATACAAACGTTTAGTTTGTCCTTCTCTTGAAAATGAGACAGTTAGCGAAGCGAAGGAAAGGGCTGATAAAGAGTCGATTAAGATTTTTTCTACAAATTTAAGACAGCTATTGTTAGCGCCACCATTAGGAGCGAAACGTATTTTAGCTATTGACCCAGGTTTCAAATCCGGATGTAAAGTTGTGTGTCTAGATGAGTCGGGAGCTTTATTGACGAATGTAAACATTTACCCGCACCCACCTCAAAAAGAAACAGAAAAAGCAATGTCGAAATTGTTTCAGTTGGTTCAGGCTTATAAAATTGATGCCATCGCTATTGGAGACGGAACTGCAGGAAGAGAAACAGAAGCATTGATAAAAAAAGTACATTTTGATCGTGATTTGGATGTTTATGTAGTGAATGAAGATGGAGCTTCGATCTATTCTGCAAGTTCTATCGCTCGAAAAGAATTCCCTGATTTTGACGTAACTGTAAGGGGTTCCGTATCAATCGGTAGGCGTTTAATGGATCCTTTAGCTGAACTTGTTAAGATTGATCCAAAATCAGTTGGAGTAGGTCAGTACCAGCACGAAGTTAATCAAGGAATGCTGAAAAATGCGTTGGATGATGTCGTAGTTTCATGTGTTAATACTGTTGGAGTAGATATAAATACAGCTTCGCCTTATTTATTGAGTTATGTTTCAGGTTTAGGACTTTCTTTAGCGGAAAACATTGTAGAATATAGAACTGAAAATGGAGGAATAAAGTCAAGAAATGAATTAAAGAAAGTAAAACGATTAGGAGATAAAGCCTTTGAACAAGCAGCTGGATTCTTGAGAGTTAGAGATGCTGAAAATCCTTTAGATAATTCTGGGATTCATCCTGAGAATTATAAAATTGTTGAAAAAATGGCAAAACAATTAAACTTAAAATTGATAGAGTTAATTGGAAATGAGGCTGTTATAAAAGAGATTAAAAAAGTAGATTTTCCTGATATAGATGGATATACGTTTGAAGATATTATCAAAGAGCTTAAAAAGCCAGGAAGAGACCCTCGTAAAAAAGCAAAAGTCTTGGAATTTGACCCAAGAATTAAAGCGATTGAAGATTTGCATACTGGAATGATTTTAACAGGAATTGTAACGAATGTTACAGCGTTTGGTGCTTTTGTGAATATTGGAATCAAAGAAAATGGACTGATTCATAAGTCCAATTTATCAGACAGCTATGTCGCTGACCCTTCTCAATATATTTCTTTGCACGAGCATGTGGAAGTACAAGTAATCGAAGTTGATGCACCGAGAAAAAGAGTAGGATTGAAGCGATTGAATTGCTAATAAAGGGTTTTAGTCGAGTAATATATTCCAAAAGTCGATGATTAATGATTGTAGAGCCTAAATAAGATAGTGTTTAAAAAAAATAAAAATAGTTGATTCATTCTGAAATTTATGATTACATTAGATAAAGTTTAACTCATTATTTTAGTTATTCTTATATTTTATTAATTTATTAAAATCAAGAATTATGATTGTCAAGATAAACACAGACAAGACGTTAGAAGGACATGAAAAACGTCAAGATTACTTCAAGGCTCAGATGGAGAATGAATTGAAACATTATCAGTCTCATATTACGCGTATAGAAGCTCATTTAAAAGATGAAAATGGCTCAAAAGAAGGTGTAAATAATATTTCATGTTTATTAGAGGCTAGATTAGAAGGAAGGCAACCAATTGTAGTTTCAGACAAAGCTGACACGTTTGAACTTGCTATGTCTGGCGCAACAGATAAAATGAAAAACTCTTTAGGGAAAATCATTGGCAAGCTACAAAATCATTAATAAATGATACAAAGGTATATTGATTAAAAAAATCTCTGAGGGCAATTTGTTCTCATAGATTTTTTTGATTAATATTTAATACTATAAAATACAAATGAAATAGAGAAACTTTCAACAAATCAACAACAACCGACTTTCTCCATTTTTTTCCATAGGAGCACGATGCACACAAGGAGCAACTTTACATCCAGGATGATCAACAGCCAATCTCCATAAATGTCCTTGACCTAAACTGATTTCAAGCCCATTCGATTTAGCTTGATAATGTAAGTCAAAGAAATACTCAGTTAAAAAAGCTTCAAAATCTTCATCTGATCCGCGATGTAACTTTTTGAGTTCAGTACGAATTTCGGGAATAAGAATCTTTTGTTCGGCTTGTAAATTCGGCAATATCTCACTAGACTCTCCGTGATATGTGCATAAAAATGTATTTGTTGGAATAGGGGAGCGGTCTACGTGAAACGAATAAACATCGGTTGGGAAAAATGGATAACTATCATCTCTCTCGTAGTATTTAATGATGTTTAGAGTTGGCGATGCACCATGAGTTTTCAATATCTTCAGATCATTTAAAAGAATTTCACGTGCAAGCTGTCCATTTTCACTCAATTTAAGTTCAAGGAGTTCCTTTTTTTCAACTGTCGCCATGTTTTCGTTCAATTCCACCTTTTTGACAATCTCAGAAAAATCACCAATTAGTTGCCGTTTCCAACAAATCGCATTCTTTTCATTTTGATAAGGAAGAGTCAGAAGTTCTTGAAAATTCGAAACGTAAAGGATTGGGTTTTCTGAATTTGATGTGTTTTTCATAATGGGTTGTAAAAGTACACAATCTACAAAAAAAGGAACCTCAAATGAGATTCCTTTTCATATTTTTCAACCGATACAATAGGCTGAGTAGAAAAATTGTAATTTTCCGTACTGAAGACTAGTATCTGTATGCGTCAGATTTGAATGGTCCAGCAACTGGAACACCGATATAATCAGCTTGTTCTTGAGATAAAATATCTAATTCAACACCGATTTTAGCTAAATGTAAACGAGCTACTTTTTCATCTAAATGTTTAGGTAAAACGTAAACATCGTTGTTGTAGTTTGCATGATTTTTCCATAATTCAATTTGAGCCAAAGTTTGGTTCGTGAAAGAACTAGACATTACGAAAGAAGGGTGACCTGTTGCACAACCTAAGTTTACCAGACGTCCTTCAGCTAAGATGATAATATCTTTACCGTTGATCGTGTAGATATCAACTTGTGATTTAACCGTGTTTTTAGTGTGACCATGATTTTCAATCAACCAAGCCATATCTATTTCATTGTCAAAGTGCCCAATATTACAGATAATTGCTTTGTCTTTGATATTTTCGAAGTGACGACCAACTACGATGTTTTTGTTTCCAGTTGCAGTAACTAGAATATCAACATTACCAATAACATTGTCTAATTTTCTAACTTCAAATCCGTCCATTGCAGCTTGTAATGCGCAAATTGGGTCGATTTCAGTAACGATAACTCTTGCTCCAGCACCTTTCAATGAAGCAGCAGAACCTTTACCAACGTCACCGTAACCACAAACAACAGCAACTTTACCAGCCATCATAATGTCAGTAGCACGACGGATAGAATCAACTAAAGATTCTTTACATCCGTATTTGTTGTCAAATTTAGATTTAGTAACAGAATCATTTACATTGATTGCAGGCATCACCAACGTTCCGTTTTTAACTCTTTCTAATAATCTTAGAACACCAGTTGTAGTTTCTTCTGATAATCCTTTAATTTCAGTTGTTAATTCTGGGTATTTATCAAACACTAAGTTTGTTAAATCACCACCATCATCCAAAATCATATTCAATGGTTTACCACCTTCGAAAGCGAAAATTGTTTGATCAATACACCAATCAAACTCTTCTTCGTTCATACCTTTCCAAGCATAAACAGGAACTCCTGTTACAGCAATTGCAGCAGCAGCTTGGTCTTGAGTAGAAAAAATATTACAAGAAGACCAAGAAACCTCAGCACCTAATGCAGTCAATGTTTCAATTAAAACAGCAGTTTGGATAGTCATGTGTAAACAACCAGCGATACGAGCACCAGCTAATGGTTGTTCAGCTCCAAATTCTTCACGAAGAGACATTAAGCCTGGCATTTCAGCCTCTGCTAACATAATTTCTTTTCTTCCCCATTCAGCTAATGTGATATCTGCTACTTTAAATCCTAATTTTTCAATTGTGTTCATAAGATATTTTTTTACTTTTTAATACTATACAAATTTACGTAATTCATTTTGAATATTATTAATGAGTTTTGATTAAATTAAATCATTTTCACTTATCGATTCAATTTCTGCTTTTTTCTTAAACAAACTTTTTAAATAATCGATAATACTATAGGCAAATGGAACAAATAGAATCGTAATAAACATTGAACTTGTTAATCCTCCGATTAACACCCATGCCAATCCATTTTTCCATTCTGCACCTGAGCCTTTTGCAATTGCAATTGGAATCATACCAATAACCATTGCAATAGTGGTCATTAAGATTGGTCGCATACGTTCACGAACCGCTTCTAAAAGTGCGTCATACGTACTTTTTCCTTCAGCTTTCAAATGATTTGTGAAATCGACTATTAAAATAGCATTTTTAGCAACCAAACCTAGTAGCATCAACAAACCAAGCATCGTAAAGATTCCCATATTTGATGAAGAAAGATTCAGCGCAAACATTGCTCCGTAAATAGCTCCAAATAAAGAGAATACAACAACTAATGGGTAGATGTAGTCATCATACAATGCAATCATGATTAAGTAAACTAATATTAACCCAATCAACATTGCTCTTCCCAATGCGCCCATTCCTTCTTTTTGTCTTTTAACTTCACCTCCCCAAATTAAACGTACATTTTCATTTAATGGTTTTTTATTCAAGTAATCGTCTATTTTAGCAGCTACTGTACCTGCTGCTGCACCTTGAACATAAGCTCTAATAGTTGTAGAACTCAATCTGTTTTTTCTTTCCAAAGAAGCAAATCCATTTCCAAGAGTGATGTTTGCAAATTCATTTAAAACGATTGTGTTTCCTTTGCTCGTAGTAAAACTCATGTTCTTGATATCGTCAATATTTTTACGGTCACCTTTATCTAACATTACACGTATGTCGTACTCATTACTGTTTTCAGCAAAGTTCGACTCGGTATTTCCTGAAAGGGAATTTTGAAGTTGCATCCCAACTAAAGCAATCGGTAAACCTAATTGTCCCATTTTTTCACGATCCAATTCAATTCTAATTTCTGGAGTTATGTCGTCCGTAGAAATTGTTGGGTCTTTTGCTCCCGGAATAACCAAAATAGCTGCTTTAATTCTTCTAGCTTCGTCCATCAATAATTCAGAGTTATTACTAGCTAAGAATATTTCGATAGGTGCTTCTTCTGATTCAACCATTCCTATATTAATCGCCTTCACTTCAATTCCTGCAAATTTATTTTGAATGCTTTTACGGATTTCCGTCATGTAAATGGCTGTTTCAATCGTATCTTGAACATGGTCTTTTAATTTTACCGTCAACTCAGAACGAGATTCATTCCCAAAAGATGCGGCACCCATACCATTACTTGGGCCACCAACGTTAGAGAATACCATTTTCACTTGTGGTTGCGCCAAAATAAATTTCTCTATTTGAAGTGTTGTAGAATTGTTTTCAGCAAATGGGGTACTTTTACTGTATTTCAGTTTCACCATGAATTTACCTTGATCTCCTTGCGCTACAAACTCTTGTCCAACAATTCCAGTTTTCATCATCATTACAAGTGCTACTGGAAGCACGAAAAGAATCGTTACAAATCCAACCCATTTGTGATTTAAAACCCAAGCTGTTAATTTAACATATTGATCTGTAAAGAGTTCTATTCTTCTTTCGAACCAAATTAAAAAACGTTGAAATGGATTTTCTTTTCGAAGAACAGTCTCTTTTGCCAATCTTGAAGCCAGCCAGGGTGTCAATGTGAAACATACAAATAACGACATCAAGGTAGAAATTACAACTACTATTGAGAATTGGTGTAAAATGTCTGAAATAGTACCTTGAACAAAAACAACCGGAGTAAACACTACAACATCGACCAATGTAATTGCTAATGCTGTAAATCCAATTTCATTTCGTCCGTCCAAAGCTGCTTGACGATTGGTTTTACCCATTTTTAAATGCCGGTAAATATTTTCTAATACAACAATCGAATCGTCAACTAATATCCCGATAACCAGCGACATAGCTAAAAGCGTCATTAAGTTTAATGTGTATCCTAGAAAATACATAACAATAAAGGTAGAAATCAAAGATGCTGGAATAGAAATCAAGACAATGAATGCATTTCTGAAACTGTGTAAGAATAACATCATGACTAATGCAACCAATAAAATAGCTAATTCTAGATCATGAAAAACGGCATCAACAGCTTCAATTGTAGGTATGGATGTATCTGTAGCTACAGTGAATTTTAAGCCTAATTTTTTATATTTAGCTTCTAATTCAGTGAATTTTTCTTTAGACAATTTAGACATTTCTACGGCATTTGCGTCCGCTTGTTTTTTGATTCTTAGTCCAATACCGTTAACTCCATTGAACCGACTTATCGAAAGTTGATCTACTTCTCCGTCATAAACATCCGCAATGTCTTTTAATCGAACAGTAGAGTTTCCATTGGAAGTTAAAATCAAATTTTGTAAATCAGAAATTGTTTTATATTTCCCTGCTAAACGTACAGTCATTTGTTCTCCAACGTCTTTAACTTTTCCTGTTGGGAACTCAATATTAGCTGACGTAATTACTTGATTTATAGATGCTAGAGAAAGTCCAAGTAATTTCACTTTATCTTTGTCAATATTTACTCTGACTTCTCTTTTTTCTCCTCCTAAAACATTGATTTCAGCAACACCTGGAGTTTGTTTTAACAAGGGTAGAATTTCTTCGTTCATCAATTCGTAGAACTCTCTATCGTTTAACTTTTCACAGGTTGTACTAACCTGTAAAACGGGAAAAGAATTTATTTCTATCTTTGAAACAACAGGTGTTTCGCTTCCACTTGGCAACGTTCTTTTGATACTTTCAATTTTACGTTGCGCATCTTGCATCACAACGTCTAATTCTACAGAATTATTAAATTCAAGTAGAACTATCGATGCGTTTTCCAATGAAAAAGAAGTAACTTCATTGATGTTTTCAAGTCCACTTAGTGCATCTTCCATGGGTTCGGAGACTTGAGATTCAACTATAGAAGGGGATGCTCCAGGATAGGGAGTAGTCACCGTAATGATTGGTGGTGCAAAATCGGGTAATAATTGGTAACTAAGTTGATTATAACTCAATAAACCACCTCCGATTAGAATTGTAAAGATTACAATAATTAAAGAAGGTCTTTTTATAGCTAATTCTGTAATTGTCATGATGTTATCGGCTTTAATTACTTAGTAATTACATTTGAATTATTCTGAACGTTGATTTGCCCTTTTACAATAAGAATGTCGTTTTTAGAAATCCCATCGATTATTTCGATGAATTCTCCGTCGCTTGTTCCTGCTGTAAATGATACTCTTTTTGCTTTTCCATTTTTAACTACAAAAACTTGTGGCTCTTTTGAAGAACCTAACAATGCTTTTCGAGGAATAGAAAGTGCATTTACTGTTTTAGAGTTTTGAAGTAGAACAGAGCCATACATTCCTGCCATTAATGGAGTTTCAATTGAGTTTGCAATTGTTATTTCAACTTTGAAATTGTGACTGGCATCTGCTTTAACAGAGATGTTCGATACTCTTCCTGAGAATTTTTTATTCGCATACACATCTGCCTGAACGTTAACTGTTTGTCCAACTTTGAAATTGTGACTGGCATCTGCTTTAACAGAGATGTTCGATACTCTTCCTGAGAATTTTTTATTCGCATACACATCTGCCTGAACGTTAACTGTTTGTCCAACTTTAAATTTTAAAATGTCTCTTTCTGGGACTGATATGTTTAATTTTAAAGAAGAGATATCTGTCAATTCAAGAATTGGTGTACCTACATTAACTACACTTCCTAAATCAATCATTTTTTTAGTTACAACCCCAGAAAATGGTGCTGAAATTGTAGCATTTTTTAATTGTTTTTTAATTTGTTTCACTTGTGTTTGGGCTGATTTTAACGCTAATTTTGTTTTTTCACTTTGCACACCAGAAATAACATTGTCTTTGATTAAATTAGAGTTTCTAGTATCATCATTTCGTTGACCTTCCACGTTTATTTCAGCATTTTCTAATTGAATAGTTAACATTTCATCATCTATTTTTGCTAAAAATTGTCCTGCAGAAATTTTGTCTCCTTCTTGAAATCCAAGTTTAATGATTTTACCAGCACCATCAGAGCCGATTGTATTCATTCTGAATGGATCGAATGTACCTAAGAACGAAAATGAATTTTCAAATGAATGAAAAGTTGGTTTATTCACTTCCACTAAAATTGCAGTGGTTGTATCGTGAATGTATAATTTACTATCTACTTTTTGTTTGTTAGATTTCAATTTAATGATACTAAAAATAATTAGTATCAACGTAATCCCTAAAATTGTAAGTACTCTCCTATTCATGATTTTTTATTTTAAATTACCTGTAGATTTTAAGAAGTCTAATTCAGCTTGACGCAATTGAACGTATGAAGAAATGACATTTGTTTGTGCCTGATTTAAATCGTTTTCAGCTTTAATCATATCATTAGAAGAAACAACACCTTCTTTAAATGAGATTTCCATTTGGTTATAAATATTTTCAGAAAGTTTTAGCTGCTCTTTCGAAATCATCAATGAATTGATTTGAATTTCCACCTGTTTCTTAGCGTTGTCTGTCGCCATTGCTAATTGTTGATCGATTAATTCTAATTGATTGTTTAATTTGTCAGCTTGAATACGATTTACTTTCGCTTTATTGTGTTTTTCAAAACCATCAAATAAAGTCCAATCAATTCTGACTCCAATCATACCAAAACT
>Ga0209390_10009611_pt1 | contig 11555 bp, 10 predicted proteins | sample BON01_FD_187212 | JGI IMG/M metagenome (GOLD analysis project Ga0209390, IMG submission 187212) | Freshwater microbial communities from Lake Bonney liftoff mats and glacier meltwater in Antarctica - BON-01 (SPAdes) (version 2) | ecosystem: Environmental > Aquatic > Freshwater > Ice > Glacier... | reverse complement strand
CGTGGTGAAGCAACAAAACCGGGCCCTGAGCGCAGCCGTCAAGCAGAAGGAACGACGCATCACGGAGCTCGCGCAATCCTTGCAAGCCCAACAACAAGCGCAGCAAACCAACACCGCCCTCGTCTCATGCGTGGAGCGGCATTGGCGGCAACTGGAAGGAGACGCCCGGATGCTGCTCCAAGCTCTAGGTAGTCGGGGCGGAGGAGAGAATGGTAGCAGCAGCAGCAGTAGTGCTGCCACCGCCAAAGGCGACGACGCAGGCGACTCGACCGCATTGGAGCGCATGTTGCTGCATGGGGCCGACAAATTCTTGTTGGCAGATATTACCAAGCTGGCCGAGGCGGCAGCGGTGGACCCGTTGGACGAAGTATTGAAATACGATGATGAATCGGGAGAGGGGTGGGCGATTAATCCGGAAGAAGACTTGGTGGAGGTTGTAGGCGGCGCTACTGCTGCTGCTGCTGCTGGGGGAGACAAAGCACCAGTAGCAGCAGTCGACCAGGCGGTGCAGGAACGGTGTCAGGTAACGAGGAGGGTGGTCCAGAAGCTGGCGCAGCGCTTGCAGGAGGTAGCAGCAGCAGGAGGAGGAGGAGGAGGAGGAGGAGCAGCAGCAGGAGGGCCTACAGTTGGTGCCAGCACGGACAACCAAGCCCGAAGCGGCGCGATGGATGGGCAGTCCCCCCCTTGGAAAGGCAGCAGCAGTAGTAGTTGCAGTAGTTTGGTGGAAGGCACGCAGAGGTTACAGGCGCAGGTGGAAATGTTTCGGGATCGTCTGACGTTAGCGAAGAGGACTCAACAGAATCTGTATAAAGGGCTAATACGGGCTTTGAAGGATCGGCATCGCTATAGAAGGGCAGAGGATTGGGGGTTGGCTTCTTCGTTGGAGGAGAGGGAGGGGATGATGAGGATGGAGGAGGAGGAGGAGGAGGAAGGGAGGGAGGGACGGAATGGGCATCAGCACCACCATCAGCATCAGGAGGGAGGGAGTTGTGGTGGTGGTCATGGTGAGCATAAAGCAGGGGGACAACATAAGAGGAAACGATCACTGGCAGGCACCGCTGGAGGCAGTGAGGAGGAGGGAGGGAGGGAGGGAGGGAGTGTGAGTGCTGCGGAGCTTGCGGCGGCTGTGGAAGCGTTGGGAGAGTTGAGGGATCTGGCGGAGAAGAGGGGGGAGGAGCTAGAGAGGGTGAGGGAGGAGAAGGCGGGATTGAATCGACGGCTGACGACTTTGCTTGCGGATCAAGCAGCACCAGTAAATAGAGGAGGAGGAGGAGGAGGGGAAGGGGGAGGGATGTTGAGTGAAGAGCAACTGGGGAGTCAGCCTTTGTATCGCCGATTGAGGATAGAGAGGGATGGGTTGAAGAGGGAAACACAGGAGGGGGAGAGACGTGTAGAGGGCTTGAGCCAGGAGGTGGGGGATCTGAAGGGGAAATTGCAGATGTTGGCACAAAGTCGATTGGAAGCGATTGAGGCTGAACGACGTCATTTTGTTGCGAGGACTGATGAGTTGTTCCGGGAGAATCAGCACTTAAAGAGGGTGGTGGATGAGTATTCATTGGAGGTAGAAGCGAAGCGCGTGCTTGTCCGACAGGCTGATGAACTCAAAGCGGCCTTGGATGACCAGAGGGCAGAGGCAGTGAGGGTCCGAGCGATCAGCACGCACCAAGCAGCAGAACTTGTAGAAGTACGGGCTCAATGGGCCAAGCTCCAGGAACGGCTCACGGGGAGGGAGGAGGAGGTAGCGCGATTGTCGGCTGAGATGCTTGCGCAGGTGCCACCGGAGGGGGGGGAGGGAAGGAGGGAGGGACGGATTGTGGAGTTGGAGAAACAGTTGGTGGAGGCGAGGGAGGAGAAGGAGCGACTGGCGGCTTTCCAAACGTCGTTGTTTGAGGAGACTGAGAGTTTGACGGCTGCTTATGAGGAGTTGTCGGGGAGTATGCAGAGATTGAAGCAGCAGGTGGAGGAGAAGGAGAGGAGGAATAATCGGCTGCAGGATGAGTTGATGCGGACCAAGGCGACGGAGCAGATGCAAGTGGAGAGGGCGATGGCTCTGGAGAGGAAGCAGTTGGAGTTTGAACGGGTTAGGTTGGAGCAACAGATGCTGATTAAGGAGATGCAGGAGGTGGTTAATATGGTGAAGGGACAGTGTGCGGCCTTGGCTCAGGCGAAGGCCGAAGCGGAGGAGGAGGTGGTGCTGGAAGCGAGGAGGGTGCATCAGGCTCAGAAGACCGCTGAGGAGGCGACGCAGAAGCTGGAGGGGGCACAGAATAAGGCGAGTGCGATGACGCGACGTGCGGAAGAGTTGGGTGAGGAGCTGGATAGTGTTGAGAAGGCCCAGTTCTCGTTGCAGGAGCAAGTGGGTGGGCTGACGAGGAAATTGCAGAAGGCGCAAACGAAGCTCGAGGCGTCGGTAGGAGCCGGGGGGGGAGGAGGAGGGGGAGGAGGAGCAGGGGCAGGAGCAGCGGTCGGTGCCGTTGGGGGAGGGAATGCCGCGCAGAATGAGACGTTGTTGAAGCTGTTGAATTGCTCGGTGTGTAATGTGCGGTGGAAAGATTGTGTGATAACGAAGTGCTATCATCTGTTTTGCCAGCCTTGCATACAGAGCAATTTGAAGGTGAGGAGTCGGAAGTGCCCGGCGTGTGGGAAGCATTTTTCGGAGAGTGATGTGAAGCCTATCTTTCTGACGTAAGCGTGAGTGGATGGGTGAGGGGGAGGAAAGGGGTGGAGAGAGGAGGAGGAGGAGGAGGAGGGAGTGTTTTCATGTGAGGGTGAGGGTGTGTGTGTACTTGTAGATGGTAAATGGCGTTCAGCAGCAGCAGCAACAACAACAGCAGCAGGAGTAAGAGAGAGAGAAAACGAAACAGGAAAAGACCTCTTTCTATATGGTGAGACAGGCAAAAACAAAAAAAGGCCCAAGGCAAAGAATAGGACCGCGCGAGGAACAAAACCCGCCAGCAGAAGCAGCAAGAGTGAGGCTAAAAAAGACACACAACAAAAGAGAAGTGAACAATAAATCAGCGCGTGCGACGCAAAAGGAAGGGGCTAGCTGATCATGATCAAGCTATTGCTGAATTGCTTTGTAGGGACAGGGGGACAGGGCCATTTCTAAAGCAAGGCGACGTACTCAATTTTTACCACCCTCGCTCGTGGGGCAACGGCCAGAAGCAACAGAAGCAACGTGTTCAAACTCTGGGGCTTTGCCAGCCCCCTGCGCACTGCACACGACACTTCTGCTTATCCAACCCTTGGTGTACAAGTGTAAGGGTGTCCTCTTCCTCTCGGCATGCTTCTTTTTTGACCAGGAGTACTCCCATTTCGATTCCTCGGGTCTGGGAGGAGGGCATGCATCATGGGCGCACCCAAGCAAGCAACACAAGCCATTGCTGGCAATTTAATTACGCGCACGACCCAGGCACTAATAAAGACACACGCACCCCACATAATCACACCACAGGCGGCGTCACTTTAGTGCCGCGGCGTGCTCGTTGCTTCCTGGACTCGCCCGTCCGGCCCTCCTCTTTGGCCCACACTCCTCCCCGAGCTCGCCGCCGCAGCACCCACCACCACCACCACCACCATGGAGGCCAGTGGCCTTTCCGGGGGCCAAATGGCCTGTGCCATGCTGTTTGGCACGGCCATCATCACGTATTTGGGCCTGGAAGTCTCTCGGTTGCGCGTTCTCGTCAGGGTAAGTGGGTCAGAACACGCACACGACTCCCCCCTTCCCCCACTCCCCATCCCTTTCCTCTTGAGTGGCATTCGTCCCTTCTCACTGTTTCCCCACGCCCCCTCTCACACTCATGCTTGAGCATTTTATTTACTGCCTGGTCCTCGCATTCAGTTATCTGCCCTTCCTCACCCTCCCCCACCCTACCCTCTTCTACCCCTACCCACCCACATAGGATGGCGTCGACCCTTCCACGCGCCACACGGCCAGCAAGCACTCCGAGCCTCTGACCTGGACATTTCCCTCACTCTACGCCTTCTTTCGGGACACTGCGGCCTTGGGCTTGGTGTTGCTGGTGGCGTTTATGTGTGAGAACTACCCGATCTACCCGCGCGGGGAGAAAGTGTGGGATAGTGACATGTACTGGTTTTTGTGCCTCTTGCTTCTGGTGGCCTCTTTGGTGACGATGCGCAAGGGGAAGAGCACGGATATCTTGAATCGCGATCAGACGGAGGAATGGAAGGGGTGGATGCAGTTTATGTTTTTGCTGTACCACTACTACAAGGCGGAGGAAGTGTATAACGCCATTCGAATCATGATCACCTGTTATGTGTGGATGACGGGCTTTGGGAATTTCAGCTTTTTTTATATTAAGCAGGATTTTGGGTTGGTCCGGTTTGTCCAGATGGTGTGGCGGTTGAATTTTCTGGTGGTCCTGTTGTGTTTGAGTCAGGGGAATACGTACATTTTGTATTATATCTGTCCGTTGCACACCTTTTATTTTCTGTTCGTGTTTGTGACGATGCGGGTCTTTCCGAGGAGCAACCATGGGAAGTGGGATATCCGCCTTAAGCTTTTTGCGGCCGCCTTACTGATCTACACGGTCTGGGACCTGTTTTCCGGTGATCTTTTCAAGCTGCTCTTCACCCCCTTCTTGGGGACGGCGCCTGTCATTGGCGCGAAGTCGGGTACCTTGTGGGAGTGGTACTTCCGCACGTCCCTCGATCACTGGTCGACTTTGTTAGGGATGGTGTTTGCGTTGAATTTTCCTATGGCTACAAGGTGGTTGACCAAGGTGGAGGAACAGCCGATGGCGCAGCAGATACGAGTTAAGGGGCTGACGGGGTTGTTTATTGCTGTGCCGTTTTTGTGGTGGGTCACGACAATTTTCCCTCAGGGCAAGATTGATTACAACTATACGAATTCTTATTACGGTTTCATCCCGCTGTTGGCTTATATTTATTTCCGGAATTTAACGCCCAATTTGAGGGCGTGGCACTCGGGCTTGCTGCATGACATTGGCAAGGTGACTTTGGAGACGTACCTTATGCAACACCATGTGTGGTTGACCAGCAATGCCAAGACGCTGCTGGTGCTGTTGCCCGGGTCGCCCAAGTGTAATCTGGTGGTGGTCTCGGTGTTCTTTGTCTATCTGAGCCGGTAAGTTTGTGTGTGTCTGGCATTATCTTATTGACCCACCCCTCCCTCTTTACCTCCTTTCTCCCTTCATCTCACTGCGCAATTCCCTCACCTCCCTCCCTCCATCCCTCCCTCCCCCTCCCCCCAGACAAACCTTCTACATCACCATGTCCCTGCGCGGGATGATCCTACCCGACGACCGTCGCCGCTGCATCGCCGGCGCCGTCGCCTCCCTGCTCCTCCTCTCCTCCCTCGTGGGGCTCGGGTGGATCCTCTCGGCCATCGGCCTCGGCTTCATTACTGCAGCCCTTCTCTCTGCAGTTGCTGCAGGCGTGCTTCTCGCCTTGGTCCACCGTCGTCTCAACCTGAATTTGTGGGGACAAGTCCGTCAAGGCCCTTCAGGAAGCGGGGGGCTGACAGGCCTCCGTGCCCCTTCCTCCCCCGAGTCTCTCCTTTCTCTCGGCCGCGTCGTGTTCACTCTCTTTTTGGCGGGTTTCCTCCTCTCCTTGCCCTTGCGACCTCAACTACCTATGACTGTCAGCAGCAGTAGCAGTAGCAGCAGCAGCAGCAGCAGTAGCACGGCTGCTGCTGGAGTGCACAACCTAGCTGTCACGCCCTCCCCCCATTCCTCCCCCTCGGCCTCGTCCTGCCTCAAGCTCTTGAACCAAAATGGTGGGTGGGATGAGAGCAAAGAACACTGGAGCTGGTTGAAAGAAGAAGCAGCAGCAGCAGCAGTAGGAGGAGGGTGTGTCTTTCACATGTATGACGAAGCGGAGCTACAGACGCTGTATGAGGGGAAGGAGGTGGTGGTGGTTGGTGATTCTCTTGGTCGTCAATACTATTTTTCCCTCCTGGCAAAGATGGGTTCTCCCGCCCCCGAAGCACACAATGACGACGCACCCAAACACCAGGATTTGGTGTGGGAGGGAGGGAGGTCGGGAGCGACGAAGGTCTCGTTCTTGTGGCGGCCGTACGCGAAGGATGTCTCGGAGGAGGTGCAGAAGTTGGGGGAGGGAGGGAGGGAGGGAGGGCCGGAGGTGGTGGTGATGAGTTTTGGGTTGTGGGATACTTTGTTTAAGACGCCTGAGGAAGAGTATGGAGAGACATTGAAGGCGTTGAGTCAGAGCTTGGGGGAGAGAGGGAGGGAGGGAGGGAAGCCTTTTAGGGCGTGGTTGGTCCCCACGGGGATTGTGGATGAGAAGTTGCTGACGGACGAGAAGAGGAGTTTTATGACCGAGGAGCAGGTGGAGGGGTTGAGGGTGAGGACGACGAAGAGTGGGTTGTTCAAGGGGGGGGAGGTGGTGCTATTGGATGGGAGGAGGGTGAGTGCGGGGCAGGAGGGGAGGAGCAAGGACGGGGTGCATTACGATGAGGTGGTTTATGGGGCCTTGGTGCAACAGGCGGCGAACGCTCTGGCGGTGTGGGAGGGGGAGGGAGGGAGGGAGGGGTCGGTTGGGGGGGTGAGTAGTAAGGAGGGGGGGCATAGGCGATTGTTTGTGCAGGGTGTGAGGAATTTGGATGACGTGGCGGATTGGGAGCCTTGGGTGTCGTCGAGTGAGGAAGAGATGCAGCAGCAGTCTAACAACCACCCTCAGCGAAAGCTCAAGAAGAAGGATGGGTGCAGCAGCGGCAACAGGAGCACAGCAGCAGCAGCAGCAGCAGCAGCAGGGGGGAAACCTGCTCCTCTTAAGCCTAAGGAGATCGATGGTTCTATGTCCTTCCCCGCGCATGGTGCGATTGTCTTAATTGTGTGTTTGCTCATGCTTCTCACCTTGGACAGCTACGCCGGCGCTGCTGTTTTGGGTCTGTTCCTCGCGCGCTCCGACGCGTCCGTCACCTGGGAAGGAGCTTATGAGCCGCTCCTGAGCAAGATTCTGCGGGCGTCCGCCCCGAGCAGCAGTAGCAGCAGCAGTAGCAGCGGAGGGGTGGGTGGAGGAGGGTTGGGGAGTAGTATTGGTGCTGGTGCGAATAGCAGCATTGGAGGAGGGGTGGTTTTGCATCCAGTGCCGCACCATCATGCGGGGGTGAGTGCGGTGAGAGGGAGATATACACCAGTGCCTCAGGCAGAGATGGAGCTGGGAGAGATTGGGGATCAACCGACCTCTTCCTCTGATAGTGGTCCGAGCGCCGCGAATGAAGAGTGACGGTGTCGGGGAGGGGGGGGAGGAGGAGGGGAGGGAGGGAGGGGTAGGAATTGCGGTTGTGGGAGGGAAGGAGGGAGCACATGTCCGGCTTCGGAGCGTGAAGGGTAGGAGTGTCTCGCCTGGTGTGGTGTGAGGTGAGGGAGGGAGGGAGGGAGGGGGAGGAAGAGAAAATCGAAATTTATAGGTCCCGTTTTTGTGAAGTACATTTTGTATCTGACCGCGTATGTGTGCCTCCTTTTGATCTGGAGGAAAAGAAGAAGAAGGGATGGAGAAAGAAAGGCGGAATTTTGGAGAGAGGATGTGGTGGTGCTGTGGTACGCATCCACTTCTTTCCCAGTGTCTTGGACGACGACGACGACGACGACGACGGCAGAGACAGAAGTCGGACGGAAAGGGAGACCGCAGAGATTAATACATGAATGAAATCAAGTGCGTGATTGATGTACTAAAATGTGATAGTATTAGACTAGACGAAAAAAAGGACGACGGCTCGTTGTACGAGTAGGGGGGAAGACGAGAGAGAACCATCGACGAGCAACAGCAACAGCAGCAACAACAGCGGAACGATAGTACCAACAACCAAAATCCAAATGGAGAGAACGATTCTTGTTCCTCCTCTTCAACAGCAACAACAACAACAACAACAACAACAACAAAAGAGACACTTCGAAAAATCAGCATCTCACAGAAGGAGGAGCGATCACGAAAGCTCACACCTTATTTCTCCTTCCTATGCCCTTGGGCGAGAGAAGGAGGAGGGGTGGAAGGAAACTTCCGGCAAAGATTGAACAAAGAAGAAATCAACGTGACCCATATAAATAGAATGAGGACTGCATTGAGCGTTTTTGATTGACGATTTGTTTGTTCTAAATGCATGCATCGAATGTTTGTTCGTTCTTTTTTGCACTGTTATTTTAGGTTATTTTAGTTGTAGTTGTGGTTTCTCCCTCTCTTCCTTGCTTGAGCACCTGAGCTCCTATCTCTCTTTTCTTTTTCTTCTTTCTCTTCTCTTGCTTGTTGCTGTCGCTCTCGCGCCCCCCATCAGATCACCACACGCCTCCCGCGGGGGTGTGAATAGTGGATAATAAGGCTCCAGAAATAATGCGCTTGCCTAACCCTAATGATCGCTGTCTTTTGGTTCTTCTCTCTCCCCTTGTTTTTCTCGATTTCTCTTCCACTTCTCCTTCTTCTTCGTCTTCCCCAAGCCAATACACAAAAGACGCCATTCCTCACCCTTTCCCTCTCTCTGTCTTGCTCTTTTTCTCTTTTCTAGTATGTAACACGCACACACAAAAATGTCCACGCAGTCGTCATCGTCCCCCCTTCTCTTCACTCTCATCTCACTGTTTGCAAAAAATCAAAAATCCTTCTCTCCCGCGCTCAAAACACGCGGTCAATAATCAAAACCCACTTCCTCCTCCTCCTCCTTCAAAAAATCAGAGACACACTCGCTCCTCCTCCCCTTCCTCCTCCTCCTCCCTTCCTATCATTATCAACACGTCCGATTCTTATGCATCGTGTGCTTTTCATAATTCCCCTCCGGGACATCCCCCCCCTCCTTCCCCACCGCCCCTCCCGCCTTCGCCGCAGCAGCCGCCGCCGCCAAAATCCCCTCAACCCCCTGCGGAGCCGCTCCTGCCCCCTCAACATCCATCGCAGATCCTGCAGCTTCCCCCCCTTCCTCCATCCCTCCCTCCTCGTCCTCGTCCTCGTCCTCGTCCTCCATCTCGCCCATATCTCGCATCTTTTGAAAGTGAACGTGAACATGCGGCCGCTGCAGAGCAGGGTCATCAGACAGAGGGAAAGGCTTAGTGAGAGGATGCCAGCTGTCCGTCCGCAGCAAACACAAATGAAACCCCTTCGCGACCAGCTCTCTCAAATCGCTCTTGGGTAAGAGGAGGGTCACGAGGGAGGTTTGAGAGTGCCAGCGCACACAGGAAAAGAGGTGGACCTGGCCCGATTTTTGCGTTTCCTTCGAGAGGAGGAGGGGACGGAGGCCCTTGTCTTCGGGGGCTGGGTGAGGGTTGGCGCCGTTGGTGGGGGCGGTGGGGGGGGAGGAGAAGGAGGAGGTGGCGAGGGAGTTGTTGCTACCGGGGCGGGGGAGGGGGACGTAATAGCTGGATGGATCGAACGCGTCGGGGTGAGCAGCCATGAAGGCAGGAGAGAGCAAGGCCGCCCCCACCACCTTGGCCAGAGGCGCACCCGTGGCCTTGAGCCGAGCAACAGCCTCTGCTTCCGCTGCTGCCACACTCTGCTCCTGCTGCTGCTGCTGCTCCTGCTCCTGCTGCTGCCAAGGAACCGTCAATCGTAATTGAGTCACATCCTCCGGTTGCGGCAGCCGCTGACCGACAGGCGCACAGAGGCGGAAACCCAACTTGGGCTGCCACAAGCCAGCTAGAGTCCTAGTCTCGAGGGCAAACGCTCCGGTAGGCACAGCACGAGCGAGATAATGCTGTCGCCAGGTGTAGTGAGGCGACCAGGGGGTAGCATCGGGAGGGACGGCGGAGGTATTAAGCTCGCCGCGCATGACGTGCTCGATGACCCAGGCGAGGTTGTGGGGGGGAAAATCCATGTGAGCCACAAGGTAATGACAAAGCTCGAAAAAAGCTTGTAAGGTCAGGGGGCGGATCTCCGTGTGAGTATCCACACAGTCCCTGCAGAGCGGCATGGCGATAGACAAGAAAATAGTCGACAACCACGCCTGTACATCAGGCGCCGGCGGCAAATGCTGCGTGGGCGGCAGAGGGGTCGAAAAAATAAACGGCGCAGGCGACGACGTCCTCCCCTGCATCCCCCCCTCCTCCTGCTGCTGCTGCTCCCTCTCCTCCTTCTCCCTCTCCATCTGATCAACACCTTCCTCCCCCGAGCCCTCCAACAGCACGGGCGGGGCCCGGCTCCACTCCACAAGATGAGCCCAAATCCCACCATATTCGTGATTGACCCCCAGGTAGGTAGGGAGGGAGGACATATCAGGGACATACAACCCCATCGAGTGCGCATACTCAGGCAAGTCAGTAAAATTTGCATTGAACTTCAAAACGGAATGCTTCAGCGCTGCCCCCGGGGTTGTTTTGAGCAACGGAACCAGCTTGATCATCGGCGGTAACAACGTCGTATAATCAGGCACATTGGAAATCAACACCCTATCTAAACTCTCTGGTGCCCTCGTGCTGCCCAAGTCATGCACGTCCCCCAGGAACATCTCCACGCTCAGAGTACCCGCCTCCAAAAACCCCGCCAACCCCAACGCAACCTCACTAAAAAACACCGCTGCTGACCTAAAAGCCTCATGGCGCGCCAAAAAAGTGTCATCCCCCGGCTGGGTCAACAATAACTTCAGCGCCTGGAAAGGACAAAAATGCAAAGCCGTCAAACTAGACGACAAGGCCTGATCCCCCTCCAACTTCCCAGGGACCATCGCTTCTAATGGCGTATCCGCCGAGACCAAGGTCACGTTCGGCCTCCACGAGTTATGCAAGGCCCTCCCCTGCCCCTTATCCATCAGACCCATCCCTCGGGCGCACACGGGAGCGGGGACAGGTAAAAGCATGGTGGTATGGAAAAATTCGATCTCGCGATGCGCTGCTGGTAGGTGCCTCATCAAGTCAAGCGTGCGGGGGTCCACGTCTTCTGACCAATGATCACGTAAGAAAGCCCTCTTCTCCTCTGGTGTCTCTCCCTCCGCTTCGCGCATCTGGTTGATCTCCTCGTCGTCCATCGCTTCAATCTGCTCAAGCATCGCCTCTCTGACCTGCGCCCTCCACTGCTGCTCCAAACTCATGCCCGCCGTCTCCTCCATCGCGTCCGGCTTACCCTCCCCACACATATCACCACCACTCCCCCCCACCTTCCCATTCAACGACCCCACCTCATCCTGCGATTCCTCCTTCCCTCCCTCCTCCTTTACCGGCCGCTGCATCGAGCTCTGATAAATATGCGCCATCACCTCAGGGTCCATCGTCTTACACATGACCCTCCACCTCTCCACCACCCCCTTCACAGCCATCCTATCCTTCCCCGCCTTAATCTTCAACCAGCTAAAACCCAAATTCGAGGAAAACAACGACGAAGTCGACGCTGCAGCCGCTGCTGCCAGGCTCGGGAGCGCTGTTGAGGTGGAAGATAAGCTAGCCAAATTCTGCCTGCTGTTCTGCCGGCTAAAGTTACTACTATGGCTCATCTCATCGAACGTCTCCTGCAACCAATCCGCCTCATCGGGCATCAAAAACGCCCCAAGATAGAGATGGTAACACCTATACACCGCCACCGCAACCGCATCCGACCTCTCCATCAAATCCAACGGATCACTCCCCCCCCCCCCCCCC
>Ga0209390_10009610_pt1 | contig 11555 bp, 6 predicted proteins | sample BON01_FD_187212 | JGI IMG/M metagenome (GOLD analysis project Ga0209390, IMG submission 187212) | Freshwater microbial communities from Lake Bonney liftoff mats and glacier meltwater in Antarctica - BON-01 (SPAdes) (version 2) | ecosystem: Environmental > Aquatic > Freshwater > Ice > Glacier... | reverse complement strand
CCCTCCCTCCCTCCCTCCCTCCCTCCCTCCCCTCCTCATGCCTCCACCGCCGCCTTCTCCCTCTCCCCAACCATTGCCCCCACCCTCCCATCCACCTCATCCCTATTCCCTCCCTCCTCCTCCAACCCACCACCACTACTACTGCTGCTACTGCTGCTGCTGCTCGCCGCAAGGGTAAAGCCAGCCTGAGACGGCGTCGGCCTCCCTCGCTTCGGCTCTCGGGAAGGCAAGGCATTCCGTTGCGCCTCCACCAGCATGTCCTCAAAAGCCATTACTACCGTGCTAGGGTCATAGCCCAAATCTTCCGGGTCCACATCAATGTCAATCACGATCGGATCCCGCGCAAACTTCTCTTTAATACTCAAAGAAATCGCCGTCGAAATCAAATTATTCGTGATCCAATACAGCCCCAACCCAGACGGCACACTCAACGAAAAATACCCCACCATCAACGGCAGGTACTTCAAAATCCGCTGCGTTTGCGCCGCCTTGGGGTCATCGCTCGGAGGGGTCAACAGCCGCTGCGACACCGTTTGCGTCAGGATCAAAATAACAGGAATACTCAGATACGCAATCGTATCATGCCACCCCAACGAAGGGACGTCATTCACCCAATTCATTGTCAGCCAGTCCATCCCCCTCGGTTGTCCGTACACAGGCCCGGCCAAAGAAGGAAGCCACAGAAACGGCTCATTAAAATCACTATTTCCCGCCAGGTTGATCAACGAACGGTAAAGGGCGATAAAAATAGGGATTTGTGCCAAGGCGGGCAGGCAGCCTGCCAAGGGGTTCACCTCTGCGTCTTCGTATAGCTTGGCTGTCAGCTGATTGAGCAACGCCTTGTTCTTGCCATATTTGTCCTTGAGTTCCTTGGCCTTGGGCGCGAGGGCCTGCATGCGTTGGGCCGACTCCAATTGCTTGTACGTGACGGGGAGCAAGGCCAGCTTCACGCCCGAGGTGAACAAAATGATAGCAGTGCCGTACGCCCCCGGGACCCCAAGAGAGACCAATCCACCATGCACGCTTTCAATCGCGCCCATGACGATACTCACAAACTTGTCGAAATACCCCGGCTCCTTCGCGGCGGCATCGGCCGCAGCATCGACGGCGGCGGTCGTCGTGTCGAGGGTCGCCACGGCCGCATCCGCCACGCCTTGAAAGACATGCGAGAGCCAAGCCGGGTCCACATGCCCTACCACGTCGTGCGGATTCAATATCATCTGCAAGCTGGTGCTGCTGCTCCTGCTGCTGCTGCTACAACGGGTGACGACGCTGGCGGCCTGGGGGCGCGCGAGGCGGCTAGCAGGGGGCACAAAGGCCACGGCGAGGTCAAAGCAAAGGAGCAGCGCCGCCACCACCAGCATCCACACAGCGCCTGGTCCACTTCTTCTCATCCCCTGCTGCTGCTGCTGCTGCCGCATGGCCATCCTCCTGTGCGTAGTGTGTGTGTTACGTAGGATTAGAAATGGAAATGGAAGCAGCATGAAAATGAGGGAGGGTGCGTCGTGCAAGCAAGGCGAGCTTGGACCTCTGCAGCGCCTCGCTCGTGAATGATGCTGGTGGACTTGCTGGCCAGAGCTGAAGCCATTCCTTGTGGACATTGCACACAGCACCGCACACGAAGCAAGGACGTCAACCCACCTTGTAGCCCGCCAGGCGCACAGCAACTTGACGACTTGATATCTCGCTTCTAGCTTCGTTTCCACACGGAGGCCTCCCGCGGGCCTCGCTCCTTCTTCTCACTTCTTCATGCATGGCTGGCCTTCCTCCTCCCTGCATCCCCCCCTCCGTTCTTCATCCATGTCCTTTCCTTATGTCTGGAGACCATGCCCAAGGGGTTGGGAGTCCCTGGCAGTGCCTGTGGTGGTGCGTCGTGGTGGTGGCTTAGACAGGGCGGCGTCTGTTCACCACCCGTTACTCTGCCTAGCCCTCCCCACCACAACCCTCTCTTCTTCCTCCCCTTCCTCCCAAGCGAACGCCCTTTCATGCCCATCTCACGCCCCCTATACGTACACACACACCTACACAGACCACAGCGTCACCGGCAGCTGGTTAAATAGGGTTTGAGTCACTAACAGAACTCATTCCTCCAGCTACGGCTTCATCGTCTTCGCGACTACCACTACAAGAAACTACTTCAGGTAAGCACTACTGTTGCTAGGCAGCAAGCAAGCAAACAAGGGGAGGAAGGCACAATTTGCATGGTTGTCTTGCGTGGCAGCAGGAGCAGCAGCAGCAGTGGCGGGCTGTGGAGGCGGCGCTTTCCCTTCCTTTGCTGCTTCCTGTCCGGCCCAGCACGCCAAAAGTACACGACGACGATCTGCCCTCTTCCTTCCATTGACCCCATGTTTCCCCTGCCTGAAATGCTGCTGCATGTTTTTGTCCTAACGTTTGGACAGCACCGTGATTGCTCTCTCTTAATTACTCTGTCTATCCCTTTTGATTCACCTCCACTCACTCACTCCCCTTCCCCTTGCTCCTCCCCACCCCACCCTCTCTACCTCGAACAGTAACCCCCTAACCAACCATGCCCGTCTGGAACCGCGCCAAGAAGGAGGACTACTTCGAGAAGGTCGAAGAGCTCCTCGGCTCCTACACAAAGGTCTTCATCGTCGGGGTCGACAATGTCGGCTCCAAGCAGATGCAGCAGATCCGCCAAGCCCTCCGTGGCAGCGCCACCGTGCTCATGGGGAAGAACACCCGCATCCGCAAGGTCATCAACATCTTCCTCCGCAAGAACCCTGGGCACCCCATTGAGCAGCTCCTGCAGTTCGTGGGCGGCAACGTGGGTTTTGTCTTCACCAATGGCGAGCTCGGCCTGGTGCGTGAGACCGTGGAGAAGAACCGCGTGCCCGCCCCTGCCCGTGTGGGGTCCACTGCTCCTTGCGATGTGATCGTCCCCCCCGGCCCTACCGGCTGTGACCCCGGGCAGACCTCTTTTTTCCAGGCTCTTCAGATCGCCACCAAGATTACCAAGGGTCAGATTGAGATCACCACCGCCGTGCAGATCCTGAAGCATGGCGACAAGGTCGGTAACTCCGAAGCCGCCCTGCTCCAGAAGCTCAACATCCTCCCCTTCACTTATGGGTTGGTCATCCAAACCATCTACGACAACGGCTCGCTCTTCGACCCCAAAGTCCTTGATCTCACCGATGCGGACCTCGCCGCTAAGTTTGCCGTGGCCGTACGTAACATCGCTGCTATCTCCCTCACGGTTGGGTACCCTACCCTTGCCTCCCTCCCTCACTCCATCGCCAATGCCTTCAAGGCCTGCGTGGCCGTGGCTGTTGGTCTGGAGGAGTTCACCTTCGAGAAGGCCGAGCCCTTCAAGGCGTACCTCAGGGATCCCTCTGCCTTTGCTTCTGCTGGTGGGGGAGGAGGAGCGGCGCCTGCTGCGGCTGCTGCGGGCGGGGACGCCAAGCCCGCCAAGGAGGAGAAGGAGGAGGAGGAGGCTGACATTGGGGCTGGTAACATGTTTGGTGGCGGCGGGGATGGATATTAAGCTCTGTTGGTTTCCTTCTTCTCTTTGTTCTTCCCTTCCTTCTCCTTCCTTTCTCGTGCCTCTTTTTGCTCGTTGGCAGCGCGTGCGTCTGTCAGCAGCAGGGTAGGTGTAGGAGGATGAGGGAGGGGGCTGGAAAGGGTGAAGAAAAGGAGGGGTAAGACATGGGTGAGATGCGTTTTCTGAGAGACCTGGCTTGCTCATTTAGGAAAGAGGATGCAAAAAAGGGAAGGAAGAGGTGTGTGGGGAGAGAGACATGGATGGAAAGAAGTAGAAGAAGAGTAGTGGTGGGAGCAAGACGGCGGAGTAGATTAGGAAGGAGGGTGCACACCTGAATTCTGGGCCTTTCTCGCTGTTGCGTTCTAACCAACGATTTTTAAAAAAGAAAAAGGAACTCATATTTTTCAACTCAGAACACACAAATGCTCGCTCGTTTTCCTTGATATTCCTCCTTCTTAACCTTTTTATTGTTCAAAATTAAATTGCCATGCAAATCTTCAATTTCTTCTTCTGTCCTTTCCTTCACTCCTTCCTATAGTCCTATCCATTCTTTTTTCTCTCCTCCATCCCCTTCCTCTCATTCGCCTCCTGCGTCCGGGCCGCCACACTATTCAACGCCCCCACCCCCAAGGTCCCCGCCATCAATAGACCCAAAGCCGGCTGTATAACAGGCATCCAAATATCCGTAAATTTATCAATCACAGACGCATCGCTCAACACAGACTTGAAAAACACCCCCGTAACAAACCACCCAAAAAAGGCCAATATCACAAAAAAATCAGCCACCAACACTTTATTCAAAACCCCTCCAGCCTTGTCAGCAAAAGCAGAGAAGCCCGTCAGTTCCTCTTCATCGACCTTGGCCTCCACTTCCTTCTTCCGGAAACGCGCGATGTCTTGTTGGAGCCGCTCTTGCAAGTCGACCTCCCCTCCCCCCGTCTGCTGCTGCGGGACAGGCGATGGTGGTGGTGGGGAGGAGGACGAGGGCGAGGACGAGGACGAGGAGAGACTAGAAGGCGCAGCAGCACTATTATTGTCCTTATCAGCTTGTTCTTGCAAGAGCTCGGCGGGCAAGGGGACCTTGCGCTTCCGCTTCTTGATGGTGCTTGCTGTTGAAGCCGCAGAGGGAGACGCGTCTTCGTTGTCGTCCGAGGCCGCGTTTTTCAAGGCGACAAAAGAAATCGAGCGCGTGCCGGCTACTGCCAGAGATAACCGGATCGACAGCGGTCCTGTCCGTGTGTGGGTGGAGTCATGTGAGCTACTATGGGTATAGTTTGGCAGTGCTTGTTGTTGAGATTTCTGACCTCCTCTTGTATCTCTCCTGACTTACTTGTTGATGAAGAGTGGGGGAGGGCAGGAATGAAGGCTTGCGCCAGGCATAGGGAGGACAGGAAGAGTAGAAGCGACCGCATGGCTCGAGCGGTCGTCGGGGGGCTGTGCGTGGGTGGTGTGGGTGGACAAGGCGTGAGAAATGGGTCACGGCGTTCAACCAAGAAGGCGATGAAAGCAACTGCTGCTTACTCTATCTTGACTTGACTAGTGGTCCTAACACACGCACCACCACCACCTTCTCAACCACAGGGGCGTCATGCCCATGAATGCTGCCCTCGTGTAGTGTCCGCCGTCATGCTGCTGGGTTTGCCGGGGGTTCTCAGGTTTGTACAGGTCGAAGGGGTGGGGAGGCCGCAAGCGATGGATTGAATGGTTGGGGGACGTATGTTATGCCTTTGACTGCTTGCTTACACCACCCTCCCACACCCTCTCCACGCTTACACAGTCGGGCGACGTTGACCTCGCCTCTGCCTTCTGCGGGACGGCGGCGATGGTGGCGGCCATGGGAAAGACGACGAGAGGCTCCCGGGGCAGAGAAGGAGGGCGAGCAGCAGCAGGAGCAGGACGAGATGGGGGCCCGCGGCGCCGCGAGCAGCAACAGTAGCAGGAGCGGGAAGGGTGGGAATGATGACGGGGAGGAGGCGGAGCGTTTGTCGTGGCAGCGCCGACGGGCGCAATTGCTGGAGGACAATGCCTTGTTTCTATCGACGCATATGGAGGAACGCCGGCCTCAGTGCTACGCGAGCAAGGAGGACGACGACGAGAACGACGACGAGGAGAGGGCACCACCGCAAGAAACGTGCCACAGCAAGTTTGTCACCCCACACATGTCATCGCATCTTGCCCACCCCCTCGCACAACGCTTCGTCGACCCCCGGGTGGAAGCCGCGTTTGGCACTTTTAAATACAACAGTCAAAGCATGGATCTCTGGGCCTTGGCTTGGACGTTATGCTTAGGGGCCTTGTCTGTGTCATCTACGGCGTTGGTGCGTTCATTTTTGAAGGTCTGGGAGGTATCAGCGGTGGGGCAGGATGATTCCCTGGTGGCTTTTAATGCAATTGTATATACATTAGTCATCATGGTTTACCTCACCCGAGCCCACCGTCTCCTCCGCGCCCGCCGCAAGCCTCATTCTATAGCCGCCTCCTCCTCCTCCTCCTCCTCCTCCTTCTTTTCATTCGAACGAGCCTGGCACGCGTTCCTTTCAAGGCATTACGTCGTCGTCCTCTTCCTCCTCCCCATCCCCGTCGAACGCGCCTTTGCCCGGCCCCTGCTCATGGCCCTCCACCTCGTCATCTCCGCCATCTTCCTCCTCACCACCGCCGGCCTCCTTCTAGCCCACGCAGTCCTCTACTCCACCATTGCCTCCCTCCTCTACCTCCTCCACCTCCTCCTTCCCCTCCCCCCCTCCCTCCCTCCCTCCCTCCGTGGCGGCGAAGAATCCTTCCTCTCCCACGCTTGCGCCTTGCTCCTGGGCATCCTCCTCGTGTATTACCTCGCCCGCTCCCACGAAATGCTACTCAGAGAACATTTCAGATGTCAATACTTAGGAGGCTTTCTGTATCAGCGCTCCCTCCTCGAAGAATCCCTAGGAGATCGTCTCCTCCTCGCCACCCTCCCCACCGCCGTCGCCCAACACGCCTTAGACAGAAGAGATCTCCCTCCTTCCCCCCCTCCTTCATTTTCGGCGTCCAACTCTAGTGTGGGTGCGACGGCATTCCTCCCTTCGCGGAACGCAAAGGGGAGCAGTAGCTCCAGGATGACTACCACCTCACCTGCCTTTACTCCCTCTGCTGTTGCTGGGGGAGCAGGCGCCTCCAGCAACTATCACAGCAGTGTTGCTGCTGCTTTTTTGTCGTTTAGTCGTGGCGCGCGTGATAAAGAGCAGCAGCAGCAGCACCAGCACCAGCACCAGCACCAGCACCAGCACCAGCACGACCTTCCTCCTCCAACCCAAGGTGAAACAACAACAGGCAGCGGAGGCGGTGCTGCTGCTGCTGCTGCTGCTGCTACTACTGCTGCTCCTCCTTCTTCCTTCGGCCCTCCCTTACCCATGCTGGCTGCTTCCACCTTCTTCCACTCCTCCTCCATCCTCGGCCTCGGTCGCGCCGCCCGCAACTCCCTCCCTCTCACCCCAGGAGGAGGGCGAGGAAGAGAGGGAGGAAGGGACGGAGGGCAACTCCTCCCTCCCGTCCAGCAATGGATCTACCCCCCTCCCTCCCTCCTTCATAACGTCGTCCTTGCCCGGTACGGGGGGCGCCTCCCTCCCGCCCTCCACCCCTTCCAAACCCTCCCTACCAGTCGCTTTGTCCAGAGAAAATTCTGCACAGTTCTGGTGGCCAAGGCAGTGAGGGCAGGAGGATCGCATTTGCTTGTGTCTCCTTTGAGGCTTGCGAGGGCGTTGGCGGAGTTTGATCTTGTGGCGGCGCATCATCGTGTGAGTAAGGTGTGCAATACGGGGAGTACTTATACGGCGTCCTGTGGGTTGTTTGAGACCTGGGGGTCGGCGAGGAGGGATGCTTTGGCTACTGTTGCTTTAGCTAGTGATTTGGTCGCTATTGCTGAGGCGTTAGGGCTTGATTTGTGCGTGGGTGTGGCGAGTGGATCGGTGGTTGGCGCGCTTGATCCGTTGAGTCATGCTTTTTATGATTTGGTGGGTGATGTGGTGAGCAGTGCGACGTTGATGGCGGAGGTGGGGATGAGCGGGCAGGTCTTTGTTGGGGATTCGGCGCATCAGCTTTTGGATCAGAAGGAGTGGAGTTTTAGGCTGCCACGGGTGGGGACTCACAATGTGATGGTGAGGTTGTTGAATGGGAGTGAGGAGAGTGTCAAGGCCTTGTCGAACCCCTATGCGACTAGTTGGTGGTTTGAGCAAAGGCAGGAGGAGGTGTTGGACGAGCTTGCAGAAGCAGAAGCTGCTGCTGCTGCTGCTGCTGGTGGGAGTAGCAGTAGGAGTGGTGGGATGTATTCTGCTTCTGTGACGGCGGCGTCGGAAGAGGTCTGGGAGCGTTGTTTGGAGGAGGGGACTTTGCCGGCTCAGCAGCAGCAGCAGCAGCAGCAGCAGCAGCAGCCTTTTTCTATTGCCACTGTATATGCGCTTCGGGAGGACTTGGAGACCACGGGCACCGTGTGGCAGCAGCAGCGACAGCAGCAGCAGGCCTCCCTCAACGCTCCCTCCGTCTACCCTTGGCCCCTGACCTTACAAACTCTGACCAAAGACGACGACCACCACCACCATCCCCACCACGAGCAGCAGCAACAGCAGGACGCAGCAAACGAGAAAAAAGAGGAAGACAGCTTTCGCGCCCTCCTCCTTCAACCACGCCTCGAGCTAGAGCTCCTCCTCCTCCTCCTCGACATAGCCACCCTCACCTGGTCTCTCCACCTCCAATCCTGGGTAATCGGCACCCTCCTCCTCCTCCTTGCCCTGCAAGGCTTCCTCCGCTGGCGCCAACCCGAGCAAGACCCCTCTCTGGCTGATGGGCTGCTGCTGCTGTACGGAGGGGTGGTGGCTGCGTTGGTACTAGCATTGGCTTTGGTAAATCACGACGTCTTTGCTCTTTCTGTTCTACAAGCCATGTTCCTCCTCAGCCCCCTCCTCTACCTCCCCTCCCGCCCCGCCTCCTTCCTAGCCGGGTCCATCTATTTGCTGGTCCTCCTGCATCACATCGTGGCATGGACGACCTCCTCCTTCCCCTCTTCCTCCTCCTCGCCGGCAGCACTCAGCGCCGAGCAACTCCGCTACGTCCTCGGTCGCTACCTCTGGTACGGTGCTCTCCTCTCCTTCCTCCTCACCCTCCACCAGCAAACCGAACGCCTAGCCCTCGCCCTCCCTCGTCTCGTCTACCCCCACCTACAAGAACTCCAAGCCTTAACTCACGCACTGACCGCTCGTACCGACGCCGTCATCGCCAAACTCATCCCATCCAATGTAGACGTCAAGCAACTGCTGCTTCTTGCGAAGGAGGAATTTCTAGGGGGGTATCTGGCCCTGATAACACACGCAGTAATCGTGCATATTGATCTGCGGGCCTTGAGTAAACTCGATGGGCTAGTCTCACCCTTGCAATTGTGTGCCTTTCAAAAGCGCCTGCTTGGGATGCTTGACGGCGCCGTCCGTCTTTTCTCCGCTTCTCATCTTTGGCATTCGGGTCACATTTTTGTGGTCGCCTGTGGGTTAAACCCTGCTTTAGCTCCCCCTTCACCAGCAGGAGCAGCACCAGCAGCAGCACCAGCAGTACAGCAGCAAGACCCAGTCCTCCAAGCCCTCGGCCTCTCCCGTTTTATCAAAGTCAAAATTCACGAATTCAACCTCAAAAACCGCGTCTCCCTCTCTGTCCGCGTGGGCATCGCCCGTGGCACCATCACCCTCTCCTCTGCTGGTACTGAGCGCTTCGACGCTACGGGCCGCCCTGTCCTCATCGCCAAAGTCCTAGCCCTCCGCACGCGTGCTACGATGGTTACAGCTGATATCGCTGCGCATGTCCAAAAGCACGCGCCACCTGAGATGCTTAAAACGATAACCTTTCACCCGGTGAGTGATGGACCTATTTCGTTGTTGCGTGGCGAGACGGTATCTGCTGTCGAGCTGACGTTGGAGAGTCAGCTGCCTGATCATCTGACGCAAGGGCCGAAATTGGAAGATTTTGATATTTTGGGGTTGTTGGGCTCGGGAGGGTATGGAAGCGTGCATCTGGCGAGGGAGGGACATAGTGGGGGGTTGGTGGCTATGAAGGTGATGTTTAAAAGGAGGAGGGGGGTGTCTGATTTGATGAGGGTGGAGCTGAATGTGTTAGCACAGGTGCAGCATCCGCATGTTGTTCAGTTTCATTATTGCCTGCAGACGAAAAGTCGGATTATTCTCGTGATGGAGTATATAAGAGGAGGGACCTTAAAAGCGTTGCTCAAAGAGCCTTTGGCGCAACGACCACCACCAAGGGTGTTGCGACGGTGGGCGGCTGAGTTGGTGCTTGCTTTAGGGTACCTTCATTCTTTACATGTGATTCATCGAGATATCAAACCCGATAATTGCATGGTAGGAGAAGATGGGCATTTGAAGCTGATGGATTTTGGGTTGGCCAAGGTGTTGAGAAGGCCGGAGGGGGGTGAGATTATGACGAAGAAGGGAGGGAGGGAGGGTGGGGCTGCTGTAGGGGGGGTGTCTAATAGTAGTGCGGCTGGCGGAACGGCGGTGACGACGGCGGCCACAGCTGCTACTGCTACTGCTGCTGCTGCTGCTGCTGCACGGGTGGCGGCCGCGTCGGATAGCCTGCAGCAGTTGGCGGCGGCGGCGGCGGCGTGGAATGATAGTAGTAGTTGTTCGAAGATTGTGCCTTTGATGCAACGATTGATGCCCCAAAGATCGCAGAGCCAGGCCTCGGCTTCCTCATCCTTGACGCCAGAAGAAGAGGGGAGTGGCTCCTCGGCGGCGTTTGCGCAACAAGCGCCGTTTCGTGTTTTGGTTGTGGAGGATGAGCCTTTTACTAGGTTGATTACGAAGGCGATGGTAAAGAGTATGGGGTTTCAGCCGTTGACGGCGCCAAATGGGAAGAAGGCATTGGAGGTGCTGAGGGCGAGTTTGAGGACGCCCCATCCGGTGGAGTTGGTGTTGCTTGATTTGGAGTTGCCGGTTATGACGGGCCCGGAGGTCTTGGCTGAGATGCAGGCAGATGTGAGCTTGAGGTCAGTGCCTGTGATTGTTTTGAGTGTCGATGATTGCACGGCGGACATTGCGGCGTGCATGGATTTGGGGGCCAAAGATTATTTTATAAAGCCCATACGGATGGATATGGCGGTGTCGTTGTTGAAATTTGCCAGGGACCGAAGGAGGGAGATGGCCTCGGCGCGGGTCCAGAATCGGTTGCCGGAGGGGGAGGAAGGGGAGGAGGAAGAAGAGGAGGAGGAGGAGGAGGAAGAGAAAAAGGAGGAGGATGTATTTGTTGTTCCTGAGGCACCACCGCAGCAGCAGCAGGCGCAGCAGCCTTTGCAGCAGCTAGAGCAGGAGCAGCAGCAGTATCAGCAACAGCAGCAGTTTCAGCAAGCGCTCCCCCGCCGTCCCTCCACCACCTCCACCGACTTAATGTGGGAAGGCCCTCCCCCCCCAACCCCAACAGCAGCAGCAGCAGTAGCAGCAGCACCAGCGCCCCAAATAGCCGGGATAGACGAAGAAGCCATCCTCCCCGTCCTCCCCTCCCGAGAGCATTTCTCCCTCGTTGGGACCCCTTACTATATGTGTCCAGAAATGTTAGCTCGACAGAAATACGGTCCTGCCCTAGATTACTGGGCATTCGGTATCTTGTTATTCGAGTGTTTTGCTGGTGCTCCTCCTTTTACAGGCGAGACCCCGGAAGCGGTTTTTGCCGCGATTCGTGCTAGGGACATACCGTGGGAGAAATTGGGGAAGGCGAGTGAAGGAAGGGGGGAAGGGACGGAGGGAGGGAGGGACGGAGGGACGGAGGGACGGAGGGAAGGAGGAGGAGGGGTGGATTTGGAGCAGTTGGAGGATTTGGTACGGGGGTTGTTGAATCCTGATCAGAATAAGAGGTTGGGGGGGAGGGAGGGAGGGGTGGAGGGGGTGAAGGGGCATGGGTTTTTTGAAGGGATTGACTGGGAGGGGTTGTCAGGGCAGGAGGTGGGCTATCGGCCGGCACCTCGGACCTTTTCCGTGGCGCAGTGCCAGCAGTCGTTGGAGCAGCAGAAGAAGCAGCAGTTGCAGCAGCAGCA